>Ga0123354_10008793_pt1 | contig 15395 bp, 8 predicted proteins | sample TergutLab28metaG_2_FD_97872 | JGI IMG/M metagenome (GOLD analysis project Ga0123354, IMG submission 97872) | Labiotermes labralis P4 segment gut microbial communities from Petit-Saut dam, French Guiana - Lab288 P4 | ecosystem: Host-associated > Arthropoda: Insects > Digestive system > Gut ...
GGGTACCGGGTCTTTCCCGGGGGTAAAGTGCGGCCAGGGCGTGTTGCTGACCACTCACCCCCTTCTAGTGCCGCGGTCATGGAAGAGTAGAGCTATACCTCTACCCAACCTCTGGACCACACCGGGCCTGTAACGGGATCACTTTACCTTTTAGTGTGTGTATAAAGGAGATGTGAAATATTAGACGTGTAGTGTAATATAGGTCCCGGGTTCGATCCCCGGCGCTACCAGATTCTCTGAGTATTAGTGGGTCTGGAACGGGGTCCACTCAGCCTCGTGATCTTTCGTGAGGTCAATTGAGGAGCTACTTGAATGAAAAAAAGTAGTGGCTCCAGGTCTAGAAAACAGAGATTAACGGCTGTGGGGACCCGTTGCGCTGACTACGTGGCACCCCTCTATCCGCAAAAGTTGGCACTAACTTCGCCGACCGGCGGCGGCCGCTCTGTCGGTATAGTTCGCGTGCGGACTAAGGCCACGGAGTTTGTAGTGTAATATAAAGATAATAGCAAAAAGTGAAGACAAACTTGTGACTATGAAGATAACCGACTTCTGGAATTTTAGTTCTTGTTGTCTGATAGAAGCACACCAGCGTTACAGGAGGTCCTGCAGGCTCTGTCAATTCGTAATGGAGGCAGTGGAATATTCCGCAACGTCGGTAATCTTCCCGTCTACAAGACGTTAACATCCCATAAAACAGCGACCTTGCTAAGCAAATACATCCATGTGCTTAAGCAACACGTCATAAATCGTAGGTGAAGCGGCAGTGTACTTCCAAAGTGTGTTCTTTAGCTGGGGATTAGACGGAGGTTGTAAAAGCAACTCCACCTTATTCCTGACAAGAGTAGGACAAAGATCATTGTATAAGAGGTAACATAAGTTTCAGAATCTGTCAGCGTGTCAAGGAAGACCCGGATTTTTTCGTGCAAGTAATACTGTAAAGCAACTAGTAAAATGCTACATTTGGAGCATAGCTTTATATGGTGCTGAAACTTGGACGCTTCGGGCAGTAGATCAGAAATACCTGGAAAGTTTTGAAATGTGGTGCTGGAGAAGGATGGAGAAGATCAGTTGGACCTATCATCTGAGAAATGAAGAAGTATTACTTAGAGTAAAGGAGCAGAGGAATGTCCTGCATGAAATACAAAAACGAAGGTTAACTGGATTGGTCACATTTTGCGTAGAAACTGCCTTCTACAACGGGTTATTGAAGGAAAAATACAAGGGAGGATATAAGTGACAAGAAGACGAGGAAGAAGACGTAGGAAGCTACTGGATGACCTTAAGAAAAGTAGAGGATACTGTCATTTGAAGCAGGAAGCTCTAGATCGCACTATGTGCAGAGCTCGCTTTGGAGGAAGCTTTGGACCTGTCGTAAGACAGACTACTAAACGGATGAAAGAATGATCCTGTAGCCTAGTCCACAGTGAGTAAGGTTATTAATATGCCGGGTGATGATGTTGCTGCTGATAACGACAACGGTGGTGACAATAATGACGATGATAAGTAAGATAACCACAACAACAGTAATAACGCTAATTGGCTTTAACGACGAGTTTCTGGTCCTAATCAAGTAGAATACATCTACAGCAGGTTTTCGGAAGGTGATACGACACGATATTCAAGTAACGCAATGTCTTTTGACGGCAATTCTAAAGTGAAAGAAAGTTCTTTATGCAAAATTCGTAGAAATGTTGATGGTATGGTGTAGCAGTTTGAACTGGAGGCCATCGCTCTGACAGCATGCAGTTTTGAGCGCTTGTGCTCTGAATTTTCCTGAGTAGACCTATAGAATTTGCTGCTGTCATGGGGCCAGTATGTTCGGATTTGTACTGGGTAAATGAAAACTTGTCCGTGGACCTACAAAGCGAATTAATAATCACTAACTGAAAGCATTTCTGAATGTTTTCAAAGGTGAGAGCTCACTAACCTAATCAAAATTCTATTTAATGCATTTCAGGCTCTTCAGTAGGCATTAAGCCGAATTATGTGAGCGGTATTTATTGGAACTACGTCTTTTATGAAAGTAGTTTGCTTCAATAAAGTTTGAAAACGTTATTAATTTTGGTCAAAAAATACTATTGAAAAATTTTTCCCGCCCCTAATCCACTTTCCCAACAATCATCACACGGCACTTTACAAGCGTTCTGTAAAACATTTTAGTATTAAAATATTCGTCATTTCTGGCATAGGAAATGATAATGCACGAAACATGATTTCGAAATTTGAATTTACGTTGCAAAATTTCATCTTATTCCCACTGTTATTAAATAAACCTTATATCTGTTTCATGGCGCAACACCGCCTATTGGACCAGGGTCTCCACATGATCTAGGCTTACGATCACACTCGGACACACCACATACGGCTGGACAAGTGATCAGCCCGTCGCAGAGACATGTACTTGAAAACACACCAGCTACAAGAGACAGACATTCATGCTACCCTTGGGATTCGAACCTGCAATCTCAACAAGGGAGAAGCCGCAGACCCATGTCTTTCTCTATACTGCATGTAAATCTAATGCACATATTATATACTCAGCTGGTAAAGAAATTCACTACTCATGTTTATTTCGAAGAATGATTACGTCCTTCGTAAAATTCCCTCATTGAACCTTATGGCCCTATCAATTTCACGTTTTGTTTACATGTAAAATAACCACTGCCACCGGGTAACAACCCAATTGCAGTAAATAAATAAATACAAAATTGTAAAAAGCGGCGTAGACTGCCGTATTACCAGAAAAATAATATCCTATAGTCTCCCCGGCCTAAATGGATTTATATGCAGGGCCACTTTGATCCTGAAGTCTCTAATATGCTTATGTCTGTTAGAAAGTCAATAAGAAACTAACACTTTGAGTGCCCGATTCTGTGTCGTTCCATTCAGAAATACCACAGCAGCGTTCCCTTATGTTCGGTAAATGGCTGCAGTTCAGCCACGGACAGGATGAATGGTCGTACTGTCAGTTCCTTAAAACAATAGTACGTCAGCTAATAGGAGGAGCTTTCGCAAATGATGAGTTAGCTTTGATAGCGTGGTCGTGAAACAGATCGGGAAATCGTGTTATGCGTGGGAATACTTCTTGTTGCAGACGGACAGCTTGAAACAGATCAGGTCTCTGTGACTTTAGTTTGATATCGTCTCTGCTTTGTTGCAAGAAATGGGCTGAAGCAACAACACTGAAGAAAATGTGTAAAGCAGAAGAAGGAGGAATGGAAATGGAAAAAAAGGCAAAACAAACACGTAGGATCAAAAGAAACGGAAGTCAAGGAATAACTGAAAGCAGTGAGGCAATGTAATTAAAGGTACTGGGAAACTAAAATTCTAAAAGCGACTTAAGTTACGTTGATTGATTCTTAGACAATTCAAGGCAGCATTTCAACTGTAGATTTTATATAGCGCCCAATGACGTAGGAGGGTGATTATACTGAGAAGACAAAGATTTGGCTGTAGCTGAGTGTGATTTATTATCTCGAATGTTAACCTGACCAGCACACTTCTTCATGAAGTGTCCACGAAGTCCCACAAAATGCCGTCTCTTTTAAATTATTTTAGTGCGAAGTCTACCAAAGCCGAAAAGATTAAATTCTTCTACACTTGGGGAATTTCCATATGTTGGTAAACTAGTCCCTTTTACAACACCTGCACTCTTCTGGATTATTAGGCAGCAAGTAGTGGTAATTTCTTGCTGACATTTCAGGAGAAAGTTTCCCCGAAACGTCGGTAAGAATTATTACTACTTGCTGCGTAATAACCCAGAAGAACGCAGTTCTCAACTACTTCCCGGCTTAAGCCTGATATCACGCATAATCCATCTTCTGTTCAAAAACATAACTTATACGAAGATGAGCATCAGAACCTCCCAGCTGTGATTTCTAGCCCCTCCAGCACGTTTCAGTGGTGTCTGGACCCAGTGATAAACATTATTCATTATTGCCAGAGCGGATTGTCACTTCGTGGTTTATTCTTCTACCTTAAAACGGGGAACTGTTACGAGAAATTAAAACTGACTGTTGTCTGGTTACACTGAAGTATTGATTTCTCCACATAAGATATGAGATAACCTCAGGTCGTCGTGGTTATCGGATCTAATGTTCGTACAGTCTGTTCCCAGACAACATAATTATTGATGTCCATTCTTCAGAGCCTTTTTAAACACGAAGTACTCGTGTTCTGGTGTACCGCAATTTGATAGGTCAGGCAGAACACTAAAGGCGGAAGCATTCTGCAGACGAAAATTCCTAATGTTTTATGACGGAGATTCCGTCTTCTAGACAAATGCAAGTCTACTGTTGAAAGAAGTGAATTCCCCTCTCGTAAAATATATGTTTTTTTTCTCTTGGAATTATTCAAATATGTAGGGATCTCTCCAAACTCATGCCCGTTTTACGTTGCTCATTAGCGTGGGTTCAGACGCAACACATCAGTTACTTATCACATAATCTGCATTCGTCAAGCACATGAGAAAAAATGGGAATACAACGAAACAGTGCATTTGCTAGGAAAATGTATGTAGTCAAACACAACTTAATCACTGAGGTGAATTTAATGACTGTGATGGAAACAACTACATGTTTCGGCCTGTATTGACACACTTCCTAGATTAGTGCATTTGCTATTTATAGACTTCAAGGAAGCCTATTATTCGGTTAGGAGGGAGGTCATGTATTATATTCTCACTGAGCTTAGTATATCCATGAATCTACTAAGGCTAATAAAGTTGTGTCTCAATGAAATCTATAGCAGAGTCCGGGTAGGGAAACATTTGTGTCACATGTTTCTATTAACAATGATTTGAAATGCTTTGTCACGATCGCTTTTCAAATTTGCTTTAGAATATGTCATTAGGAGGGTTGAGGCAAAACAGGAAGTCTTGAGATTAAATGGCACAAATCAACGTCTCGTTTCTGCTGATGGTGTAAATATAAACTGTAAAGAAAACCACAGACGCTCTCATAGCTGTTAATAAGCGGACTGTTCTAGAATAAAATGTTGATAAAACTAAGTATATGGTCATGTATCGAGGTCAGAATGCAGGACAAACCACTACATGAAAACTGATAATACATCCTTTGAATCGGTGGAACAGGTACAATATTTGAGAAAAACCATAAGGATTTAAAATTCCATTCAGGAGGAAATAAGAGCAGATTGAAGCCAGAGAATTCTTGCAATCATTCGGAGCACAATCTTTTGTCTTCCAGTTTTCTGTCCAAGAATATAAAGATTAAGATATAGAGAACCATAATTTTGCCTGTTGTTTTGTATGAGTGTAAAACTTGGTCGCTCATATTGAGGGAGAACCATAGGCTGAGGATGTTTGAGATTAGGGTTCTGAAGAGGATATTTGTGCCTATTTGTGCCTAAGAGGGACGTGTCAACAGGGGATGGGAAGAGTAGCTTAATGATCTGTACACTTCACTGAATATTGTTCGGGTAACCAAGTTGAAAAAACAGAGATGAGAGGGGGCATATAGGACGTACGGTGGTGAGGAGAGGTGTATACACGGTTTTGGTGGGGAAACCCGAAGGAAAGAGACCACTTGGAAGACCCAGGTGTGGATGGGAGGATAATATTAAAGTGGATCTTCTGGAAGCGGGGTAGGGGGCATGGACTGGATTGTTCTGGATCAGGATAGGGACAGCTAGCGGGTTGTTGTGAAAGCGGTAATGTAAATTCGGCTTCCATGAAATGCGGGGAATATCTTGACTGGCTGTGAACCTGTTAGCTTATAGCTTATCACTAGCCACTTAACCCTCAGTGAAAGAGTCTAGAGACAGGGTGGACACCAGAACCGGTTTGGTCTTTTTGGAAAGGAGAATTGTCTGGCGGCTGTCGGGAATTGAACCATAATTTTTCAGTCTCCCGACCCACAGGGCAGCCAGCTTAGCCTTAGTACAGGCTACCGCCAATTCATATAATACACTCTTGTACTGCGTTACTACTTTGTTGGAGTGTTGTTTCCAAGGAGAACAACACTGTCTGGTACGTAGTCAGTAACAGTGGGTTTAGCCTGTTGAAGTTCAAATGAATAAATTCTGGGCGTTTCCGTGAGAAGTAGCGGAGAACTGGACTGAATGGAGGGAGACTTTTTGAATTTATAGTGTCTGGTGTGATGTAGGGCTCTGGCAGTGTCTATATATTTTCAGACGTTACTGTGTAGTTAATATTCAACAGCGATTCAACTAATGGCCCGTCGCTTATCTTTGGACCAGACGATGTTGCAAAAAGAGGTGGAACTTGTGGATTCAGTTCCAGCGATTTTGGTGGTCCTTAAAAGTTCCGTTCCTACTTCAAGGTTGTAACAGGTATCCCATGCAGGTGATATGTGACACTTTGGAACGAACGTTTAATGCAGTGTTTCTCAAACTGGGTTCCGCGGAACCCCAGCTAACCGCTTAGGAGTGTCAGAGGTTCCGAGAGACGAAAATGTATAATGGTGGAAGAGTTTTATTGGGGTCTTAAATTTGTATTTACGAATTAAAATTTCGTGTGACTACATTCGACACTAATCATTCCGTCACTGATAGCTCACAGACAATCAATCGCTGCTTTAATCCAAAATGATCCCAATTCTGTGAAGTCAGTCAGTCAGCACAGGTTACCATGGACACAGTCATTGTGTCAGGCGAAACGGTCAGGTTATCGAGCAGTTTGATGATAGCCGTTGATTTTTTACGTGTAATGTACATGAAAGATAAAAAAATCCTTTTATTTAATTTTATATTTGACTTACTGTGGACAGGTTCAGTATGTTCTGTAGCTCCTTTAGGGTTCCGCAAGCCAAAATAAATTGTGCAGCATGGGTTTAAAGCTATATAAAGGGCCATCTTACTGGCCACCTATTCAGTGGACACTGGGGATAAAACGGCTGGGGTCTGAAGCTGAAGACGTGCCGCCTTCTAGTGTCTGGTTAACAGTGTGTGGCTCAATACCTCCGCCTTCTCATACGCCTTTATAGTATGTGGTTCAATTAGGGACCAAATTAAATTTGCTCTAATCTACTGGTGTGTTAAAGGATCCACATATTTGAAGTTACTTCATTGTCACTTCTATCCTTGTATCAGTCGAGCATGTGGTGCACCGCTTATCAAAATATCAGCGATGTAGGAGAGATATGGCAAAAATTTTTATTTCGTGTTTGAAATCGTTGAGAATGAAAGTGTATTCGGAAAATCCCGAGTTGAAATGTCGCTCCGGGGACCGGCAAATCTGACTGATGGCTCTTTCCCTGAGAGTGAAACGCTAGGACCATGAAGTCGACCACTCACCTCCATCTACTGCTGAGGTTAGTATAAATAACTGGAGCTGTATATTCACTCCGTCATACGCCTTCATGGATTGCACGGAATGCTTTACTGCCTTACTACACTGAGTCGCATTACAGAGACCGTAATATGAGTATATCTTTAAAGTATCCAATCTTCTTCCGTCGCTCTGGCATCATATTAAAGTAGATCGGGCCGTAATGCGAGCAGCTAGAAGCTCGACAAACTTTGTTGTGTTTCCGATAGGGGGAGCTTGCACTGTTGTTGCCACTTCAACAGAGCCCTAGTGCCTGAGCACCCTATGCTTTGGGTAGGTTTCCCACATTCCGTGTTACCAGAAAATACTGCGGGCTTGCACAAAGCTGACAGTTCTGCACTATCACGCATCGAGCTCTTGAGCATGGGCAGGATTACCTCCACTCTCCCACGTGTGTGTAGTGCATGGAACTTAAGATAGTGACGCAGTTACGTGCACGTTTAACCCGATGTTAATGAACAATACGATAAAAATTTCAACACACAGTGTCAACACTGTCACAACTATCAATGTGTGTAAGTAATGCATGGCTGCAGAGTCATTTGCAGTTATTCAAAGTAGGTAATGTGAAGAGACATCTGGTGTACTGGCTCGGTGTAAGCAGATCACGCTGCTAATCGCAGAACACTCAATCGTTAAAAAAATTGAAGTATTATTGACTAACAACAGACCTATGACAATGTTTGAAGCTGTGAAAATAAGCACGAGGGGCTGTAGTTACTCACATTATATTATTAAAACAGTTCTTACAATTCAATACGAAATGTTTACTTGATTTGTTAGTGTGTAGAAGTCGATGTAGTGTTATGTAGTGTCAATATATTCCGTAATTAGTGGATCCTTGCCACTACGGCATGGCGCGTCCTCAAGTTGCGGATGGAGGAACGACCTCCAATGTGGAGAACAGCTGTTCATATATATTGCATAAGGGGTCGCGGACAGCCAAAAAGAGGTGGCCTTCCGGCTTGGGGTTTGGGCGAGGTACTAACAACTCCTCACCGTAAAATCATATCGTGTTACGAATCGTTCACACAGAAAGCCTCGGACCTGGACTGTAACTTTGGCTCAGGATAGGGACAGGTGAAGGGCACTTGTGAAAACGGTAATGAACTTTCGGGTTCCATAAAATGAGGGTAATTTCTTGGCTAGCTGAGAACCGGTTAGCTTCTCAAGAAACACTCTGCTCCAAGGAGTAAACAAGTAAGTAAAGGTAAAGGTAAAGCAGTTCCATTACGGGCCTGGACAGGCCCAGAGGATTCCAGGAAGTTAGGGTTCCCAGATTTCGTGACAACGGCACAAGCTGGTGGTAAGTTGTCAGCCTTACGGCGCCGGCCACCTTTACCCCCAGGAAATACTCCTGGTACTCATTTCTGTTAGAGGCTGAGTCGATCCCAGGGCCATAGAGCGGCCGGAAGGATTCTTATGTCACTGAAAAATCCAATGACACCAGCTGGGATCGAACCAGCGACCTTCCGATTTGTAGCACAGCACCTTAACCACTGTGCTACTGCGGTCCCCAGTGAGTAAGTAAGTAAGTGTAAATATATTTCCCAAAGTGTAGCTTTCTGCTACCAACCGTTATTTGATCAGAGAGCTGTTCTGTCAGTAAGTGGCGTGATTAGGTTTTAGCCGTCGAGGACGAGTAATCACAAGGGTCTTCCGTGACAGAAATTATGAACTATGAAGTTATTGACTTTTCTTTATTCTAGCTGAAAATTTAAATATTTTGGGTCAAAATCACTTTTTTTTTTTAAAATAATGTTTGAGCCCTTTTGAGCTGTGGCACCCGGGGTGGCCACACCAGCTGCTCCTCCCCTCCCCCCCCTTCCATTTCTCAGCTACATCTCTGTTTTGAGGAAGCCGGATTACTGTACAGGTGGTTCTTAATTTGTTTGTGGCTGAAGAGAAATGTAAAAAACCATTTATTGCACTACTATTGCAGAACAGGCCGATGAAGTCTAAGGAAATTGAAAGGAATCTGTGCCTGTTGCTAGGAATTTATAAACCTCCAGAAGGATGTAGATTTTATTGTATGTTTGAATATCGACTTCAGTGGATGAGTAAGTTTGGACTTAAAGAATAATGGAAAGGAAAGTGTAGGATTTGATTTTAGAACTTAAATTTTCTAAATTACCACTTAATTGCAAAAAATGTATGAAATTATGCTTGAGTTGAGTAAATGATAAATGTCGAAAAAGATAACTGTGGATCTTTTATTTCCTGTTATTGCGCACTTTCACGGAAGGAAAGGACTGCGGAACAGCTTCTTACATTTTGTTTCCTGCAGTTATTTCTTATATAAATTTAAAAAGATTGAAAAACTATTCAGCAACTTGGTATCAAGATTTTGTACACAGCCTTACCGTAGTTATAGGCCTAAGAGTACGATAAGCTTCCTTAACCCTTATCCTGCTAAAGTGGAGAATATGGTGAGCTCCTAATAATGCCAGCAAATGGCAGATGGGATTTAACTCGGCGATTAATGGGTTAAACTCTGGTAATTACTGTATAGCTAAATCAAGAAATGCTATTTGTGTGGTGTTCGTCTACTTTTGTCACTGGCATTACAATGCCCTATGAGTTTTAGCCTTCTCAGTGGTTCTCTTCCATTCTGCTCTTTCCTTACATTGCTTTCTCCACCCTTTTATTCCTATTATTTGCATACCTTCTTCAATATCTGCGATCCATCTCTTCCTTGGTCTTCCCCTAATTCTTGCACCAATAGGTTTCCACTCTAAAATTTTCTTAGCTGTTCTCCTGTCATCCATCCGCGTCACGTGACTCAGCCAGGCTATCCTGCTACTTTTATAAATCTCACTATATCTGCGTTTTCAATTAATTCCTTCAGTTCGTGATTCATTCTGATTCTCCAGTATCAATCTTCATTTTGCACTCGGCCAAAGATTTTTATCAATATTCTGCGCTCAAATATTCTGAGTTGTTGTTTGTCTCGATTTATTAATGTCCAAGCTTCACATCCGTAGGTCACTACAGGTCTTATTAAACTTTTGTATATTTTAAACTTTGAGCTTCTGTTTAATGCTCTTGATTTCATAATAGCATCGATTTCCACTGGGAATCCTGGCTTGGATTTCACTACTGATGGAGTTAGTTAGGTTCATTTGCGAACCTAGGCAGGAGAACTCTTTAACGTGCTCAACTTTATACTTTCCACAACACAGGTGTTCATCATTAAGCACTGTTCTTGCTACTTGCATATATTTGGTTTTATTTTCATTGACTAGGAGGCCCCTTCATCTTGCTTCTTTTTCTGTATTAAATAAGGTACGTATCTTTCAATGCACTTTTACTTCAATTCATTATTACCGCATCATCAGCGTACGCAAGTATTTGTGTACTTTTTTTCCTATATGGCCAGTAACGTTCATCTTCTGTAACTTGTGTGGTGTTAGTACTCGAATATTCAACAAGTCTAAAACTACACTTGACAAGAGACTTTCAATGAGCTGGTGATTCCAGTTTACTCAACGAAGATAGCCCTTGACACCGCTCTTGGGAAGGAAGCTTTCGTTAATATTATTGTCGCCATGTATGTGACACCGTATTATTTGGTATCATTTTGCGAACGCTTGGGAGAACCGGCTACCACCATGTTCAAGGCAGAAGACGTAAAAAAGCCAGGATATTTTCTTTCAAAAAGGTGGTACATGATCTACGATACGTTACTGCAGTACGTCGCGAAAGTCAGTAAGCTTTGTCTTCATCGCTTCATAGTCAAGAAGGATTTGGATTCTAGTTTGAGGCGGCATTCCACCGTTTTGCTAGTGGGATCCAGCGAAGAAACCAACAACGTCTGAGTACCCAGTCTCTTGATATGCATTCAAAAGGAATAAGTATCAGGATTGCCATTGCCTATAATCGTATATTTGTGCTTGTTGTAATGGCAGCGAATCCTCTTGATAGGACAATTCTTTTTCTATCCAACCTTCCATTCTGAGAAACATAGCTTGTGCGGGTGAGTTAATAGGAGTTACAGGCCATCACTATTATCTGGCAGACAGCATCAGAGATTCATTTGAGTAAGCACTGCTTCATCTGCATCTGGAGTTGCTCGAGAGGGTCGCAATAATTCTACTTCTTCTAAAGCAGAAAACGTTGTTGGAAAGACAACAGAACAGGGTCTACAGGGTGAATAAGAACAAACTTTCAGTGAAATCATTTTTACTTTACTTGGACAAGAGCAGTCGTACTAAATTATGGTACTACTACATGAACAATTATTGTTTAAATAAACACGTTCTGTAGGCATGTGAAACTAACAGGTTTTATCAGTTAAAACACAAATTTACTGTTTCATAAATCAGCTATGTGTTTCGGCTAATGCTGGTAGCCATCATCACTCCGATACCAAAAAATAAAATAAGAAAGAAATAATGCAGTTGAATCCTTATTGTTGCACCGTGCATTTAGTAGAATCACTTTAATTATCAACTAATAAATGCACTTACATAAAATTTCACATTAAAACACTTAAAATCGCTCCGACATGTTTCGATCCTAAGATCATCCTCAGGTAGCTACGTTGTTCCTTGCTAAAGTCATTTTAAGTCTCAACAACGTACTCTTACACAACACGATATGCTGCCACAACACCCTGTTGATATAATGGAATTATTATGTGAATGTTTTTTAAAATGACTTTAGCAAGGAACAACGTAGCTACCTGAGGATGATCTTAGGATCGAAACATGTCGGAGCGATTTTAAGTGTTTTAATGTGAAATTTTATATACGTGTATTTGTTGATTGATAATTGAAGTAATGCAGTTGGATGTTGTTCGGAGATCTCGAAACTTTCAAATGGGTTGTATAAAACAAATAACATACATAATATGTACACTAGGAAGATTTAAATAATGGAATTTAAAATATATAATTATAAAATTTTGTACAATTTGAGAAGTTTTTACAAGTATAATTTTAAACACAATGAGGACGATTCATATTAAGCTAATAATTCACACAGTGCACAGAGGACAGGAACTTAAGAAGATATCTGCCACACAGTGTTAATTTGTCCACAAAAATTCACAAGTACTGCTTTATGATTGAGTCTGATGTTGGCTCAGCCAACTACAATTACCCCTTTAAACGCCGAGTTAAATCCCATCTGCTATCTGCTGGCATTATTAGGAGCTCACCATATTCTCCACGTTAGCAGGATAAGGGTTAAGCTTTAAATCAATAAAATTTTGACAGTGATTTCTTGTGGATAGTATCTGGCGAAAAAAATTGCGCTCACAATTGTTTTCTCGGAGGATCTTCCTTTCATTACGCAATTCATTTTTTCTTCATTTCCTATAATTTGGGTTCAGTAGTAGTGTGACATAATTAACTTGAAGTACGGATGCAACAGCTCTTAACAGATAAGTCAGTGATTTGTCTTGTCACCATGAAAACCTGCCAAAAAGTACAACAAAATTGCCACAAATGACTGGATTGTATGCCTTTTGCTAGGTTTTTTTGTCTGGCATTCTGCCAAATTTCTAGTGCTGCCGTTAGGGTAGTATATATTAAATGTCAAAAATAGGCTTTATCATAATTCTTGTCTAGAGGCTTTGTGACACACAAAGTCGCATAGTGGAGAGTAGGAAATCCGTCATTTCAACGAAAGGTTTTATCGTTGTTTGATTTAGTTTTGTTCGGCTACTCGCCAAGATAGCGCTGGTTCTGGCATAAAGCAGTCTCAGTGGGGTTAGTATGGACAAAGTAAGGTCGTGACGTATCTTATCCATAAATTTTGGTTTTCCTTCTGAGTGTCCGTCACCGCCTCTGAAGCATGCTACACTCACCACCAATCGATAACTGTAACAGCTTCAGTCCGAAGTTTACGTCTTGTACAGAACCTGACCTAGTGGCTGTTATAGAGTAGATGGTATAGCGACTCACTATGGAACTGACAATCTGGTGTTCGAACCCCCGTCGGATTCGAGATTTTCCGGATCCATCCAGACCGACCCTGAGGCCCACTCAGCTTCCTGTACTATAGGTACCGGGCCCTATCCTGGAGCTACAATGGCCTGGTTGTGACAATGACCTCCCACCGCCATCTAGCGCTGAGGTTAAAGAAAGAGTAGGTTATAGTCTTATCTCCCATGTCTGCTTGGCATGTAACGAGGCAGATTACCTCTATCTTACCTGACGTAATAATTGATCAGATATGATATCAAGTTGTTCTGTTATACGAGTATCTTGCAATCATATCAAATTAATATCAATAATGTACGTTTCGCTGTTACAAAAAAGTATCCATTTTTTAGTCATTCTACCTATTTTAGGAAAAATAAAAGCAGAGCGAATTTTTTTAAACTGTAAGACAGTATGTCATCCGTCGCCAGATCTTTTCATCATACGAAAAATACTCCCCGCTGGGAGTCTATGCTCTCTGTTCTCCCATGCATTTTAATGTATCCCATTTCACAGCAGGGCCCTGAAGTGCCAAGCAGGCCTCACACCTACTGAACATACTGACAGTATTTCTGTACACACGGTGGAGATTTTGTCTTAAATATTGGCAGTTTTTGTATTGTCACTCTTTTTTTGTGTGTTATGTTAACTGTTCACGTAAAACGCCTCCTTGCAGTGTGCCTAAAAATTGGCAATCGCTCGGACACACATCTCCAGATGAGGAGGCTATAATCCGGTAATTAACAGCAGTTGGACGAACACCATTCTAGGACAAGAATTGCATAATTTTCTGTGTGATCCGTGACGTTGTCCTACATGGCTAATTATATAACGTCCTTCTGCTGTTAATTAGTTTAGGAATGGTGCCAGAATTAGCTAAACGTAGCAATAGTAATTTGTTTATTTGAAAAACACAGACCATAGGTTTTTGCGCGCACTTACAGCACACCAGACTCCAAAGTTAAGGAAGCACACAGGAAACTGTATAACTGAATGGGGATTTTCGGAACTCCAGTATCTGTAATTCCGGTGTTTTGCATTCAAATTTAAGACAAAAATGACTCATCAGAGTAAAACAACTTTTCTGGAACAAGAAATTCATTGGCTGCCGATTATTGAAACCATCTTCAGTAGCGGCTTGTTTCTTCCCTTTCTAGTGGGAAAAGTTGTTCTATTGTTTAAATTGTATATGGTAATATTTTTAGAAGTTTTGTTGCTGTATGAGATGAAGCTTTTGTCACTCCGCATCGAACAGCTGAGCGGGCCAGAATGTTTTGAGGCTTGTGTCCATTCGAAGGCCACTACTGTCCAAATTCTCTTCATTAAAACATGGAGTTCTCCTACTTTATTTTTGTTCAACATAGAACCTATAGTTCGGAAATCTTCCCCTGTTTGCTTAAATCGCGATGTTACCGGTTCTGCCGACGCGGGTTAATTACAAATAAATTGGCGTCATTTCTACTATGACGCGTACTATAAGGGAATGTGAATTAACGCGAGATGATAAATAAACACCCGTTCTTCAGCCGAATAACTTTGCTTCAAGCAAAGACCTCTCTGGATGAAGCACAGAATACAGGGTTATTCATAAGTCCCTCCGGGATTTCCGAACTCGACTGCGCAACAACCAAGACAGACACGGCAGAAAGGAGCATATCAACAAAGAGAGAGAGAGAGAGAGACACTCCAAGTTTCTGTCCTATCCTACAGGTGCTCGATATGTGCACCCTTGGTGACTTCTGAGGGCTCCTGACAAACGTTTCTTGAACACGCTCGACAGTCTCAGCCGATAGGCCCGGACGGCCTGTTCGTTTCGCAGCGCACAAGCAGCTACTCTGCTGGAATTTCGTGTACCATTCACGAATTGTTTTGTCTGTAGGTGGTTCTGTGTGGTACATGATCCGAAACCTCCGTTGCACCGTCAGAATTGACTCAGTTTTGGCAAATTTCAAGACACAGAACGCTTTCTTATTCACTATGAACGCCATTTTTCGTTGCGACTACCCCCTAGCGGTGGAACCTGCAAGTACGCCAAGGCGCCTAGTACAAAAATTTGGAGAGATTCTCTACCTATTGATATGCTCCTTTCTGCCGTGTCTGTCTTGGTTGTTGCGCAGTCGAGTTCAGAAATCCCGGAGGGACTTATGAATAACCCTGTA
>Ga0123354_10008794_pt1 | contig 15394 bp, 11 predicted proteins | sample TergutLab28metaG_2_FD_97872 | JGI IMG/M metagenome (GOLD analysis project Ga0123354, IMG submission 97872) | Labiotermes labralis P4 segment gut microbial communities from Petit-Saut dam, French Guiana - Lab288 P4 | ecosystem: Host-associated > Arthropoda: Insects > Digestive system > Gut ...
CTGGCCAATATCTCCGTAACCATTGAACTTTGGATATAGGTGTTTTGGGTTATATCGTTATAGTTTGACCTAAGGAACACTCTCCCGAAGTTAGGTCCTTTCCTCCTGGGACACCCTGTGTATGTATAGACCTTGCAGTAGAACTACAGCGTATATGGAATGTAAAAACAAAAATGGTAACTGTCACAACTGGGGCGACTGGAACCATCTCAGTATCATTCAGACAGTACCTGAGGAACATGCCGGAAAAGCACGAAATCAAGGGACTACAGCAGACAGCCATATTGGGCACTGCACACATACTTCGGAAAGCACTGATGTAATGGTACAAAACATTCAACATGGTAAATAGCAGTACATATACCAGGAATTTTGTTATGTAATCTCTGCAACACTGTACACCATAGAAACATGATTTTTAAGTATGTAATTGTAAACACCTGTATAAAGGTGATAACGAATAATAATATAATAGTAATAATAATAATAGATAAATATTACTGCCGCTATTATGTAAATTATATAATAATAATTATTATTATTATTTAATTTATTCTCGCTTATTATTAGGTGGCGGTCTTCTTTTAAGTCCAAATCTTAACAAGAGATCAAAGCGATTTACCCCAGCACTTTATGAATGATGTGTGCAATGCTGATTAGTGTGACCTGTAGCTCTATGACCGACGGGTGACCTGGGAGCAAATAATAATAATAATAATACAATTGTGGTTCAATTTATGAAATTATTAATGTTGCAAAGCTGTCTTGATGGGATGCGTTGTGTTTGGCTATCCAGGGCAGCAGTGCATGCAGATATTACAATGCACGTTTCGTTTCTTTTTCATTTTAAGGCTGTAAAGGGATTGTTTGCAACCTTTTCGCGCCGGAATTATTTTTTTAAATTTTAGCACAACTGTATATAAAATGTGAATAATACAGGAACGAAATATATTAGAATTATGAAACAAACTGCATTTTGAAGAGAAAAAAACGGAGAGTATATACCACGTTTAAAATATTCAGTACCTACGAGTATATTTGTTGAATAAATATATGAAGTGCAACTTTAGAGGTTAGCGGTGCGGTACGACCACTATAGTTGACATTAGGCGTCAAAAGGTTAAGCAGATCGAATACAATTCTACAATACTGCAGAAGTTAAATCTGTTCCTTTTGCTAGATTAGTTTGAGCACTCGAACAGCTGTGGGAGTGGGGGAGGTGCGACCGCCCCGGGCGGCAGAGTGCCGGGGGCGACAGAATTGGCGGAAAATTAATATCTTAAACGAGAAAAAATTATTTTCGTCCCTCAGCAGATTTTAAGTAATTGAGCCAAATATAAAGAAATCCAATAGAGAGTTGATTTTTTTAAAGTTCATAATTTCTGTTAGGGGCAGCCATTGTGATTACTCGCCCTGGGAGCCAAAAATATAGAGCTACACCATTGAAAAAAACACACACAATATATACAGCATAGAGTTACATAGACACTATGAATTCTCCTTTAAAGAAAATGTTTATTGTTTTGACAATGCCTGTACTTTTTATACAGATAGGTAAGGGGCTATTAACACAGAATTATTTTAATTATTATATTATGTCAGCGTGGGCCGGATAGCTCAGTCGGTATAGCGACTGACTACGGGCTGGACGGTCCGGAATCGAATCCCGGTGGGGACGAGATTTTCCGCACGTCCAGACCGGCCCTGGGGCCCACCCAGCCTCCTGTGAAATATGTACCGGGTCTTTCCCGGGGGTAAAGTGCGGCCGGGGCGTGCTGCTGACCACTCACCCCCTTCTAGTGTCGCGGTCATGGAAGATTAGAGCTATAACTCTACCCATCCTCTGGGCCACACCAGGCCTGTAACGGGATCACTTTACCTTTTTTATATTACGTCAGCAGCTGAAAGAAGTGTTCATAAGATATTCTTTATTTTTATAGGTCACAAATCCATTTGGAACCTTGTTCTTTTCGACTTCTTTCGGAAGGTCGCGTTGTAACATGCGTCATCACCCAAAAATTTCGATACTTTTCGTTTCGCTTCTATTCGGTTCGGTCGCATGTTTGCCGGCCTTATAGCATACAAAATAGAAACCCATGCAGTTCAAAGCTTCAGCCTTACGAACCCCAAGGACATTTTCAAATCTCAGTCACATGGCTGAAAAACACATAGCACTTGTAGTATTAATCACCTCGTCAAATTTCAATGTTAAATTTCGAGATTTCAGGCTTTCACCCCGATGTATTTGAGGCCTTCGTTCTTTTGGGTCGTTCAGCAGCGTAATGTTGTTTTTGGCCGACGTTTCGGGACAGCGTAACTGTCTCATCTTCAAGGGTCACGGTGCCCAAGACGACGTCTTGACATTGGACGAAGTGACCGATACGCTATCCCGAAACGTCCATAAAAACCAAAATACGTTTCGCAACGACACAGAAGAGCGGAGAGCTTTATGTTTGATTCTTTAATTTCTACTAATAGTGTGAATTTTATTTTCGTGATATTTACAGTACGTTGTTAAACGTATTTCGGTGGCGCCCCCTATGGGGACGTAAAAACAGGAGTTCGCCGATCTGGTGACCGCGCGGTTGTAGATATGTGTCTGCGGCTGCTCGTTTGTTGGCATTAAGGGTTTGAATCCCGCCAGGAAGCATGGATGTCCGTCTCTTGTGAGTGTTGTGTGTTGATAGGTAGAGACCCCTGCGTCGGTCCGATCACACGTCCCGAGGAGTCCTACTGAATGTGGTGTGTCTGAGTGGGATCGTGAAGCCTCGATAATGAGGAGACTCTGGCCCACTAGAGGCTGTTGCGCCATTGGGGGAGGGGGGGGTAATAATAGGAGTTCAAGTTTCCGTTGTAATACATTGTTTTTAGATCTTTTGTGTTAGAGCCGTTGGCACTGTTATGGGGAATGCGCCGGGACACTGTCGTGGTGTGGTTACATGCATTATCTGACGTAACGGAGATTTTTTCAAGGAATTTCAGTATTTTACAGGGCTATTTCAGCATAGTTGTAGTCACTAGGTAAGAGGGTTTTACCCCTATGGCAAACATACGAATATTACATTAAATAATAATTTATTTGTAGTATTTTCGTGTGCTGTGGGGTAAGTCTTTGAAGTATGTATGTGTGTGTGTGCGTGCGTGCGTGCGTGTGTATGTATGTATATGCATAGTAGTTAACACGCTTGTGAAGACGATATTTAATAATAAATGTTGCTCAATAATGAACATTTCACAGGACAACACTGTCTTCTTAAGATCGACATTCGAATTAAGGTCTACCATGTTGGCAGAATCTCAGTGTAGGGCACAGAGATGGCTGGTGACATGGCGTCCTGCGCATGAAGCGTTCTCGTTGACCTGAACTGTATTAGTATAACCAAGCCTCACCTACTATCAGCTGAGGAGTACATCAGTACGCACATTACTTATGAAAAACGACACAACCTAAGCGAAATGGGAAGTGAGCGCTGAGCGGGAAGTAATCTTCTTTCTTCGAACTTTTTACATTGTATAATTTTTAATGAAGTACTACGTTTCGGAAGCCGGCTGTGCTTCCGTCTTCGGTTAAAGGAAAACATCTAAACTGATGGAGCCCTTAGAAAGAGCTATTTTCAGTCACTGGGCTCCACCATATTAGGTGCTTTTTTCCGAGTGACTGAGAATCACCGTTTGTAAGGGCTCCACCATATTAGGTACTTTCCTCCCTTTGACTGAGAATAGCTCTTTGTAAGGGCTGCACAATATTAGGCGCTTTCTTCCCGGTGACTGAGAATGGTCCTTTGTAAGGGCTGCACCATATTAGGTGCTTTCTTCCCAGTGACTGAGATGGCTGTTCGTAAGGGCTCCAACATATTGGGTGCTCTCTTCCCGGTGACTGAGAATGGCCCTTTGTAAGGGCTGCACAATATTAGGCGCTTTCTTCCCGGTGACTGAGAATGGCCCTTTGTAAGGGCTGCACCATATTAGGTGCTTTCTTCCCAGTGACTGAGATGGCTGTTCGTAAGGGCTCCAACATATTGGGTGCTTTCTTCCCGGTGATTGAGAATCGCTGTTCGTAAGGGCTGCACCATATAAGGTGCTTTCTTCTCAGTGACTGAGAATGGCTGTTCGTAAGGGCTGCACCATATAAGGTGCTTTCTTCTCAGTGACTGAGAATGGCTGTTCGTGAGGGCTCCAACATATTGGGTGCTTTCTTCTCAGTGACTGAGAATGGCTGTTCGTAAGGGCTGCACCATATAAGGTGCTTTCTTCTCAGTGACTGAGAATGGCTGTTCGTAAGGGCTGCACCATATAAGGTGCTTTCTTCCCGGTGACTGAGAATCGCTGTTTGTAAGAGCTGCTCCATATTAGGTGCTGTCCCCCCAATGACTGAGAATCGCGCTTTCTAAGGGGTCCACCATATTAGGCTATTACCTTTACCTGAAGACGCAAGCAGAGCCGGCTTCAGAAACTTAGTACTTCACTAAAAATTTGACCATGGACAAAGTCCGTAGAAAGAAGATTACTTCATTTAAGTCATATACTCTCGTCAGAGCCATCTAGAATCTAATCGAGTGTGAACTTCCATTAAGCCGCCATGTGAGCAAGTATTTAATTCAGATGCACTGCATGTGATAGGATTTAACGCGTTGTGTATGCAGGGCAAAAGCCAATGTATCTTGGGATTGGCAATGCGAAAGCTAATTTTGAATTCTGAGATACTGTTGAATGCATCTATAGGCAGTGGTGTAGTCCGGGGGTGGGGGGGGGGGGAGCACAACCGCCCCGGGGGGGAGAATGAAAATTTTAAACGAAAAAAAAATCGATTTTCTATGCTCAACAAATTTTAAAATAATTTTTAAGTGGTTGTGTGTTTTATATAATTCGTAATTCGTTTTGTGGGCGGCCATTGTGGTTACTCGTCCTGGGCGACAGAAGACGTAGCTACTCCTCTGTTTTTGAGTATTGTGTGACGGTACTGTGTTGAAGTAAGCATGCTTTGCAGGCACCTTAACACAGAGCACACGTTAGATGACAGATCCACTGCCCAGGCAAGGGTACAAATGCAGGTGGTATCTCAGCTGGAACTTCAGCTTCAGAAAGAGAGGGACCGCCTACAAGCGATGATGCACCATTTGCACATGTCCAAACAGCAAGCCTCTCCTGAACCTCCGAAATCTGAACCTTCGGTAAGTTCCTACATACTTGAAAGCGACTAATGTGATGGCCAAAATAAGGACACAGTAAAGAATTATAAAATATAAAGATCTTAGTGGAGCACAAACATTAAATCCTAAATCCTGCCCTGTGATTACGTTCTTTCAGTATGAAAACTTTAGACACCCAAACCCTTATTAAAATTCAAGCCCAGAAACTTATTGTGAATGGTTATTATATATGGGAATATAAGTCAAGAATTCTGAATTTTACGTGTTTATGCCAAGGAATTTCAGGCAGACTCACACTAAGAGAAAGAGGTTTTTGTTATCTCCCAAGAGTACAGACAGCCTCTGAGGCCCACCCAGCCTTCTGTTTAATGTGTGCTGGGGGGGAGGATGTTTCCCCGAGGGTAAAGCGGCTGGGGCAAGAATCTAACCACTCCCCTCAATGTAATGCAGAGATTAAGAATGAGTGGCACTGTACCTCTTCTCCCCCATATGCTTTCATGGTGTGCACATGGATAACTCTACATTTACCTCTTCTGTTATTTTATTCTTATTTTTGAGTAACACAGAAATAAATTTCAGATTTGTAATCTGCCTAAACCCAAAGTTCTGTGTAATATTTTGTAATTTATGTATTATTATGGCAAGGAGTTTTAGCCGCTTGCCCAACCCACAGGTTGGAATACCACTTTTTTTCGGCTGCCTGTGACTGCTCTTTAAATATATTTGCATCTCCCCCCCCCCCTCCCATATCTCTAGGCCATCTTCTCCATCTGCAACATGAGGTCACACCATGAGGTGGTGACAGGGACCCACTTAACATAACAAACATTATTCTCATATTATTATTATTATTATTATTATTGCAATTTATAAATCTTATTAAATTCAAGTGCCCTTTGTCCTTTACCTAATATCTATCTTTTGCTGCTCATTTGGTAGAGTGTCTATGCTACTTGCTACTGACAGTGTCTATGGTGCACCCAGCTGCTTGTTCATTGTGCACTGGACACCTGTGTTCTGGATGTGTAATGTGCAACCCAGGAATTTGGCCACTTACTTCGACAACCTAATACAGAGTTTTGGAATCCATGGAGCTATTCGTCCACTTCTTGAAACATATTTATGGTATGGTTCTTAATGAAGTGCAAGAATCGCTGTACTTTTTTGTTCAAGTTGTATACTGATGAGATGTCCAAGTTTGATTTACCATGTGTTTTGCCTTTTCCATGTTGTCCATTTGAGTTGGCCAGGTTTTCAGTTTGAACTGCTATTAGTAATTCCCCAAAGATGTTCCCACATTTGTTGAAGCTAACTGTTCAATGTACGTATAATTAAGAGATTTTTGACAGTTCTTACATGTGACGTCAATGATTGTAACATTGCAGGCAGAAACGGGCACCTTAAATCCCCTACATCAGTCTTCAAATGGCTCCTCATCGCTATGGGGCCAGTCAGACCTCTTCCAGACTGGGCCAAGTCTAACCAAGCTGAGCTTATCATCCGTTCTCTTGAGCCAGCCGCCACCTAGCTTGGCATCGTCCGCTGTAAGCCAAGTTGCACCAGTGTCCATGTCTGCTTTGGTCTCTGCAGTGCGATCACCAGTCTTACAACCCCCAACACCTAACATGGCCGGACCAATCAGAAGGCGGATCAGTGACAAGTCTGCTTTGTCTCTAGCAGGAGGTGAGTCAAGTTCTTATCCAAACATTACACTTGTCGTTGTGCATGTTGACCTCATTTTCTATAAAAATACTTAAAATAGGACTATCACATGTCAGAAATAAATGGAAATGAAAAAAAAATATTCAACACAGTTATTATCAGTGATAAAGTTTTTGGGACTAAACAATTAACACATGAGGTTTGGTTGTATATCATTATGAGACTGGAAAACATTACAGGAATGGCTTGTATCAGGGTACAGTTTTCAGTATGATTTTAGGCAATGAAAGTAAATTGTGTCACATAAGTGCACTGCCACAGAGAAAAGTATCATCACCATCACCAATGCCATAATGGCACAACCTTCAAAATTAGTATCTTTGACTTTACTGCTGTTGTCAAGCACTTTAACAAATGAATCACCACCTCCACCCCCTCCTCCACTACCACCACCATCACCACTACAACCACCACCACCGCCACCACAACCACCACCACCACCACCACAACCACCACCACCACCACCACAACCACCACCACCACAACCACCACAACCACAACCACCACCACCACCACCTCCTCCAGTTATTCTGTTTTGTTCTGTCAGACAGGTTAATGACCAATTCAAAGCAAGTAATTTATTATCTAAGACTTTCATAGTGTAGTGACTTGTGTTACTACTAGCCAAATGACAAATTGAGGGTGTGTGATGGCAGTTTCAGTGCTCAGGGATCAGTAAGAGTGGTCAACTGTTGATGGTAATTGGTCATTTATTTTAATTTGAACTAGTCTGTAAATTGTTTGTCTTAGAAGAGTGCAGTAGCTGTCCTTGTAAGTCAAGTTTGCATTTACATGGTTTTGAAGTTTCTTGTTAATGTACAAGATACACACGTATTAAGATTTGTTGCCATTTCCTGAAGTAATTAACTCCATTTTTTATCAGAACAATTTCCTCCTCTGTTGTTCCACATATGGTTTGCTCTTAGAATACCTAATTTCATGAGATACCCTCATAAAGTATGCATTTTAGCCAAGTGTTTGCGTGCACCCCCTGTCACCTTCTTACAGCACTGAGAGGATCAGTCAGAAAATAAGCTTATGATGCATATATTTCTGGTTCTTTGCTTGAAACTCTACTAAGACCAGGACATATTTAATTGTATAGCTGCCCCAGTACTTTTCCACACAGTCCCCACCACAACTGATGCATTTATTATACAGTGGGATGAACTGTTCTATTCCCTGTTCACATCAGTCCATGTTCTGTATTATCATCCATCATGTCACATCTGTTTCCACCTCACAACCATCCTTCAGTTTTTGGCTACAAAGATTCCGCTTCAGTTCCAACAAAGGTAACAGTCACTTGGCAAACAATATCTCTGATATAATCACAGTCAGTATAGGTGGTGCAGTTATGAAATTATCAGCCATATCAATTTATTTTGGGGCTAACTTTTGTAGTTGAAATTTCTGTTACTTGTTTTCCTACATTCTGTATTCAATTTCTGTCTTGTGTTCGTTGTAAACTAAATACTTTTCTTATTAAATTCCCTCAGCTACCCAAGCTCTCTGAATTCCTTCACAGGACATTACAAAATTATAGATTTTTATGGTAGAATCATTAATTTGGGGAGACAGTGATGAGACAGAGGTTTTATACTGAATAATGTGTGCTTTCCTTAGTTTATGTTGTTTATAATGACGTTATTAATGCCATTATGTTTGTTACCATTACACCAAAGTAAGTAACTCAACACTGCCACAAAATAGTTATTTTACAGTAAATTGTTATTCAAACTACTGCAGGCATTGGCATTATATTTACAGAAGGGAGTTCTGAGTGTAACTCATTAAGTTTAATTCATGTTGCATAAATATCTTCTTCTGAATATTTGTTAAAAGTATTATTATTATTATTATTTAGTTTACTTGTATGAACTAGAAATTCTGTATGCATTGGCTTTGTCAGGTATAACCTCAAAATTTTGCATCATTGACACTTGCTTAATTTGTTGACATGTGAACAGTATTTCCTATGTAATAGAGAGGATGTTTATGTTTGTATCTCCATACCAAATCTATTATTTATCAGTATTAAACTAAAAGCTAAAGAAAATCTTCGCTTTGCACTAGTGTTGCTCCCACCCCATAAATTTATGTGACTTTTGAGTTGTAGGGAGTACAACAAATATGGTGTTGGCTGTCCTCCTGGAGCATAATGTCTATGCAAAGTTTCATGAAATTTGGTCAACTGGTTCAAAAATTGAAAGGGGGTGCATCCCCACAGATAGCATGGCCATCTCAAAATCAAAAGCCTGTGTTTTTCGTTTTTAGAAAGGAAAGTAATCCAAAAATGAAAAGCAAGTCAAATTTAAAAATTGGTAACAATTTGTAGTACGTCTTGAAAATGTGCCCATGTTTAAATGTACACAGCATTTGCACAAAGAATGCATTCTATTGTTCATTAATTTGATCTTCTGAATTTGAAGCCTGATCTTTGTCGAGATTAATTTTGTGGTCAGTACATGCTTCATACGTGTTGGTGTCTGAAGTTTCTACCACTCATTGATATGCATCTCTTTCCTTACACTTATGCATTGCTGTCAAAACCCCGACACAACTCTTACATTAAGAAGCTTCATGTTAAGAATATTAAAATAAAGTTACAAAAATAACTTTGACCACCGATGTATGTTGTTTAAACTGATAAAAATTTCTGCCTGCTAAGCATTAAGAATATTATGTTTTGAATAATTTAAGCATGGCAGTTCAATTTATGCCAAGATGTAGAGAGGAAGTAAGGAGAAATCTTTTTTTTTTCTTCGATGTGCTGTTTAATGAGTATATTCCTGAAAAGAATGAGATTACCTACTTTCTGATTTAAAACTTGTTTGACCAAGTGGTAATGCAGGACCTGGAGCTTTACATTGAATGTATGAAACTCTGAGGAAAATATTTTGTGGTCTCAATGTTAATAAAAAGCCAACCAGATGCAACAGTATGCAGATATTTATTCACTGCAAAGTCACTCTACATGTTTCAGGTGTCACAGCACCCATCATCAGGAGTACTAAAAGCTGTAACCGCAGCCTCCAAGACAGGTCATAATACTGGTACAGCTACTTCCCTCCAACATGGCCTGATCGGGCCACGTTGGAGGGAAGTAGCTGTACCGATATTATGACCTGTACCGGAGGTTGCGGTTACAGTTTTAGTACTCCTCATGATGAGTGCTGTGACACCCGAAACATGTACAGTGACTTTGCAGTGAATAAATATCTGCATACTGTTGCATCTGGTTGGATTGTTATTAACATTGAATTGTGATGCACAGAACCATGAGTTTAAAATGTTGTGGTCTCTTATTCAGTTCATTATATGTGGACACACTGGGGAAGTAAACACAGTGTCATAAAATGTACGGACTGAATTACGTCACACACCTCCACATGTTTGGACATAATGTGAGGTCACCATCAGAAGCATGTACTTTAATACAAGCACAAGTTTTATTTGAAGATAGTGAAGAGTTCTCATTTATTCATTTCAGAATCACTGGTTTTCCTAGAGCCAAAAGGATTAAAATATGCAGAACTGTACGTTTTCCCTCTTATTTTGGTCTGCCTTGTTAAGGATAAATATAGGATGAGAGAGTTGGAGAACAGGGTACTGGGGGGAATATTTGAACCTGAGAGGGACGAAGTAACAGGACGCTGGAAAAAGTAACATTATGAAGCCCTGAGTGTTTGTGCTCCTGTACAAGTGTTATAAAAATCTAGGAGGATGAGGTTGGTGACGCATGTGGCACACATAAGAGAGGTCAGAAATGTGTAAGGAGTTTTATTTGAGAACTCTTAAGGAAAGAAACCACTTGGAAGACTTGGGGATAGATGGGAATTTAATAAAATGGCTCTTAAAGAAATAGGATGGCAGAGTGTGGATTAGGCTCATCTGGCTCAGGATAAGGTCAAGTAGCTGACTGTTGTGAATATGGTAATGAACTTTTGGGTTCCATACAATGCAAGAAATGTCTTGACTAGCTGTTAACTTCTTAGGAGGGTCTCTCCTAAGTAGAGTCCGTCAGTCATTGAATTAGTAACCGAGTCAGTCATTAATTCAGTCAGTCATTCAGTCATTAATTCAGTTAGTCGGTCAGTCATTCAGTTACACAATCTGTCAGTTTGTCAGTTAGAAATAAATGTCTTGATTGGTGACTACCAACTTCTTTCTTCATTCTGACAGTCAGTGTCCACTTGCCTTCAGACCTCTTCCTCATATTCCATGTAAAAAAAAGCGCTATTTAAATTTGGCCTTCAGGTGACCATGCATTGTGATAAATTCTTATAATAAAACCAACTAGATGCACTAAATTCTCAAATTTATTTTTGGAATAAAACTCTACATGTTTTGGTCAGTTCCTCTGTCCATCATAAGAACTCCTGATGATGGACATAGGAACTGTCCAAAACATGTAGAGTTTTATTCCAAAAATAAATTTGAGAAATTAGTGCATCTAGTTGGTTTTATTATAAGAAGGCGCTACTAAATACAATAAAAGAGATCACAAGGTACACTTCATGTCAGATGCCAGCCTACATGTTTCAGCACCAAGGTGGGAGTTTATTAGCATTAAGGTCTTAAGGCTTTTAACTTCTATGATGGACGTGGGGGTGAATAGTACCCAAAATACGTGTTGTACCTACAAACCTGTGTTTTTTATGAATTCCCTGATGATGGCACCTTGATGCTGACACATGTAGGAGTTGGCACCTGGTATGAAGTGTGTTTTGTGATCTCTTTTATTGCATTTGAATTAGTACTTTTTTGGGTTTTTTAAATGTATGGAATGTAAGAAAATGCGCAGTAATTTACTCTTCCTCAGATTTTGTTGAAGTGGAGTGTGATATTCCAATAGCATGTAATATAGGTTGATCCATCTGCCCTTTGTAAAAGCTATAATTCATAATCAGGTAATAGATGAATTATATTTTATTCCACATTCAATGTATGAGTCATCACACATGTTCAAATTAATGTGGCGGATGTGTACCCCATTTTGCATATAGCAGCTGTACCCCATACAACTGTGCAAACGATTGTATAACTAGAGATAGTTCTGTTGAGCATCAATACAGTATGAAATTTGGATGTTGGGGATTTTTCCACAAACTGATGACATCTTTCACTCTTTCAAAATTAAAGATGGTGGTTAATAGATGTTTTGTCATTTATTTTGCACCTAAATTCTTACAGCCCTTTGGGTTGACTTTGTTTCCTGTATTAAATATTTAAAGCTGTACTACATTTTGCTGCCATTCCACATGAGAATTTACCATTTGAACAAAAATTTAAACATTAAAATAGGTGTCGATAATTCTGTGCATTTGATCAGTTCATTTGACTGAAAGTGCTATTCTTTTGGGAATAATTGAAGAATAATAATAATAATAATTTTTTAGGCAAGTACTCAACCCTTCATTCTTTTTTCCCTCCTTTTATGAGTCTATTTGTCTTTTACTGTTTGGGGCTGTCATATTTCAAATGGACATTTGTGTCATGTATTAACAAAATAATGAGCAATTGAAGAAAAGACAGTGCTTTACTTTAAGTTTGTGCACTCAGAATTAGCTGGTATAGAATTCTGAAACACTAATGAAACTGTTTATGACTGACATCGTTAATATTTTATTTCATTCACAATAATAATTATGAGTATGATTTCACTGTAGAGTTGAAGTGATGGTTAAATAAAGTAAATAAATGGTCCTTTAATGTACAAAATATAAATGTTGTTTTTGATTTACAGAGCTTAATGAAACAATAATTGAATCATAAATTTCAAAATTTTATGGTGTTTTATGAAATAATTTCTATTAAAGTTAAAAAGTAAGCTAAAATTAGAAGAAATTGGAAGAAATATGTGTCACCATTTATTGAAACAATGTGCTGTCAGCACATATCTTTATTCTGCCAACTACTGGGAAATGGCGAAGGATTGTGTAATAGCTTAGCATTACCAGCAACTTAGCTTGGACTTTGCCCTTTCCCTGTAGGAGCTTTTGAAGAAACTCCATTAAGGCGGCGAGTTGCAGACAGAGTGGCAGTAGATATTTCTGAAGGTAATGACTGCATTAAGTGTAGAGTAACAGCTTGTGTTGTGTTGTTTGAATCTTGCCTCTGATGACATCCTCTCTTCTCTCTTTCTCTGCCTGTCTCTTCTGGCTGCTATAGGGCTGCCCTATATGCTGGAGCGGGCAGGACTTGATGTTCAGCAAGGTAATGTCAATATTGTACTTAATATTGCAATCATGTTCATTCTTTGAAATGGGCAAACTTATTTAGGGTGTGTGCGGAAATATACTGCTGTTAAACTGGCATTTATCATTTCATTGCTTCATTGCAGCACAGCTGTTAATGAGTAGTCACATTACAGAAAAACTATTCAATCAAGGACTGATAATTTAATGTATATAAATAATCTGTAGTGTACCATAAATAGGATAATATAATCATATATGATATACCTCACTGTTGCTAGCATGACCACTTCCTGTTTCAACAGCCACTCTTCCATGCTTTGACACACATTGACAGTCTGTTTAAAAATGAACCTTGATACGTGATATTCAGAAATTATAGTTTGTTGCAATTATTTGCTTGCTTTACCACTGAAATAACTACCAAACCTCTAACATTGTTCCCAAGGAGTTTTCTCTTGTAGAACCTGATGTATTGTAACGTTATTTTCTTTTGTTTAGAGCCTACATAACACAAATTTGTTGAAGTGGTAAACAGAATTCTGTGTAGTTTCCTGTGGTGATGTGTATTTTTGCAAGTGTACATGTATAATACCTTGAAAATTCAGTGGCAATTGCATGTTAATAAGGCTGTATTTCGTATTTTACAAGAATGACATAGGAGTGTTTACAATCTGCATACATTTTTACTTAATGCTAAATTATGATGACACAGTGTCACTAGTTGACTACAAGAGTGCAGGACATAACCGATGTCTGGTACAGTAAGGGAGAAACGTATGGTAGGCACCATCATACATGATGTTGCTCTGTCATCTTAACAAAAGATTTTAAACCTTCCATGTACATTGAATTTATTAGTCAGGTGTTCCAGTTTTGTGAAACAGTGTAACTTATTAAATGTTGTCAGTACTTCTGTTACCTGTGTTATGTGCAGGTCTTGAAAAAGGTATGTATTGCATTTAATTTTCCTTCACAATTTTTGTTTATTAAATTCTGAACCCTGTGAAAGTAATCAGCATAGTGACTAGACTACAAACAGGAGAGCTGAGGAATCATGGTTCAATTCCCTGCCAGGGCACTGGATTTTTCTCTCTCTTAAGTGCCCAGTGCTGTTCAGGGGCACATCCAACCTTCTGTTCGTGAGACACCAGGGACTAAGGATAAAGCAGCCATAGCATGCAGTTTGCCATACAAATCCATTTAGTACCAAGGTTAATAATGAGTAGAACTATAATTCCACTCCTCCATATGCCTTCATGATGACAAGCAGTAACAACTTTGAATTAGTTACAGAGTTCAATGAAACATCATTTGTTACAGTAGTTGCCAAATGTTTGTTTATGCTGTTATATAAGATGCAGACAATTGTGGCCTATAAACGAGAATTTGAAGAACCTTCGGTATACTGTGTAACTTTTATCATATTTTTCTGGGCATAATGCTAGTAATGCTTGAAATATTATTTTTTTTTTGTGGTAATATAATCTTGCAATGAAATGCATCTTCTTTTGTGAATGTCACTTGCCATGGTGCAAATGCTAGGTATTATGTAGTAGTTCAGATTCTGGGTCAGTCTAGTGCTCTTATAATACAATTTATGAATATCTCTTTAAATTCCTGATGATATTGTGAACTTCATTATGCATAAGTATCATTTATGATAAGATCTTAAAACAGAGGCTTTAGCTGCATTTGTTTGTACTCTTCCCTCTGGAATTACCCAGATTATTTGTAACATCGTCCTGCAGCATACTTGAAACTGCACTCCAACCATTTATGATACAGTGTTATTGAAGAATGAGTAAAAACAAGCATTAGAAATGCTGTGCCAGTGGGAGTCTCCACACTGATTCCATCTCTTGTAACATTAGCAGTCCTAAACCTACTGCTGACACAGATTAGTGACGACCCTGTCAAGAGGGTTTGTCTGGCCTGACTGTGAGAAATGAGTAGAGTGGGTTGGCATTACTGGTCCTAAGGGATGTATGTCTCAGTCAATGTCTTCCATCACCGTATGTATTGCATGATTCTCTGCAAGTACTACATATGATTAATTTGTGCCTAACCTTACTGGCTACCATCATGTAGAGTTATTCGGATGTAGGTGAGTGGGGGGGGGGGGGGGGGGGGGGGCTGTTTTTTTGAGTTATGGGGGAAAAAACGCCAAAAAATTTTTTTTACAAAAAACACGTTAATCGCGAGATAAAAACGATGTAAAAAAAATCGTCTGGAAAAAGTACGAAAACACGTTTTTTATGAAAACACGAATATCGTGACCAAAAAAGGGTGGGAAAAAACGCCAGGAAAAAATTGTTAAAA
>Ga0123354_10008795_pt1 | contig 15393 bp, 9 predicted proteins | sample TergutLab28metaG_2_FD_97872 | JGI IMG/M metagenome (GOLD analysis project Ga0123354, IMG submission 97872) | Labiotermes labralis P4 segment gut microbial communities from Petit-Saut dam, French Guiana - Lab288 P4 | ecosystem: Host-associated > Arthropoda: Insects > Digestive system > Gut ...
AGTATATACCATGTTTAAAATATTCAGTACCTATATCTGTTGAATAAATATATAAAATGCAACTTTAGAGGTTAGCGGTGCGGTACGACCACTATAGTTGACATTAGGCGTCAAAAGGTTAATGGCCATTTTTTCGTCTGTGAAACTTCGGGCCCAAGTATAATTACAGCAGATTCCTTGCGTTTCGATCTCACTTGCTTTTGAATTAGACGCACCCATACTTTACTGAGATACAGAAATGAGTCTAGCTTAAGTCGTCGGTCAGTTTCTACAACACATCATGCTGGTATATCCTAGAACACAATAATTTTTATGAGAAAATTGTGTATCGGGAGGTGCTTTCTGTAAGGATAAGAAGTGTATCATAATCAGGTTATGAAGGAAATAGTTTTCGTAAAATAACAGGACAAGAAATGTAGGTATAACGTAAAATTGAAGCACGTTCGCGTAACTATTTTTGCCGTGGAAAAGAAAACCTTTCATATTCTAAGTGTGTGTTTGTAGTCTTAGTTATCCAGTGGGTAAGGCGCATGCGCCCTATTATATTGTCATCTGTGGCCCGTCTGGCTGTACAATAATTTTCCACATTATCTCATAAACGGCACATTTCGAAAAAAAAAAGTTGTGAAACATAAAATGTGTGTTTTGATTATCCGTATAGCGTTGGTCGGAGACATTTCTCGTTCTAAGAAGAAATGAGAGAGATACAATCAAAAATGTTTATTGGTCTTCATGACAAATATCCGCTATTCTAGTCAGATTTTATATAAACTTTAATTTTCTCGACAGATTTTCGAAAAATACTCACATGTCAAATTTCTTGAAATTACATACAGTTAGAGCCGAGTTGTTCCATGCGGACGGACGGACGGACGGACAGACAGACATGACGAAGCTAGTAGTTGCTTTTCGCAATTTTGCGAAAACGCCCAAAAATTAGACGAGTGTGTTTCATTTGTTATGGAACAGGATGTACTGTCAGCAGTAATAATGAATAGGCTTACATTTCACAATAGGCCGAGGAGAAAAGAATAAACGGAGTTACGTTGCAATAGGAATCAATAGTAAGTGAAGCATGAACAGAAATTCCGCCCACCGCCATTCTTCTGTTTCGACTTACGTACGGTACTCCATATTTCAACATGCAGAAACCCAATTCTTGACTACTTCTGTCGGCTTTGACTCGTACTGAAGCTTGGCTCTGCATGAGAGCGTTTAGTGCAATTAGCTGTGAAATGCCTCAGCCAGTTCTATTGTTACTTCAGTGCTCCTGAAATTACTTGATCGTTGAACAAATTCTGTGTTCAGGTCTGTGACCTTTGTCCACGACTTTGTGGATGAAAGTGCTTAAAAGTTTATGCTGGTATTCAGGACAGTAAGTAGAATATTTTATTTTCTTGTTGGCCCACTCAACCATTTGCCATTATGACACCATGTACAGTAATCCTTTAAAGGCCAGCACTAACCTGGGTTGAATGTGACATTCACTTCCTACCTCACAGAGAACATGTGTGTTTCCATTCGAAAGACCAGCTGGTCAGTACTGTATGGGGATATAACGGTACTTTACTGTGAAAATCACATGGGACATAAATGCTGTATGTGGGCAAAATGTAGGATTTGGTGTTAAATCTGGCAATACATTTAGAAACCATTAGAGTCTGAAAGTATTGGATCGTGGCTTCGCTTTAAAATGATTCTGGTTCTTTATGTAGGGTTAAGATGAAGGTACATTTGTTCGTGTGCGTGCCATGAGGGCTTCCAGGGGAATGGAGACATTAATCCACTCATTCTTAACGTCGGTGTATTGACGAGCGTAGAGCAATTACACAGTAAAATGAAGTAAAGTAAATTAAGTGAAGTAAAGTTTTCCCTTTGCAGATCGTGAAGGCATAAGGAAAAATGTAGCTATAGCTGACTCCTTATTAGCCTCTGCACCAGATGGAGTGAATGGTCAAGTTCATACTGCCGAAAGCATCCCAAATTTCCACTGGAAAGGGGGTGGAAGGGCCCAGAGCCAATTTGGGCGTTCTGTTGAAAAGAAATATTTTTTGCCCGTGTTGGTGAGGGAAATAGTTATATAGTGTAATAACTGTTACGTACCTAGATGTTAAATGTGGGAATTACTTGCAGTGACAGCGTGATTTGTAATTGCCAAAGTACATGAAATAGAATTGTCAATAAATTGGTCTAATTCCATGACTGCATCACGAAGTCTTGATGTCTTCCGAGATAAGATATTAAACAGTTGAACTGGCAGTAAACGTCTTCCGAGTTTGGTATATACTGTTGTCGATATAGGGAGAACTGTAAATTCGTATAGTAGGGACCCCAAAGACTTCAATTTTCTTCAACATCTCGATTTAATTCAAAATATACAGAAAATTTGGTAATAGTTACGATCTCACTATACTACAATTGTTACTCTGCCGTTAGGTTTTCTTTCTTTTTCCAATAGTAGGTCGCGAATAGAAAATATGTGTTGTACCCGGAACAGAAGCACGGCCGTACTGCTGTAACGTTATTAATAAATTCCGAATTCTGCCTGCGTCGTCGTCACAGAATTTAACTGTGAAGATTGAAGAGTCATGTTTAGTAACATTACGCCTTCCGTCTTAATCTCCGATGCCAACCTCAATGAGGTATCTTTCTTGAGGTGACGTATGTTTTTTTATTCTCTCACTGTTTTCATGAAAACATGTAGTTTCACGTACGTACACAGATGGCAGCACTGTGATTTAAATGGTGCCATCTGAAGGATAAAGCTGTAGGCATTTTATTTCACTGTTTTTACCTAAAAGGGAAGAGAGGAGACAAAGTTACGAACTGGAAAATATGAAGGAAGAAGGTGTGTAAAGGACAAAAATATGGAAGAAATTTCTGTTATTTTATTGTATTTTATATCATTTTATTTTCCTTTGTTTCATTCTACTTTTCTCAAATTTTCATGAAAGACGAAGATTAATTATATAATTATATATTATCCCCCTCATTGTGTTTTTAAGTCTCAAGAGCCTGAAAATGATCTAATTTAGGTCGAAACATGTAGCTGTTTAATTAGAAAAATAGAATACAGTGTCCAATAAAGAAGGTTGTGTTGAGACTGATATTGATCGTGCATAGTCATATCGCTGACACACAACGGGGTGTCACACGTAAAAAATGGACCCCCTTTAATTTAAGCGGACCTTTCACACTATTCATTTTTGCTCTTGAAACCCCTATTTACAGTTAGCAATACCTCAGTTTCGCTGATCTCCCACCTACTAAATAAATTCAGACCAGAAGAGCTACTGTTTGTAGGCGAGATATCTTGTAACCAGCAACGAAAGGAAAGGCCTAATTATGACAGATAATGGCCAGTGCTGAAAGTAACTCCAGTGTAGATTACGCGTGGTTTTATGCTTCACAGATGTTTGTTGCTGCCTTTTAACGACAAGCGGGCATTTTTTGAATAATTTGCACATGCTTAGTGATCCTTCTTCCTGCCAAGTGTTACAAGAACGCAAAGACGGTTAAAGATAATGCACTTAGCTCGTTTAGGAGAGTCGCATCTAGCGTCTTGCAACGGATTCGATAAATTGAGAAGCCGTGTTACCCTGCAACACACGTGTTCCATACAAGCGCTTGGGTTTCTGTTCAGTGACGCACGCATTGGCAGCGTGGGAACGACCAGACACAACTCAGCTGCGACGTCACAAACACCTCATCACCAAACCTGACTAACGTACAGAGATTCTGTTTCATATTGCCACAGGATCTGGAAGGGTCTCGGGATCCAATGTAATCTGTAAGACCTACCGCACTGTCCTTTCACAAAGAGTCTAAATTTTGCAAAATTTGTTCAATTTCGGGAATTCGCAGTTTCGATTGTAAACGTTAAGACCTAACCTGTTTTATGCAGTTTTTCTCAGGTATCCACAAAATTCAATGGTTAGAAGTACTGTACCTTACCGGGTAGGTACTCCTTGAGATTATAACCCTGGATCAGGTCTGTACTTAATAAAACTTTGTAGCGGACTTTACTTCCACTAACCAATATCGAGGATTATATTTTAAGCCAGCTTTAACCGCATTCTGACACATCAACCATAAACATGCGAAGCTGTTTCGTTAAATTTTCGAAAAACAATGTGAAAGTAATTTTTGTCCAATTCTCCCCGATGTGCGAAAGAGTACTTCTTTGTAGTTGAATAAAGAGAGACCAACTTGACGTCACATGCTTTATTATTTCATTATTTACTGCTCATCATGTTTCGGATGTTAAAACATCCATCCTCAGGAGCTTGCGATTTATTTGATGAGTTATTTCATGGGCTGTATTGTTCTGGTCCGATGTGTGTTGGTGTTACGTTGTGGTTTGGCTGGGGTGGTGTGGTATCCGTGTGCAGGCTGAAACATGTTGAGCAGTAGATAATGAAATAATAAAGCAAGTGGCATCAAGTTGGCCTCTCTTTATTCAACTATCAAGATGATGCACGGTCCAATAAACATAAGAGCACTTCTTTGTTCGAAAATTCAGGCTTCTCTCGCTCGTCTTTTTGATGAGATTGGTATTAAGGTAAAACTGAGCGTGGTGCTTTCGTAGAATTATGCTCAAAAGGCGAAAATTGAAGTATTCGGGCCGAGCTCTGTCACAATGGAAATTTGTCAACCACCAATCTCACATGGGCTGCTTAGTACAAATATAATAAATCTTTTTTGTACGTCCTTTTTATATAATTTCTGTGACAGTCTCATTTATAAACGCTTTATCATTCACTGCCACCTTAATTTTCATTCTTGTGGTGGGGTTAGACTGAACACTCTGGTACCGTACCTGCTGTTGAGCCTGTGGTCCATACCGCTGCTGCCTCTTCAGTCAACGTCCAAAATTTATGGGATAATGGTGAAAAGGGACAACCGCAGTACTCGGAGAGAAACCTGGCCGAGGGCCATTCTTTTCACCACAAATCTCATAGATTGACCTAAAATCGAACCACGGAATCCGCCGTGAGAAGCCGGCGACAGCGTCATGCAACGAGTAGTAAGACGACGCCCTACTGTGTTCGGAGTTCAAGGAAAAATCGACATGGTGACAAAGTCAGACACAGCCAAAATCTGAAAACTTAGAAGGATCTGAAAGAAAGACAGCGTAGACAGTAATAAAATATACATTTTACAAAACCTTATGTATTTTCAAAAATGATGTATAAAAAGGAAAAGGGATATAAAAGTTTCCCATTACTTTCAAACAGTATTTTTCATCATAATAAAGTATATATGTACAAATATAACACAATAACAAATAAAGGAATGCGTCATGGAGAATAATTTGAAGAATCACTGTTAAAAAATTATCGTGTCCAGCTAAACTTTCTTCACTTTAGATCTATAGATATATTTTATGATGGCATAAAATGTTCTGTATCTTTGAGGTTCAATGTGAGTGGACAAAACATACAGCAGCTGGATCAAAGATGTTTTGTCACACAAGTTCTTTTAAGGCGCATTACATTGAGATAATCACAAAAGTATTACTGGACACATAAAATGACTGGAACAGTCAACAAATGTAACTTACAACTATACAAATATGGTTGTATCCGGAATGTCTATTATGATCTTAAGCTTCAGATTAACAAAATGTGTATCTATATGGCATATATTTTCTTTGCGAGCAGTAAACAGAACCAGAGTGACACTTTCCTGTCTTTGAAAAGAGATCATATTTACTGGGTGGGTGTGAGCCAACGTTCGAAATTTCACATCTGCAGCTAAGCTAAATTCATACACATTTAAACAAGAATAGAAACTTTGTCACTTATTTTCCTGAGAAGGTACTAAGTATAATTCCTTACTGATTCTTATATATTTCGTCATTGGAGAATAAATTGTCATTTATAGAGATCAGCAATCGTGATGCTCACAACGTACTTTTAAGTTATACTGTAAAAAATTACAAAATGCATCCTTCGCAACGAGTGTTTAAAAAACTGCCAAAATACATTATATGCAATGAAGTTCACGTCTGTATCAAGAGGCTATTCATTTAACAAACACCCTTAATGAACACACTTGATCAAGTGGTTATATTGAAAATTCCAACACTCTTGATATTTAGTGACCTTAACTGATATAACTGACTTCATAAAAAGCAATACTGAAATATATCATATTTTGTACATTACTTTGTCAGGATTTCTCATTAATAAACTATAAAGAACACGATGACAAATCACACATTTGTGCGCAGCCCTCAGGGAATGATACAACGAACTGCTCTTTTCATCCAAATGCAACTAAACTTATCACCTAATATTTACAAATATACAATATAAAATATACTTTCAATCTGACTAGATAAATCAACGGTTAGAAACACATGAGAGACGCCCATAACAGTCATCAACTTGTTTCAATATATCAGTCAAAACATACTTTAATAAACATGGTCTTTGTATAGAAACGTAATAACTGATTAGAAATGTCTCATTTGAATAAGGCACGACTCTTCTGAAAGACAACGAAGAATTAAGCTCTCTTTGTGACGAAGGTACAGCCCGATGAGTCCGCGTTGGCAGATGCTAATACATCTACTCCATTGCTTCATGCTATGGCCGCCTACTGTTATACAGAATCGGGGTTGACATCCATCTGAAACAAAGAAAATATAACGTCATACTTATTGTCCTGACACATGATTAATACCGTCTTCTAGGCCATGTAAACTAGTGGGAATTTACAGTTAGGCTCAACTCTTTTTACCTGGAAGACGGAGGCAGTAAGTTCACTTGAAACGCTGTAAATTTCTACCAGAATACATGGCGTCATATTCCAGGGGCAGTGTTGGTTTTACTCAAGGCCAGAAGAATCTCAAATCATATAATTTTTAGCAGAGGCCAAAGCTTATACAAAGGGTCACTTTTAATAGTCGAGTTTTACTTGGCCAATATATGTGTCGGCATGTAAGGCAGCATACCGTCTAAGTAGCCCAGCCTCCTATCCGGTTGATGTCAGAGGCTATTTTACCTGTTATAGATTAAATAGAACTTGAATCAGACTGCTCAGTTCTATCGAACGGTAAGGCAAACAATTTCGTGGATACGGGTTCAAGTTTTCGTTTAAAGTACACTGTGACGCCGTTTTTTTTTTTGGGGGGGGGGGGGGTTTGTTAAACAAAAACTACTTATGCCTATAATGTTTTAGAATTGTTTCTGCAGTTTCTTTTTACGAACTGTCAGTAGCATGCAATGCAATTGTGACAAAGTTTTTGTTAGTAATCTTACATCTTTCTTTGTGCGTAGAATGTTTTACCATTCTGCTTTAGGAATTAATTTAAAAATAGACGATTAGGAAGTCTGAAATAACCTGTTCACAAGTTACGGATCTGTTTCGAGGCCTTGTCATTGACAAGTTGCTTTAAGCAATGAATATTCACTTTAAAGAAATTGATCGCTATCGGCTGTACAAGCTACGGACGTTTCAGTTTCTCTTCGGCAGTAATAGCAATAATTTGCTGTGGCACGCTGACGTCATATCATGCAAATGATCAACGTATTTGAAATGGCTAATATGTTGTCTGAAGTTTTATTTACTTTTTGCAAGTCGACCGGGGTTTCCTTTCTGAACTGGAGCCTCAGCCACGCACCCCAGTCTACCAAAATTCTTCATAGACTCTAATCCTCAGCAATAAGGTAATCATTGTGCAAAGCCACCTTAGACTTCGTCTGGCAAGAAGGATCTCTTTTGAAGGCCATGGTTTCTTTTATATTCCTTTCAGAAATATTTTTAAAATGTCCTTTCAAATCTTCTCCTCTTGCTTCTCTTCTAGTGTAAGACCAACAAGGAGATCGAGAAGAAGGTAGAGAGACAAGAAAGAAAGAAAAAAATAAAGGTTCCTTATGCCTTTTTTTTTGCCTTGAAAGGAACTTTTAAGATCCACGTAACGAAAGACTGCATTTTCTGAATGGGAGTTATGGAAAACCAGAACATTGAACGCAGGAGCTGCTATACAAAGATCGAAGTTGGCTGAATTCATTCAGCTACAGGTAGAGCAAGGTTCCTCTGACAGGACGGGAGGTCAGAATGATACAAGTTCTGATATGAGATTCATCGGAATGAGGCAACTTCGTGCTTAAGTTCGCTCTACTTTAGGTGTGTTAAAATTCGCTTCTGTCGCTAAGAGAAGAATCCAGATTTGCTGTGCATGTGAATTGGATTCGCAGGAGAATTCTTTCGACCTAAGACATAGTAACAGGGGTCTGGAGGAAATAATTGAAATTTGCTCTCTATTAGAAAGCACTCTGTTGTCACGGTGACGTGTGCATCACAAAGAACCCAAGCGGAGAAGTGAGAAATGTATGCAAAGTTTTGTTAGGGACTCTTGACATAACAAATATAAAATGATCTTAATGTTATTCCTGTCCGTGAATTAACAAACAGGTCACAAGATAAAACAAAAAAGTGAAGTAATAATTAAAATTATACTTTATACACATGTCCTCGTATCTCCTGACATATTTCGATCTCTCTTGGTCATCCTCAGAGATTTTTTGGACATCGTTAAAACATATGTAAAACATAGACGGGTTATTAAATACATTAAAATTTGTGCATGAAATATCTGCGGATTTGGTAACATTCGTTTGCAGTGGTGTGAAGAAATGGTCCATAAGATGCGTGTGTTGTAGTTTTGTAGATTTTTACAGTGGTTTATATCAAGGAGATGTCAAGTTCATGTGTTGGTAACACTGAAATATATTTACTGTTATGTGGAGCTGGATGTGACCGTCTTAAATTTCGAGTTTTATGAAGATGGGGAGATTCTTGTTCAGATGAACAGCTACCAAGTTTTGAAGGAAGATCCTGTACTGTGGGTAAACAGCCTTCATAATAACAGCTTACTCATAGCTTCATTCTGTTACTAATTAGATTCTAACGTGACCGGACTCACGTTAGAGTCGAATTACGTTACTCCACCTGTAAGATACAGCACAAAAGTAACAAATTATTGGGATTTGTGTCCTTTCAGAATATATCTCAAGTTTTTAGGTCTGTTTTATTTCCGTATAAAATATTTATTTTGTTTCACCCCCTCCCCCAACCATCTTCTTTTTTTTTTTTTGTTGTTGTTGACATAAATGCCAGTATGATAAACTAATAATTATTAATTTTAGTGACACTTCTCTTCCTGATCCTTTTATATCACATTTCGTATCCTATTTTTGAATGGCGCCAGCAGACATATTTAATTACAATATTATACAAAACGTGGTGAAAGACGACAAAACAGAGCGATACGAGTTAATATGGTCACTAATTTCTAACACGTTATTGGTTCCGATATAATGAAGATGTTTTAGATGCGTGCGTGCGTGTGTGTGTGTGTGTGTGTGTGTGTGTGTGTGTGTGTGTGTGTGTGTGTGGGTGCGCGTGCGTTCTTCCCTGTAGGGGAGGAAAGAAATTTCTCCCACACTTTTATCTATCTTTACCGCTCCTTTACACGGTCTATCTGGCTTTCCCTTTCAAAACATGGGATCTTAAGGCAACCTGTCCGTAATGCTTAGGCAGACTACCTGAAGCACATTCGAGCTCCAGGCGGTGCATGTTTTTATAAGTTCTTTGTTGAATCTGTAAAATTTTGATACATAACCTAGTAAAGACTCCAGCGAGGGACCGTTTATTTATGTCTGAACTGACTGAACATATTTCAGATTGTACGGTGAAATGTGAACATAAGAGACGGGATTTTGTTCCTGATGTGCAAGTTGTTTTCCTACAAGGAAGTTCTGGGTTTATTTTTTTACTCGTACTTAATAACAATAATAATAATAATAATCCTCCTTGAGAAGCTAATCCTTCATTTAAAACTTTCGCCGTGTTCCGAACGCTGTATCCTTTCTTCTGGGTGATTCCCCTGCGTCTGAATCTTCATAAAGATGGAATAGTGTTCCGAAACGTCGGTACATAAAATTCAGACGCTGGGGAGTCACCCAAAAGTATGACTACAACAAGCTAATCCTTCCTCAACCAAACAAGAAATTCCCTTCATTTTACAAAAACCTAAAGTTTATTGCCTTGTTCACAACCTGTGTGCCTGTCCTGCGCCAAAACAAAAGAGTCCACGCCCTCCCAAAAGGTCTCCTTAGGATCCATTTTAATATTATCTTCGTACATATGCCTAGGTCTTCCAAGTGGTCTCTCTATATTCCCCACCAAAACCTTGTGTGCACCTCTCCTCACCCCAAAGTGCGACAACAATGATGACGGTGATGATGATGATGATGATGATGATGATGATAATGATAATAATACGCTCCTTTATTTAATAATAACAATAATAATAAGTGCTATCTCTGTAAGAGTGTAAGCATAACCAGTGTTACGTCAATATGAATATTTCTCAACTTACTTTCCACTGATGCGACAAAAGTCTAAAGAACTTCTCTAGTGTACGTATTTGCTAGTTACAATACTTAACACAGTATCAGAACCGGTTGTTTCCAAGATACAATATAAATTTCAATTTCTGTATAAATTATCACATTATCATGCACTGCGACATGTTCTGTACCTTGGCACACACATTTTTTTTTGTCGTGCTGTACGTTGCAAGGGTTTTGTGTGGTGTAAAACTGTGTTCTTGAAATCGCATTGTAATTCACTAACTGTTTATGCCTTCCATTGAGACTCTAATGCTGGGGGTTCGTAAGAAAGCAAGATAGTAAAAGAAACGTGCGAGTGTGCTTAGGAGGCTGTTTATTAATGGCCCTCCCTCCATATCCATTTTTTGTTAGGTTTCTGTTTAATGGCAAGTCTGGGTACACATTTTTTGTTTCACATGCTATGAAATGTATTGGGGTATATGATCAAGGAAACACAGCTCTTTGGTTCTGTTTGGCTCTATCGTACACATGCTTACACGTGCTTAGTGTGCTGACAGAAAGCGTGGTAAGCTTATATAACTCTTGAGTAACGTTTTCCGAATTACTATGATGACGCGTCAGGGAAACCTATTGATTTAATAGCTATCGCTAACGAGAACAAGTTTGAATAATGCAAGTATACTTTATAAAGTAAATGAAATACCTAAGGCATAATGTAAAAACACAGATCTGTTACACGGACGTTTCGGCGTCTGAGATACGTTGTTTGCGCTCTCTACGAACTAAACAGACGCGTTTCTTAACAAGTTTTATATTACTAAAGCCTGTATAATCGCAGATTTTTTTAGAAGATCAGTTAAATTAAACCTAATTCAGATCTCACCGAAGATGGACTTCAATTCAAACTGAATGGAATAACATGGTCGGGAACGCCAGCACACTACAAGCATCAAGAAGCAAGCAGTTGTGCAAGTACAAAAGCTATGTTTTACCACTGAAATCTCTATGCATGAGAGTGAGTTGGTCGCTTGTTTCTGTGTCAAGGCCGAGCGGGTCGCTCCATGTCTCGAGTGTGCGTGGAACTGGTCGGGCCGCTCTATAAGAAACGCTTATTATATAATGGAAATTGGCTTACTTACCGTTTCTTCTCTCGTCCATTCTTCTCCGTCTACCAGATGGATGTCCCGTCCCGACCGGTTGGTTCCCACACCGAGCGCTAGGAGCAACCGTCACTGGCTCTGTTGCCACCACGAGATAACGTCCAGCAGTTCTTCGTCTTCAGGACTCATGGGCTCATAGTTCTCGTAGTTTTCTTGTTGGTACACTGATGTTGGTGCATATGAAGACACGGCTGATCCTGAACCTTCCGACGCGTATGAAGGCGTCGGTGATGACGATGCTTCTGAGCAAGGCGGGGAGAGTGAGGAGCCCGTGAGGGTTGCCTGTTGTTGGATAAGCAAAGGGTGACTGCTCCCCGTTGTGTGGTGACCGAAATGTTGTGTTCCAACCGGCAGCGTTGTAGTGGCCGTAAGTATAGTCACCGAAGACTCCGGGCTGCTGGAGTAGTACCCTGTTTCATTCGTCGTCGTCGTCAAGGCCGAGGACACCGTCTCGTTTGTTGATGAAGTAGTGGAGGACGTTTCGCCAGCGTGGTCGTCCAATAGCTGCTGAAGACTTCTGATGTACTCCACCGCCATTCTCAAAGTTTCTACTTTACTAAGTTTCTTGCTGGTACCGCGACCTCCGGACCCGCTACCGGACCCGGCGGAAGACGACAAGGCCGCTGCTACTGACAGGGGGATGTGAGATCGCAGGGTAGCAAATCCGTTGTTGACCTGTTTCACCCTGTTCCTCTCCCTTGCGTTTCGGCGTGCTACCGATGCTGGCTGGTGGCCTGGCAGACCGGAATAAGTGAGATGGGTGTTATGAGAGAAGTTTATTCGTCGTTTACACCTCAGTGTGTCCGCTGTATTGGTAGTTGAGGTGGACATGTTCACTACGACACTGGTTCTGTTAGTGTCTGCAGACGAGGTTGAGGCAGGAGTGACTGCCCTTTTTTGTTGGAGTAAGACAGTCTTTGTGGTGGCAGCAGGATGGTGGAGTGAGGAAGGCAGAATATGCGATTGCTGGGCGCCTGATGTACCCGTCGCTGTAACGATGACGCAAGGGCTGGACGCTGAAGTTGATGGCTGAACTAAATTTGTCATCGTGTTCTGTTGAGGTCCGAGTGTCATAACGCTTAAAGTCGTAGCGGCTGCCATCTGCTGAACTGCGAAGGTACTAAACCACACTTGCAGAAATCACGGAGTTCATAATCTACAGTTCCGAACTGTTCAATGAAAGTTCTCACACTAAAGTCAATCGTCTTTCCATAACAAGCAACTACCACGCCGGTCAGTGATAAAGGTCTCAGCCACAGAGACCGATTGATAACCGTTCTTTGCAAGTCACGATAACAAACAGGCTACACCACTGTCACACCGTCAGAACGAGGTCTACAACCGTATCAAACAAACCGACACAGACAGCACATATGGAACCTTCTACCTTCGGTAGCAACTCCCGAAATGCTGCTATACGCTCTGTTACACTGGTCTATGTATTAAAACCAACCTCTCCCCCTTTCCCCCTGCACATAAAATAACCCCTCCTCCTCGTTCCAGCCACACAGTTTTTTCTTCTCTTCTGTTCCCTACTTTCAGTCCTTCCCCTCTCTCGCATTATACACAACTTCCCCTCTTGTATACCAATACTACAAAAAATGCTCTGCTCTCTCACTCTGATATTCATCTATCTTTGTCTGCTCCTCACTCATCCCATCTCAACAATGAAGTAGTGGATGCTGGATTCCCTCCTGGCCCTCCGCCCTTGTATACACATAGCTGAGCTGTACTTTGATGTTAGAGGGAGGGGGATTTTTCAGGGGCAACTATTGTAGTGTGCATGTGCTCAGGCGGTTAGGTCCGGTTTACTGAAGGACGGTATTGTGAGGAAAGTTTATTTCACACGCACTGCAACTACCCGCAGGTACATCTTAACACTTAACGTGAAGTCAGACTTGCCCCAGTTTGTATTTGTTACCCTGAATCACAACTATTTTTACAGTGAATAGTTGGCTTGGGGAAAATAAGATGTTCGTGCAAAATTTTGTCGAGAAACCTAAAAATATCCAAGACGGTAGGGCTAGATGGGAAGATAATATTAAAACTGACCTTGAAAAAATAGTGGCATTGTGTGAAATGAATTAAGTTGGTTCAGAATAGGACAACGTGGGTGGAATATTGAGTACGGTAAATAACAGTTTGATTTTATTAAGAGAGAATTTGTTGAGTTCATTTTCGAATTTTATAGGAATGCCCTTTGCCATATAATTGCTTAATTCTCCTGATCAAGTGATTTGCTGAAGTACAGAATTCCAACTGAGGTTTATTGTAGCTTTTCTCTTTATCCGTAGTCATATGTAACAGTGCAAAAAGAGTCTTGTTTAATGCAGAATTGAGTACGGCCGAGTACGGGCCGTCGACCGTCGTCGGTCGCTGCGGCAGGAGCAACCAACTCTCGTGCCTGAGTCAGCTCGCAGTCGCAAAATTAAGCAAATAAGCGAGGTTTAACGTTTCCACAGCGGTGACCATATGAGTTAACTTACTATTGGCTGTGACACCGTGTAGTGTGGTAGAAGTTTACCGACATTTCAGAAGAGTCTGCTGCTCCCGTCGTAAGAGTACAGAAGAATTCCACTTGACCGGACGCTGGTTATACGGATCGGCTTAGACTTTCGGGTAAATTTGTCGATAATTCTACAAAACTAAGTTACCTTGAAACTACCGGTTTTCGGATCAAGTACAGTGCAGTGTTATAGCTTTCAGAACTACAAATAAGGCGTGGTCGAAAGGTTTAGACGCAGATACCTATTGTAGATTGTAACAGCCGAAATTAAAACTGCCAATGTAGACTATTTTCAAAGAAAAATTCAATTATCCGGATTTTCTTCATATCCGGATGGCTCGCTGTACAAATTAGTCCAGATAGGTGGAATTCTACTATATATGAATGAGTCTCACTAGATTCATCTGAAATTCGTTACACTTCTGCCAGACTCCACGGTGTCACCACAGAAGACAAAAGCTTAAAAAATAACGGATTCACCCTGTTCATTTTCAATTAATGAACAAGACCACTTATTATCAGTGTAACTGAACAAAGTGCAGTGCACTACACTGTGTAGTGTAGATAGAACATGCTGCAAGGTATGTGCGATATTGAAATACAACTAATATATGAATAAAATGCCATTGCGAGGGTTTCAACAGCAAAAGCGATCATCTGGAAACAAACTCGGTATAAATTTCTTAAAATTAGCTCAACACTATCCCTTCCCCTCTTCAGCGTAGTACCACCCTAGCAGTAAAAGGACCCTCTTTCAAATTCTGACCGTTCGCACGTTTACACGTGATAAATAGTTGTTAAATAACATAAGAAGCAACGTAGTAGACATATTCTGCCTTTTCATAAAAGAAAGAAATATAAAGCATAGAAAGAATAATATTTTAGCTTTCTTATCATGTCGGTAAGTGCCTGCTGTATGGGGGGAAGCGTTTGAGGTAAAGATGTTACCGAAAATTGACGGTGATAGAGACGGAGAGATAGGAATGACTTAGTATGCGGTCTCCACGTTTTTTTTTCAGAATGCCACTTGGTTTCGTGCTACATGCCTATGTAAAATTTTATTTTCACCCATAGCACCTGTACGACTTCACCTGCACCGACTTTCACTCAACTCAAAACTGTCAAACTGCAGCGCGTACAGATACGTAATAAATAATGTTCTGTATACATGTAAAATAACCACTGCCACCTGGTAACAACCCAGTTGCAATTAATAAATATTATTATTATTATTATTAAGACCGCCTCTGTGGTCTAGTGGTCAGAGTTTCTGGCTACAGATACAGAGGTCCCGGGTTCGATCCCCGGCGCTACCAGATTTTCTGAGTAGTAGTGGGCCTGGAACGGGGTCCACTCAGCC
>Ga0123354_10008796_pt1 | contig 15392 bp, 8 predicted proteins | sample TergutLab28metaG_2_FD_97872 | JGI IMG/M metagenome (GOLD analysis project Ga0123354, IMG submission 97872) | Labiotermes labralis P4 segment gut microbial communities from Petit-Saut dam, French Guiana - Lab288 P4 | ecosystem: Host-associated > Arthropoda: Insects > Digestive system > Gut ...
ACGGGGCACGGTCCGCATCCTGACTTCCGCCCAGAGTAGGGTAAATGGTTTGCTCTATGTATTGTTGGTGTTGATTGTTGTTGTTATATGTAATTTCGGTCTGTAAACGTGTAACACTGCCACTGGGTTTACACCCAATTGCAGTTAAATAAATATATCATATCATATATCATTTGTCGGTGTGTTACTGAAATAAACTACAAAATGCACGGCGCAACGATAAAGATATGTATGTTTTGTTTAGGGGGCAATCGAAAGGTCGAGATTTTGTAAGTCAGTTTTACAAGTTTTAGATTAAGTCATCTTGGTTACGACACCGTGTTTTCGGGTGTGTGGCTACTGAAGTTAGCCTACGCCATCCTCACTGTAGAAGTGACTACGCGTGCATAGAAAATGACAATGTGGATCTTCAGAGGTGTCAATCCCACTCATGTTATTTAATTAGCACACCATCTAATGCACATACATAAAATTTTTTACATTAAAATATTTAAAATCGCTCAAACATGTTTCGATCCGAAGATCATCTTCAGGGAGCTACACTGTTCCTTGCTAAAATCACATTTTAAAAACACTAACTGATAAATTTCCTTATATTAACTTGGTGCTGTGGCAGCATGTCGTGCGCCTGACTATGGGTGTCTGTAGTGTGTTGTGTTGCGTGAGACTAAAGCCAGTTAATGCCCACTCATGTTATTTATATTTTATTACACATAATGGCATATAAAGTGTGACTGTCGCTTCTTTTAATAGGCTTTTCTTATTAGTCGCTTTTCCATCTCGCCGCTGAACATCTCAGAGCAGTAGCAGGGTTCTTGAAAACACCTGGTTTCGTGGTGTGTATGTTCCCCCTCAATAACCTTCCCGCATTTCGAGATCGGAAGTTAACAGGAATTGCTGTTGACAGGCATATGAGCTGTCCACACTGACGGGCACTCAGGTGATGCTGCTAGTGGCGTCGGAAACGGGCCATGTGTACACGTTCGCAACACGGAAGCTGCAGCCGATGATCACGTCGGAGGCAGGCAAGGCTCTCATCCAGACGTGCCTCAATTCGCCCGATCCTCCGCCCTCTGGCGTGGGAGGAGACCAGCGGATGTCAGCGACGGGGTTCGAAGAGACCGAACTAACGTACAACATCGGAGACGACGAGCAGAAAGTAAGACAGCTAGTGTACTCGCCACATACACAACATATGGGGGGTGGCCCACAGCAGCCGCATCCCCACACCCAGCACTTCCAGCAGCACCCAGGCTCCCCACACCAGCACCACATGATGGCCCCCCCGCACCCTCACGCCCAATCCCCACCCTCACATCTCATACCCTGCTCCAGTCCTGGCCCCATGATGGGAAGTGGTTACCAGCAGTCACCACATGTGTCCTGCCCTTCACCACTGCCACCCCACGCCGGATACCCTCCGCCACACCCCCATATGTCTCATTCACATCCCCAGCGGTAGTTAGGCGTTGTAGTTTCTTTGCTTGTGCAGATGTGAAGCTGCAGTATTCAGCATTTGGATGTGTTATGGCGTTTGTTGCACTTGATGAAAGAAAGAAAACACGTCATAGACATACCGTGTCTGTTGAACTCCTTGTTGGAAACCTTGTGATAAAATGCAGGAGTTGGGCATTATGTGTCGTCCAAGCAGGACTCGTGATGTCTTGTTGTCTAAAGCTTACTTTGACGGCATTCTTGTTACAAGGGGAGCAGCCCCAAAACACGCACAAAGTAAACGCGTTTGAAACAAATGTAAATATTTTTTATATAACGCACTTTTATTTTTTTGCATTAAAATATGACCAAATTATACGTGATCAAACTTTTATATTGAGCTCACGTAATGCTCATGTTTATTAAAAATATTACAATCAATAGTTGAATAAAGAGAGACCAACTTGATGTCACTTACTTTATTATTTCATTATTTACTGCTCAACAGGTTTCAGATGTTAATACATCCATCCTCAGGAGCTTGCGTCTTATTTGATGAGTTATTTCATGGGTTGTATTGTTCTGGTTCGATGTGTGTTGGTGTTACGTTGTGGTTTGGCTGGGGTGGTGTGGTATCCAGATGCAGGCTGAAGCAGTGCATCCGGATACCACACCACCCCAGCCAGAACACAACGTAACACCAACACACATCGAACCTGAACATTACAACCCATGAAATAACTCATCAAATAAGATGCAAGCTCCTGAGGATGGATGTATTAACATCCGAAACATGTTGAGGAGTAAATAATGAAATAATATAGCAAGTGACATCAAGTTGGTCTCTCTTTATTCAACTATCAAGATGATGGACGGTCCAATAAACATAAGAATATTACAATCAAATTTTATGGATACTAATGACATATATCATGTGCTGGTAGTAAATAATGCAGTAAGGTGGGAAGGCTTTTAAAGAGAAGACAGTAGAAGCACTTTGCTACAGCAGTATGGCGGCGAGAAGTCTGCTTCTGCTACCAAACTTTCGGTTGAATATTTCGGAAGGAACATGGTGAAGAATACCTTTTCACTCGTGTTATGTTATTTGTGTTCTGTACGTGTCTTCTTCACACTGCACATGCAATGGTGGAGCACTGTTTTAAGCATGCGATAGCTTGCCAGCATAGATATGTTGCTTTTGTATTGTAAAAGGAGCAAAAACATTGCACAAATACTTGAACTGGTGTGAATGACTAAATTTTCGTCACCAGTACTCTGACCTCACTTCATGAAAATTGTCACTTTTGGTATGGTCACATGTATGGAATAAATAATTAACACTTTCTTGTGTGGTTCCACATGGGCCATTTTTTTTTTTAATGAAAAGAAGAAATTATGGCACTTTTTGTTGATGGATAATCAAAAATAATTGAAAAAAATATGTCCAGATTGAGCACAGTGTAGGACTGTTATGGGAGCTGTTCATAGCAAGACTTAGTCTATACAATTGGAATGGAAAATTTATAAAGGCGGCCGGGGTCCAGTGGAGGACTACGGGTACAAGCGGGGGGGGGGGGGGCTGCCCACCTCCTTGGAGTTGTGGGGAAAAGATTACAGTTGGGGAACTTAAAAAAGAAGGAATATTTCCAATGCTAGCAACAGAAAGTACAAATATTGTAAAATGTTTTATTCCACTACCATGAATTGAATGCCAGAGTGTTTTAACAAATGCAAATGTCTGCCAATTTTGTGGTTCTGCTGTGCGGAGTAATGGTCTGACAGCTCTTGAGCCCAGTGCAGGACCACAAAGGAACATGTAAAAACACAAAATTTTATGTTTAAAAAAATAGGAACCTTTTCTGAAGGCATTGTTGATTAGGTGAAGTTCACACTAAAGTTGCCCTGAAAGCCCAGAGGTAGAGTGGAGGTATGACTACTCTTTGTTTGTCCCCTGTGCTAGATGGGGGTGGGTGGTCAATACCACGCCCCGGCTGCTTTACCCCCTGGGAAAGCAGCCTGGTACCCGTTGTACAGTAGGAATTGTTGAACACCCAGAAGCAAGTAAAATCAGAATGCAACTTAGGGACAACAGAGGATTTAGGATATGATTCCACAAGATTTTGGCGATGGTCTTTCACATTTGGGATTGTTTACTTAAAAATTATTAATAAAAAGTTAATGGAAATCTGCACTTCATGTTCAGAATCTGTCCCCATTTGCAAGCTGAAATGTGGTCAAAACCTAGAGTTGGGCCAAATAGGCAAACTTTTGTTACCTACACCCTACAGTAGCTTTGCCTGTTGAGCTCAACTAAGTAGGTTTTGACTGTATTTTAGGCTGAGAACAGGGACACACCCTGTCCACAAAACATAAGGTTTTCTTAATTAATTAGTTTTTTTTTAATATGTGGAGATGGACAGAGTCCATGGATGAAATGTCTCAAAAGGGATCTAAAAGTTGAAAGGAAAACCTTGACCATTCATTCATATTCTGAGGTCCTGGTGATGTGCAGGAATCAGCTGGAAAGTGCTCTGATTCATTGCATACAGAGTGTTGAAAGTGTTAGCCTTTAAAGTAAATCAGTGTGAAGGATTTGAGCAATGTGTTGCTGGCTGCTGATTGTGAGTTGTTTCTTCTATGCTACTTCTAGTAGAAAACTTTTGGAAAAGAACCATTACTTGGAAGTGTTTAAGTTTGAAGTTTGTGTCATGGGAGCAGACATTTCAGCTGAATGCTCACAGGGTGATATAGTTTACTTACACTGAACATCTTGATCCTCTCAAGTACGTGCCTGCTACTGATGGTACTATTTCATAGTCCATACTTTTCCTGGCCTTCCTGTTACAGTGTACAGTTATGCTCTTGAATGTTTTCATATCTTATTCATGAGGAATTTTTTTTTGTCTTTGTTATGTAGAGACAGGAATTTAAAATAAAATCATCACTGCGTTTCTACCATATGGCATGTTGTACTATAATGAGAAGTTTCTCCTTTTTCTCTGTGATGACATGGCATAAATTATGTACAAAGAAAGATTGCAGAACTGGCAGGTCTAGGAGTCTTCCTTATCGTTTCCTATAAAATATGAAGCACATGGTTTGATTTGTGAATTTTTTTTTTCCTAAGATATGTTGTTTTGTTTATTTAGAGATGTTTAATATTGTTACTTTCATTGGAAATGTATGGTTTCATGTTTATTTTTGGTTCATGTTATGAATACTTGGTAGGTTTATGTGCTTTACAAGCCTTGAAACTTTATCATAAAATTATTTACTGCATTCTGACTGACATTTGTTTCTCATTCTGTCTATTTTTGACTGATGTGTAGATCAAACTGTGGAGGGTAGCAGTACAGTTTGTTTTTTTGTTTTGTTCATGTATTTTGTAGTAAGTATTGTCCATATTCTTTCTGATCATTCATTGTTTCCAACTTTATAAGGATTGTCTGTTTACTGGCCGTACAAATAGATATTAACAAAATGGAATTTGGTGAGTGGGAGGTGGACTGAACTAGTCTGGCTCAGGTACGGACCAGTGCCAAAATTTTATGGACATAATAATGAACCTTTGTATTCCATAAAATGCGGGGAATCTGTTGACTAGCTGTTGTCATCTCAAGAGAGACTGCTCGATTGAGTTACATATTTTTAAGATATTGTATTTATGTGTTTGTAGGCAATGTTTCAGATGAAATGAAGAAGTGTATTTGCTGCAAATTCAGCAAGACAGTTCACAGTCCCATTTTGATATGTACTTTTAGTCGAATTAAAATAGTTTCTTTTTTTATTTGGTTTACTTTGATTCTGAGGTGTTCTGGTGCTGCATTTTGACAGGAATGTCGCTAAATATTCCAGATTGTCATAATTAATCATATAAAAACAACTTTAACTCAGAATTTGATTAAGGACTTCGCTTTTGGGGCTACACAGGTGCAATGGGAAACATTATTATTGAACGTTGAGCATAATACTGAAAAAAAATCGTTCATGTAATTAATTTTTTTGCATGTGAGAACAAACCATTATAAACGGCTAACACCAGTAAGGTGGAAAATTCTAAAAAGACAGCAATATTTGTACTGTTGTGTAGTTTTAAACTATATGTCATATGTGCTAATTGGTGCTGCTTTCTAGAAGTACACTATGAATTCCCTTGTAAAGTTTGACTCATTAATGGTGTTCTTATAATAAAACCAATTAGATGCACTAATTTCTCTGATTTATTTTTGGAATAAGGTTCTACATGTTTTGGACACTTCCTTTGTCCATCATCAGGAGTTTTTCACTGTACACACAGCAGTGGTGTATGTCATACAGGTTTGGTGACAGCTTGCGAGCAGGATCGGGATGGAACCATCCTGATCCTGCTCACAAACTGTCAGCAAACCTGTGTGTACAGTGAAAAACTGATGATGGACAGAGGAACTGTCCGAAACATGTAGAGCTTTATTCCAAAAATAAATCTGAGAAATTAGGTATCTAGTTAGTTTTATTATAAGAATTTATCACGATGCACGGTCACCTGAACGTTAGATTCACTAATGGTGGCTGAAATATACTACCTTTCTACAGCCATTTTGAATTTCATTTTATGACCAGCCGTACGGATTTGTTTTCAAATGAGCATGCAGCTGATCTCTAAAAAGGATCTGTACAGGATCCACTGATAACAAAAGCAGGTTACTTGCTAAGGAATGAATTATCACTTCCAACAATGGATCTTTTCTTGCTGGCCAGTTTCATGTCATTCTATCCATGGCTTCTCAAGTTCCACCAGTGCGAGAGTGGCCAGTATGTCCTATGTACCAGAAAGGGGTATTGGCGTGTACATAAGAAATGTCAACATTATCATGGTGTGTGATTGATCGGATTGATTGTTGATTTTGTGTTGTTTTGTACCTCTTTGATTTGAGATAGTCAGTGTGTTGTAGTGGTAGATACTGTGTTTTATTGTGATTTAGTCAAGGTAATTTATGTGTTTATATGTTTTAATGTGTAGTTTGTAAGGCAGGACTTCCAAAAGATGTTGTCACTTCTGGAGTCCAGTTAATCACTTTAATATAACTTATTAAACAACACAGTGTGATAGGATCTAAGAGCCCTTTTCAAAAGCTGTGATTCAATTGCTTGTTTGTTTTGCTCACCCTTTGCCATGCAGATGGGCCGTGTGTAAGTTGTTGTGACAGTTTCAAATTCTCTATAAAAATTGGTTCATAGATGCTTATATATATCTATATATACATATATACTCAGGGTTCAGCACTTACTAATTGAATGTTGGATTTGAAGATAGAGGCATTTAGGTGACTTGATTTGTGCCAAGAAAGTGAAAAATGGGGTGGGGGCCGAGGGGTTATATCGATATTTAATGACACAAATAATTCAAGATTTGTATCTGTGGTTGTTGCGTCAGAACGTGGTAATGGCTGAAGTACTGAATGTCACTGTGTTTGGATAACTTTGTCATCTTGTTTGTCATTGGTTGCAACAACAGAGTTCAATAAAAAAGAACTTGAAGTTCTTGTAGCTGTGGGATTACTGTGTTCTGGATCATGACGTCATGTGGTTTCAGATAGGTACCACTGTTTGGCAGGAATGTCGGTACCTACAGACTACACGGCGTCTTATTCGGGAAGACCACTTCTTGACTAGTAATCCATTATTCACTAATCATCCTGCCATGACTTATGTATGACATGCTGCTATCATAATGGATCAGCAGTTGTCATTTATTTCTAAAGGTCATGAGAGAAGACAGATATAAAATTGGATGAATTATACGAAATAAACATTCCAGATAGATGAATTGGTTCCTGTCAGTCTAAATATCACTTTCCCAGCTTTACATTGTAGGGCGGCATTTGAGGCATGTGTGACGTAATGCAACATGTTCGGGGGCACAGAATGATGCTTTGTGTACTTACTGATTCATATGTAATAATTAATGATTCGGTTGATACTGATGGTCCTGCAGTGTTAATTGTGCTCTTGTTTGTCTGGGTACCCCCAGTCACTTGTACGTAATTTACACGTGGCATGGAAATGACTTCATGTGGCAGGAGTTCTGTAAAATGTGGATGGCATCAATGTACAGGGTGATGCAGGCAGAGTCTACCAAAATTTGTGGGCACGTCGCTCGAGTCATTTGTAGTAAAAAAAGGAGTCAATTTGTGGATCCATTTTGGATAGAAGTCTTGACCATTTGGAAGTATGGAGAAATGAAGGCTGTTAAGTCAAATTTTACAGTGACTTTAAAATTCATTACTGAAGTGGGTGTTCCCGTTGCCAACCTGTTGAAAATGGCTACCTGTGACTCTAATGCGTATTTGATCATGGCGCATTATTGAAGTGGTTGGCAGCACTGCTCAGATTCGCAGCTGTTCCACAGGTGCACTCTCTTAACGGTTATTGTAACATTTCATTATGAAATAACACATTTTTTTTTACATTTTATGTCATTGTTGAGCCTTTCCACTAACAGCTGTTGTTGTGGTAGGTTTTTGTTGTGTTTTGTTGTTATTGTACCGTGATTCTTTAAACTATCCGAATTGGACCGTATTAATAGGACGTTTTAACCGAAATCGTGCTGTCCCTGTACTCATGAATCTTGGCAGTTCCTTCTGAATCACTCCGTACGTACGTAATCTTGCATGAACTAGGTACTGGCCTTAGCTGAATCAAAGTGCAGGGTCTGGGATGTTACTTGTGCATAAACAGCTGCTGGGTCAAGGAATTACATGCGCGCGCTGCTGTTCGCCTATCAGACATTTCACCAAAATGCGGAATGATTCATCACAAAGTATAAGTTCGTCCAGCTTTTCTGTCGCATGTTCTTACGTTAGAACTGTGAGACGCTGGAACCCCAGAATTATATATTTTGGTCATTACACTTGATTCTGTTGCCAACTTGAGACAGACTTTTCTGGTTAGTCAAAGACAGTCTTTGTTTTACCTATGTTTGTCACGTGACATGTCACTTTGAATTGTTTAATTTCAATAATATGTACAGTAAAATTATGGGATAAAGAGCAGCAAGAACCATTTTTGGCTTCAGATCAAGATATACAGCATCCAATCCAGAGATTTTATTAAAATTTAATATGAATGCCGTCGACGTTTCGGTGGGAACTTTCCAAATTATCATCATCATTACTGAATTTGGCCTAAAAAAGTCTTCTGAGAAAACAATTTCTGTGCCCTTCTGAGACTTTTTTCGCGTAAAAAACCCTTTCAGACGTGGGCAACTTCAGCTAAGTTGAAAAGGTCTGGGGGGGGGGGATATATTTACAGTAATACTAAATTAGACAGAGTGACAGAATGCGCCGAATGATGGCACGAATGCTATTCAGCGAAGGTTGACGCTGCAATACGGAGTTGAGCACATCTTCAGTTTATTTCATCTGATATTCGTTAAGTCCTGTGAGCTCATGACGACATTCTAGTGGCTAGCGTTTGCCGTGTACGTTAGCGGATTTCAAGACGTTTGTGGTTCAGATACCGGACAGAGAGTGACGATGGATAACTGAGGGTTTCGCGATTTTTGCCAGTTCTTCCAGACGTGTGTGTGGGGTTAGTTATATTACAGTAGGCATAGGGTATTGTAACCGTAACGTTTCTATTTGATCACAGCATTCATTACCTCTCCTTTCGAAGTGATGAACTACGTAACCCATGTAAATAATACACGAGTTGTTGTACTGAAGCTCTCTTCGAGTTGTGACGTATATTTCTGGCAATGTCCCAGCATCAAAGTGGAAAATAAGTATTGATGGGTTATGAACACGAGGCCCTTGTATAGTTCCAGCCCTGACTTTGAGCAGCTGCTGTGTGTCAGCTCCTACACAGACATCTGTAGTATGGCTTACTATATTTTTTCATTGACAATTGTTTTTGTATTGAAGGGAATACAATATTGAAGTTCGGGCGCCCTTTTTAAGGGCATCCTGTGTTAATATTAGTGCTGATGGGGTACAATATACAGCGGAGCACAGCTTTCCTGCTGTACCTGAGCAATGTCCACACATGACATCAGATGTTGTAAATAGCCTGTAGCTTGTTAAGTGTGGCTGATATTCCTGCATTTTGAATCACATTGGCTGCTGTATATTGTTGTTTTTTTTTTGAAATTACAGTTGAATTTGGGATGAGATTAATTTTATTTGTTGGATTGTAGATAGGAATAAACATGTTATGATATTAGGATGGGCCTTCTTTACAGCATGCATATCCCTGTTTGTGATAGAGATATCCTTTATCATCTGATTGCCATTTACTCCTAGAAAGCAGCTGATACAGTCCTATTTATGTGCCTTTAGAAACCACCTGTTGTCCCACTGCACCATAGAAATAACTTTTGGTTAAGGTACAACAAATGAAGAAAATCTTGTGAGTGTATTGGGATCTAGTAGTTATTTTTGTAAGCTTGGATTTCGTATTTGATGGCTGTGTGTTGCATGCCTGTGTTTTGTTCGTTACTGTACAGATTAATTTGGATTTAGTCACATGTACGGAGCGATCATCTTTGTTTTCCCGCAAATCATCCAAGTCCGCGCGCGGGAATCGAACGCTGCTGCCGCCAGATCATGCCGCGAAGAATCTGACTGCTAGAGGACTCTACTGATAGGGCTGCTAGCCTAACACGTTACATGTGGACCTTACCCCAGGGCTGCCCGGTACACGTGTCAGAACTTAAATTGACGAGTTCTTCATCTTTTGGGAAGTAGAGTGAGCTCGGTGGTGACTTCGGGTACACTGCAGAGAGCCTGAGAGGTGTTCGGGGAAAATAACCAAGCCTGGTACTGACATCATCCAGTTTCTGTGCATGTTGCACGCGGCATTTCGACTTTTGTCCAACCCATCAGTGGAACCGGTGTTACGTTCGAGCCTTCTGAGCGGTCACAACATCTGTTTTCAGCCTGAGTTTTATCTGTAACGTGTTGGACGATAGGTTTATCGAGTCCGGTAGCATTGAAGGTCTTCCGGCGCTGGATCTGGGCGGGAAGAGCGGGCGATCCTTAACGCTGTATCTCGTCTCTTTGTGGGAAGCTGTAAGATGGTCGCAGAGAATAATTTGGTCTAGAAGTTGTAGAATGTCACTTGGTCTTGACATACTTCTGTGTTTTAATAATGTGTTCGATACGATACGATACGATATGGTGATGTGGCAGGGCTGGCCGTTGTATCGAAATTGATCGTCACCCGTGCTGCATATTATCTAAATATGATTTATGAATGTCTGAACCCGCTACAAGCCTGTTTTATGCATATTTCAAAAAGTACATTTTTGTTGCGTTGCAGTGGCAGTAAAGTGGCCGTTAATTTGACGGTGCGTTAGAGCGTCTTTTTCTTAGAGATCGCTAAACTGTTGTTCGGACTGGATTCGGCGCAATCCTTAGCCCGACCAGGACGGAAACAAGCTGCGCCTGTCAAAAGTGTGATGAGCAGAGAAATGGATAGTTTTGGCTAGGGTAGGGACAGGTGGTGGACTTTGTGAATGTGGTAGTGAAACTCCAAGTTCCATAAAATGTGGGGAATGTAGCTTGTTTCCTTCCTGGTCGGTCTAAGGACTTATTAGCACCCATGTATTGAACAAAATAATCATCTCAGTGCGTTAACCGCGTGAAAAACATGTGGTATATGCACCACCGGCATTAACATTAAAAGCATCCACATTTTGCCCCGAAGGCAGTATTTGTGTGTTGTATATGACCCTTGCAACAACTAGCGACAAGTTTAGCCAGGAATTGTCGTTAGTTCTTTATATAGCAAGTTAGCCTTGGCTGTTGGTCGAGATGCGGCGGGCTGGTTCGAGTGTTGGTCTGGACGCAAACCATTCTGTCTTCCGAGGTTTCTCCCAGTACTCCAGGCGAAAGCTGATGCAGTACCTTGAAATTGCCTACGACAGCTTTCTCCCTCAGACTGAATCCTAAGAATTGGATCATCATTGCGTATTAGACAATGTAAATGCTGCATTTGATATCGCGTTTTAAATTAACATTTATTTTTAATTTGACATTCAGAGGACCATGCATCGTGGTACATTCTTATAATAAAAGCCAACGAGATGCAGTATTTCTCTAATTTATTTTGATAAATGTGAATAGGGTCTTGCTGGGGAAACGGGAGGGAAGGAGCCACTGGGGAGACCTAGGCGTAGATGGGTGAATTATATTAGGATGAGTCTCCAGGAGGTGGGATGTGGGTATATGAACTGGATTGGGCTGGCCCAGGGTAGAGAGAGGTGGCGAACGCTTGTGAGTGCGGTAATGAACCTTCGGGTTCCGTGAAATGCGGGGAATTTCTTGACTAGCTGCACACCAGTTAGCTTCTCAAGAAGGACTCTGCACAATGGAGTAAGTAAGTAAAGAACTCTGCATGTTTCGGATAGATCTACTGTCCATCATCAGGAGTATCTCAACACTGTATACACAGTAGTAGGTACTTGTCGTGCTAGTTATGTCGAATGTCTACTAGCAGGCATTCGACATAACTAGCATGATTATGGACAGTGGACCTGTCCGAAACATGTAGAGTTCTTTAACAAAATAAACTTGAGAAACAGTGCATCTGGTTGGCTTTTATTGTAAGAACATATTTTTAAATTTATGTATTAGACCAACAAGTGCACATTGGTAAAATATGACTGATCATGTATTGCTTATTACCAAAATGTTTCGGTCGCTATTGCGACCATCATCAGGGTACCTTCACAAGAATACTGATAAAATACAACAAACTGCCATTTTGTATAAGTAAAACCACTGTATATTGTAGTGATAAATGTCTCCGGTTTTTCCTATCGTCAATATACAATCCGACATATTTATGTCCACAGGGAGAACATTCATTATAACATTAAGTGGTTTTACTTATACAGTATGGCAGTTTGTTGTATTGTATATCTACTATTGTGAAGGTACCCTGATGATAAAACATGTAGGTAATAAGTAATTCACGATAAAGCATGTTTTACCGGTGTGCAGTTGTCGGTCAGCTACATACATTGAAATATTTCTTTAACGCACGGATTTGCAACATGTTAAGGACATTTGACCTCTTCTTCTTTCGTTATTTTGACCGTGAAATGTGCGACTGGAGGCTGATGTTATTTACTACAGACACGTGGCAGCTTTAACGTGCGTCGTAATGAGTGGTTTCGTTTATACCATAAATGCAGAAGAGATCGCGTAATGAGGATAACCGTTAAGGTTGATCGATGTGAATTATGGGCGGATGCAACAGTGTGTTGGGAAGTTGTTGAGTGACTGGATGTGTGCCAGGATCTGAAGCAGGATTCTGTCACAGTTCTGCGTCACGGAGGTTGTTTGAGAGTAGAGTACTGAGGAAAATATTTTTGGTTGGGATGGAGGAAGCACCTGGAGACTGTAAGTTACACGTTTGTTCTCATCGCCATGTATTATCGGTATAATAAAAGTAGGGAGTTTGTGATGGCGGGATGTGTAGCATGCGTAAGAGCAAGTAAGGGTTGTGTAAATTTTATGAAGGAAAATCTGGGGAAAGATCGCTCATTATACACAGGAGTAAGGGTAAAGTAATCCCTGTACAGGCCTAGACAGGCCTTGAGGGTTCCAGGAGGTTGAGGCCCCCAGATTTCGCGACAATCGGCACATGAAAGTGGTAAGGTCAGCCCTACGCACCGGCCGCTTTTACCCGACAGGAGATACCACTGGTACTCATTTCTGTTAGAGGCTGCGTGCAGCCGGAAGATTTTGTCAATAAAAAAATTCTAGTGACAATGTCGGGAATCGACCCGCGATCTTCTGGCTTGTAGCGCAGTGCGTCATCCAACTGCGCCACCGCGTGGAATACCCAGGAGTACACCGGATAATATTAAGGTGGATGTTCAATATGGTGGTAGGGTAATGGACCGTCGGAATTCATAAAAACGTGGGCGGTTTTTCTTGCTAAGTGAGGGGCGGCTGAATTACGAAGGACCATGATACGTTGCCTTTATACGGGTTGGATTTGTGAGCGTGTTGCGTGTTCGTCACGATGGACACACAAGCAGGTGGAATACTGATGTGTGTGTATTGCAAATGGCGCGATAGTTTTGATACGTAGGCCTATATGGCGATTCGCCCATCATTGTAGAGAATTTGAGGTCATAAGCTGAAATGATTGGTCGGAAAATTTTCCAGTTTACTGATGTCGAGGATCTATAAACAGCGTTTAGTCTCCACTACTACTGGACCAGTGTTTATTGCCGATATATCTACTGCATGTTCTGGTTGTGAAGAACCGTCCTAAGGCAGTACATTGAATTGTGTACAGATCACTGCAGCTCTGTAGCGATGGTTTTGCAACCGATGCGGAGTGTGTCTTAGGACGACCTCTGTTTGTATTTACAGTGTCATATTTTTTATTCGTTTGTGAAATTAAACTATCCAGCAAATTATCGTCAGTGTTATCAGCGTTCAAAACAGTTCCTAGAACCGATAAGAGAAGGAATTTTCCCAGTTAGAGCTAAAAACCCAAACGAACACCCGTCTGTTTGTAAGATCTAGCCACTTGTTCAAACCACGTCACACCACAGATTAAGTACCGACGCTTCTCTCCAAGCGTGCAGTTTGTACGTCCTTTCGGTTTTCAGACAGCAACGTGTAACAACTTTAGTCTGGTTGGCCCTTCTTCAGGTAACAGAATAAAATAAACCAATTGTGTTGGGACCCTTGGTAGAGTTGGTCTAGGGTTCAGTAGTCGATGTACTGTGCGTCCAGCGGAATAGGATTCATTATTGTGGCCTGTCGGGGCGGGATAGCTCAGTCGGTATAGCGACAGTCTACGGGCTGGATGGTCCGGGGATCGAATCCCGGCGGGGGCGAGATTTTCCGCACCTGTCCAGGCCGGCGCTGGGGTCCACCCAGACTCCTATACAATGGGTATCGGGTCTTTCCCGGGGGTAGAGCGGCCGGGGCGTGGCGTTGATCGCCCACCCCATGTACCGTCGAGATTAAAGAAAGAGTAGAGCTATACCTCTACTCCCCCTCTGGGCCTTCGTGGCTTGTTCTAGGTTGAACTTTACCTTTACCTTTACTGCGGCCTGTCACATGAAAAATGAAACAACCACTTGCCGAAATCCTATTTGGGGGGGGGGGTCCAATACCGGAACAACCTTCTTCTGAGATATGACGCTGTGTATTGTGGCAAAGTATCGACGTTTAAGAGTAACCTGCTGCCTCCATTATCAGGTAGACAGCGTGACTCACGTGTCGTGATAATTGAGGCAGCTTTCTCCGAAACGTCGGTACACTTGTCAGACTAAACACCATCGTGTATCGGAGGACAGTAGGTTCATAATCACCGTCGTGAGACCGTCTAAGTGGAACACAAGGCCGTAGTTCATACTTCATCATCACATAGGTGTTTGTGTACCGGAGAAGGTACTGCGACAATTGTCAGGAAAACTCGCCGTTTTAGGGAAGGGAGAGAAATATTCGCAAAGCAACGGAAAACAGACGGATGGATGCACGACGCGAGATTCGAATGCGGAATCAACAGTTTATTTATTTATTTATATGTAGTTCATTTACCTTCAGATACATTTCCTATAAAATCTTGCCGTTTCACATGCATTTCATTAGGGTGAACACATGAATTTGACCTTTTCCACTGTGCTGTTTTTCTCTGAAACGCCATGTTCTTGAGGCCGTTTCAGCTTCTCATCGCATACAATACAAGAGATTATGAAATTCACTCTGTTGGGTCCACTGGCTTGAGCTAATCTCCTCTCTTCCCTCCATCCAGCAGTCATTTGTGTATTTTACCTCATGACATAAGCAGAGCCATCGACCGAAACGTCGTCGTTTGCAACAAAAACTAGGCAGTGAACAAATCAAACTTTCACTTCAAAAACACACCATCATTACAAACATGTGGACTTTAATATGTTGAAACACGTGTTATAAAGCAGTTTCTCCAATCCCACCACTGCCCCCCCC
>Ga0123354_10008797_pt1 | contig 15392 bp, 10 predicted proteins | sample TergutLab28metaG_2_FD_97872 | JGI IMG/M metagenome (GOLD analysis project Ga0123354, IMG submission 97872) | Labiotermes labralis P4 segment gut microbial communities from Petit-Saut dam, French Guiana - Lab288 P4 | ecosystem: Host-associated > Arthropoda: Insects > Digestive system > Gut ...
GTGTGTGTGTGTGTGTGTGTGTGTGTGTGTGTCAGACAGTAAAGGACCTGACACTGACATGTTGGGTATCAAACTGTTGAGTAACTTACAAAGGGACAATGTTAAAATGATCAGTAGATTGCCTGGCTGCATGGGGATGTGACATAAATTCCCTGCAGTCCATAATAGGAACATTCCTACGGTTTAGCAGTGAAAACAGCTAGCAAACCCTAGTTTTATATTGGTCTATGGATGGACCTAAACGGATACAGTGCCGAAATAAGGACCAAAATTTCAAGTTTAATAATGTTTAAATTTTGCACAAAATAATGTGTGTGTGTGTGTGTGTGTGTGTGAGTTCAGATGTAGAATTAGTTTGCCAGGTTTTACAACAAAATTCGATTTACTTTAGTAGCCTTTTTAGAGTCTGTATTGTTCGCGGTATTTGAACATGGCACGTGACTTCTTTTACTGTCGCCTTATACATTTCGTATCTTTTCATACAGTAAATAAAAACCTGTGACATTTTTATGAATGATTCTGACGCATAATATTCTCATACAGTTGTGTTGGTTACACTCATTTCCACCAGTGGGTAGGTCAGTCCCAGTAGAAGCCGTGTGCGTTGTGGCTGTGGTTCTGTTATGACATCTGTAAATAACGTTAGGCTGTGACGAGCACTACAACTGTTGTTTTAAGTTGTAAGTATGTCTTTTATTTGTAACCATATTTTACTTTCGTGTTACGTTACAGTAATTATATTAATTACCGTCTGTTATAGTATACAGACTATATAGTGTTTCGGTTTGACTTGGCGGGACGAAAGTATACACCGAGGGTGGGAACCTTGTGTGCCCCAAATAATGTGGGGGGGGAGAAGGAAAAAGAAGTTGACAAGGTTTTAAGACGTGCCCTAGCTGCATGAACCATGGTCTTTAGGGAAGAGAAGTTTCCGTGCCGAACTCGTGTTCGAACAGCTATATGTCATCAGCCACTATGGCGGGACCTGCTACAGTTCAGTGCACCGGTATTATGCAGTAGCTTGCGACCAAATAAAACTGAAGCATCCTACACAACAATCCTCAAGGAATCACAGCCTTTCATACCTCGAAACACTCTTTAAAATGTAAGCAATCGGAGAGGATGAAAGTTAAGCTGCACGAAATTACATATCAGTAGATGTGAGATTCTTAAATTCAGTTGCTGGGCAATTGGGAGTGCCATTTTCGCTAAGACAACCCGCTTTTTAAAGTAACAAGTGACTTCTATGGTTTGCCTATAAATAGTCTGTGCGGTATAAAACTTGTGGTGCAGCAAATGGCACCACCATCGGTAAGTAGGGCTGCTGGCAAGATAGGTCACCATGTAGTGTATAACGCAGAATGGCGCAAGGCGTCTGTACTTAATATATGTTGTTGTTTTATGGTTTCTTTCTTTGACTTCAGTAGCCAGTAACAACCAAAGAGTAATGTGCAGAATTTCAGTGTATTAATATTGTGTGTTACCAAAGGTTCCATGGGCCGCTTCGGAAAGGGCCAAGAAACACATGTGGCCCGCGTACAACGGGATAATACAAGAGGCCCTAATCTTATGTCCTGTTTGCACAGCGGCCAACATGTCTGGAGAAGGATAAGCTTGTCGGCCTTGTTCGTAGATAGCCACAGCTTGAAACCCGGAACAATCACACATTGTTACTTACATATGTATGTTAGATTATTATTATTATTATTATTATTATTATCATCATCATCATCATCGTTATCATCGTTGCCTTCGCATGCGTCGAAAAACAATTGCGAAAAGCCTCACTTAGCTTCGTCATGCCTGGCCCTCTCCATTGAAAAACTGGCTCCCACTGGAAGGATCTTTGTTGAATTTTACATTTGAGATTTTTACTAAACCACGCTGACTCCAATTCAAGTTTGGCTGCAGTCGCACAGAAATAAGAGGCACTTTACATGAACACGTCATTAGCGTTTGTAATGGAGACACTGTTCTCTGTGAGGTACTGGCTGGGATTGAAGAAACAGATGACGATCTAGAAGTAACAGTACAGCGTGATCGACTCTGCATGTGTTGAGCAGTGCAGAGAAGAGCAGAGCAGAACAGATCAGCCTGTTGGGAAGATGAGGAGAAAATTTATAGGGTTGATAACAGAGCGGAAGTGTCACAAGTGCGACATTGAACGTGCATTATCTATTATTATTATTATCACCATCATCATATTTAGGCCTAGGAGGGACGAGGTGACAGAGGAATGGAAGAAACTACATAATCAGGAAATGAATGATATGAACTGCTCACCCAATATTGTTCGGGTGATAAAATCGAAAGGAATGAGATGGGCGGGGCATGTGGCGCGTATGAGGGGGGAGAGGCGTATACAGGGTTTTGGTGGGGAAACCTGAGGGAAAAAGATCACTTGGGAGACCCAGGCGTAGATGGGAGGATAATATTAAGATGAATCTTCAGGAAGTAGGATTTGGAGTATGGACTGGATCGAGCTGGCTCAGGATAGAGACAGATGGCGGGCACTTGTGAATGCGGTAATGAACCTTCGGGTTCCATAAAATGCGAAGAATTATTTGACTAGCTGAAAACCGATTAGCTTTTCAAGAAGAACTCTGCTCCATGGAGTAATCATCATCATCATCATCATGTCGAGCCATAGGCACCAAGGGTCGTATTAACAGTAACAAACGCGCTGTCTTCTTGTGGGCGAGAACTTGGGCCGTCATTGTGTATGTCGAATTTAACCGCAATAGCCTACGTATCTCGCATGGTCATGTCGCCATTACTCATTCATGACAATATTTAATGTGTTAACATTATGTACAGTTCACCCTGTAACAGACCATGAAGGCCCAGAGAGGGAGAAGAGGTATAGCTGTATTCCTTCTTTAACCTCGACGGTAGATGGGTGTAGTCAACAACACGCCCAGTCCGCTTTACCCCGGGAAAGACCCGGTAGCCGTTGTACAGGAGACCGGGTGAATCACAGGGCCGGGCTGGACAGGTACAGAAAATCTCGCCCTCACCGAGATTCGATCTGCGGACCGTCCAGATCATAGCGAGTTGCTATACCGACTGAGCTATCCCCGGCTCACTTGTGTAATGTGCACAGTGTGTTAGCATGTTTGTGACGTACCTGCGTACCAAACTTTAAATCCGTAGCTCCAACCATTGTTATCAGCCTCTAGCCGATAGGCTTTATTCAGTGGCATGTTGCATTATACAGGCAAGTTGCAGTACTCTGGAACACGTATTGCTATTTTAGGCATCAGTATCCAGTACTACAGTCAAGGTCAGGTCACCCCCCACCATGCCACGCGACGCTGATACGGATGGGAACTAGTACAGCTCTACCCAATCAGGCCCTCTTCGCTAGATTGAGGTTCGGCGGTCAACACCACGCCCCGGCCGCTTTACCCCCGGGAAAGAACCCCTGTACCATTGTATAGGAGGTTGGAAGAGTGCCAGGGCCGATGTGAATGGAAGCGTAGAAGAGAGAGTTTCTTTCCCCACCGGGGTTCGAATCCTGAACCGTCCAGTCCACTGCGAGTTTGCTATACCGACTGAACTCTCCAACTGACGTCGATCCCATCTCATGATTCTGCGCGTCTCCTTGTTCCTACGGAACGTATGAAATGCAGAATGTGTGATATTCAATGGGTGGACTACAATGGCGTAACATTCATACCAAATTTCGTAAAGATCGTTCAGTTGGTTTAAAAGCTGATCGCGTTTTCATTAAGCAAGAACAGTAGGTTACAGATAACTGTAAATGCAGTCATATGTTATCTGTAACACTATTTTGTAAAAACACGAGACATGGCAAGTCTATTTCAAGAAAGTAAGCATAAAGTTCAAATGTCACGACACTTGTTCAGAATATAGTGACGTAGGTGCGCAGTGCTCTGATGTACTGTACTTGTACGGCCAGGGGTGTCAGCTTTTAACTTCAATTGTTTCCAGTGTGCTGTATGTTTAACGAAGCTGTGACTGTGCAGTGGCAAGTAACGCCTGGCGCCAGAGAATGATGGCTGCTGTGCTTGTTGCAAAAATACAGTTTGTACTTGCAGTGAGTGGATATCATGGACACCGCCATGTGTAAGATCACCAAACAACTTTGCTGTTGTTATCTCTCAATTCCGGGCACAACTGCGCCATTCGTGTTGATTGTCGACTGACAGGGTTACACTGATAGGAGATGACCGGAAGCGGCAAATGCCAGTTGTCAGATAAGATAAGATCCCCTGTATTTGCTTGCCTAGAGAGCACGTTTCACCTCTCAATTTCCCGTGGTTCTAAAGATTCCAAATTTTTTTTTTTTCCATTCTGCCACTTGATCTTTCGTTGGCTACTCACTTCGTCGGTGTGTTACATCCATTTATCCAAAGGCGTTAGTTGGGGACGGGCGTCCTCTGGTACTTTTTATAACCATCAATGGTTTTTTGGCTACTTAATTGAAGCGGGGCGAATACGAAATTAGAAAAATTTTCTACTCGATTATTTTGGTGGTGCAAACACAGAAAAAATGAAAACTCTGCGTTCATACAAGTCTGCCCCATCTTCCTAACTTGATTCCTTCGTAAATTGAAGTTCCTAATACACATGGCGTCAATTTTGTCCCCCCACCCCCTCCTCTTCGCCTCCCCAATGTTTTTTGCCAAGTTAGGCGTAGGTTTCCATCCAGTGCAGGAGTAACGTGGGTAAGAACGAGACCAAAAGATGTGTGTGTAGCACATGTTAAGGAAAGTGCGGCTACTGTTGGTTGGACTGAGCAAAACCACAGAACGCCCGGTCTGAGCTATCGAAACTCCAGCTTACTTGTTATCTGTGTCAGGGGCGATACCGCTGTGTTAGCCAGCTCATTTTACTGTTTAATTTGAATACAGAACGGCAGTAGAAGTGTTTCCGCTACGGTATTCGAACCCATAATCCCAAGTAGCCATGGCGCAGTAGTGCTGGTGACGTAATGATAGCACGTTCCAAATTGTGAACATCCGTCTGCAAGAATTGGACTCGCGCATTTGAAGTCCACGCCAGTGTACCAGTTAACTGCTCTGTCAGGGCCGGACAAAGCTAATTGCTCGGTCGCATATGGTGGCGGAGATAGTTTAATAAATGTATTAGGTGTGACTGAACTGTCCGCTATGATCAGTGGGGCTGCAGTGGGCATGGTGAATGTGACTGAACTGTCCGCCATGATCAGTGAGGCTGCAGTGGGCATGGTGAATGTGACTGAACTGTCCACCATGATCAGTGAGGCTGTAGTGGCCATGAGGAATGTGACTGAACTGTCCGCCATGATCAGTGGGGCTGTAGTGTCCATGAGGAATGTGACTGAACTGTCCGCCATGATCAGCAGGGCTGTAGTGCCCATGAGGAATGTGACTGAACTGTCCGCCATGATCAGTGGGGCTGTAGTGCCCATGAGGAATGTGACTGAACTGTCCGCCATGATCAGATCAGCAGGGCTGTAGTGTCCATGGTAATGTGACTGAACAGACCGCCATGATCAGCAGGGCTGTAGTGTCCATGATAATGTGACTGAACAGACCGCCATGATCAGCAGGGCTGTAGTGTCCATGATAATGTGACTGAACAGACCGCCATGATCAGCAGGGCTGTAGTGCCCATGATAATGTGACTGAACTGTCCGCCATGATCAGCAGGGCTGTAGTGTCCATGATAATGTGACTGAACTGTCCGCCATGATCAGCAGGGCTGTAGTGTCCATGATAATGTGACTGAACAGATCGCCATGATCAGCAGGGCTGTAGTGCCCATGATAATGTGACTGAACTGTCCGCCATGATCAGCAGGGCTGTAATGATGAACTCGCAAAACCCCTTAAAGATGGGATGCAATCTATTTTATAGGACTCAGTTCGTACAGCGCAGTAAACACTTCATATGTCTTAAAAAATAGATTATTTAATTATGAATAAGGCAAGTTACGTTGTTTCTTCTGGGATCCATAATAACATGTAACGCAGTGTAAGATGTTTGATGGTTACAGTTGGCAGCAAGTAAATTAACCGATAGGCTCTCGAAAGGTTAAAAAGTTGTCTTCGGACGGTTGTCACTTCTACGAATACACCCACATTTTTCACTTCGTTAAACTCAACTTACAGGCACTGGGTGTTCGCGACTATCAACGCAGTTTATAGCATCTTGCTGTATCCTCCGAGCTGTGTGTAATGCTTTTGCCGCCGTGGGTCGGTTGCCAGTTCCTCGTTCCTGATAAGGAAATTACGGAAATGCAGGAAACACGCATAGTGTCCGTCACGCTAAACTGGCGTGTAATATACTGCGTTTGGTTTATGAGTGATTTATTGGTAGACGATTGAGAGGTCGGATGGTGGTGTCGATATGAAGCGGTGAAGAGGTAAAGAGGTATTTGTGCCTCGGTTGGTAATGCGGCATCGTACTTCTTTGATAATTTTAATCTAAGAACTTATAAAATTCTGGCATGAACAATCAGTGAAGCCGTGACGTCACATTGTCTGCCTAGGGCTGATATACTCCCATATACGTACGGACCAACTGATGGGTTGTTGGTGGATACGTAGGCGTTGTGGCAGTGGAATAGCGCGTGAACATAACGTTAAACTCTTGCCTAGTAGAAGCATATTTCCAGAACCAAGCCATTTCGAAAACCGATTTAGTGTGGGAGGAGAGGTGTTAGTCTGGGCTTTACGTTTAGTGAAACTATTATATTAACCAAAGTGAACATTGCGTTCTGAAATGAAAGTTTTGTGTTGAAATAGGAAACTTTAGAGCCATACTTTGAATTTAGAGTTCCATCTTGCACTGTTCAGAATGATACCAAATTCCATTGTGTTCCAGTCCTTTATCTAAAATCGCAGAGGTTAAGGTTAGTACAATTAATGGCCTAACCGACTATGCTGTGTGAATGAGAAAGTCGTCACCCTGAGGGTAAAATGTGATTGAGGCTGTGTGAAAGCAAAAGTCTGAGAATAATATTTGGAATCAAAGAGAACCAGTTCAGGGAAGCAGTCCCCAGTATACAAATCATAAACTGCATGCATATCAACGACGGCGGTTGCGGTATCTGTGTGGGGGAGCAATTCAACTTACATTTAAAACAGGAAAATGGAGACACTACTCTAATGACTCTAATCTTAGTAATTAACCAACTTAATGCACAAATTCTTGTTTTATAATAAGTTTATTATATGCCTCTACATGTTTCGAGCACTGTTGTGCTCATCATCAGGAGGTCAAAATTGTTTTATACTGGATCTGGTATCGTCACACCTGTAGGTGGCCGTCCGGTGCATAGGTTGAGAAAGTCCTCTCTCAACCTGTGCACCGGACGGCCACCTACAGGTGTGATGATACCAGATGCTGTACAATATAATTTTGACCTCCTGATGATGAGCACATAGTGCTCGAAACATGTAGAGGGATATAATGAAATTATTATAAAACAAGATTTTGTGCATTAAGTTGGTTAATTACTAAGATTGTACTGAGATGCAGCGCGGTCAGCAAAACATCAAAATCTGCTCTAATTACGTTACGACAGCGAGGGCACCGGCACTACTATACCGTGTGGACACTGGTCGATCATACTACACGAAAGAAGAACTGAGACAGTGGAGATGAAGTTTTTGTGGTCAGTTGCAGATACGTTTCACGTAACCATGAAACAACTGAAATGAGAGAATCATGTGCAGTTCACATTACTGCGTGTTGTAGACGGAACTCCACACACGACATTGATTAAGAATGAACGATACACGAATTCACAAGTCAGTGTGTGTGTGTGTGTATATTCCCAGCAGAGGACCGGGATAGCTCAGTCGGTACAGCGGCTTGCTGCTGGCTGGATAGTCTGGGAATCGAATCCCGGCAGGGGCGAGATGTTCCGCACCCGTCCAGACCAGCCCTGGAGCCAACCCAGCCACCTACGCAATTGGTACCGGGTCATTCACGGGGTAAAGCGGCCGGGAAATGGGATTAACCACCCACCCACATCTAGCGCCGACGTTAAAGAAAGAGTACAGCTGTACCTCTACTCCCCCTCTGTGTCTTCGTGTTACGTTACATGGTGAAATTTACTTTTTATATACTCCAAACGGAAGAAGAAACGTTGGTCGACGAGGGAAACGACATACCAACACCGATGAAGACGGATCCAGCGTGGGGTGGCTTATACAATAACTCTCCGACTTACGGAAATTCGACCTTACGTAAATATTTGCCTACCGGTGCAGACTTGAAAAAGTCGTGGAAAAGTATTTTTCATCCCGCAGGAAATAAATAAATTGTATTATATTCTCTTTTGAACTGACACCTGTCTTAATTTTTTTATTGTACATTTAGAAGCACACTTTTGTAATTTATCCTGCGCGTGAGATACAAAATTGGATGTCGGGAAATTCCGACTTGGTAGGTTTTCGCGGAACGCAGCCCTTACGTCAGTATGGGAGTGGCTGCTGTATCATGTTGCTGCTGATGAAAATGTAGCACGGAAAGATGCGGAGGAACACAAAGATGTGTGTGTGTGTGTGTGTGTGTGCGTGCGTATGAGCGCGCGCGCACGCGTGCTGCTTGTGGGACTTGGGCACCACGTCATTCGTGTCCTTACATTCATAAGCCACTTGAAACCCTGGGTATACAACCCGCGGCCCGCTAGGTTGTATTACGGGACCCGCGGCCATATTTTTAAATTATATATATATATATATATATTGTAAAAATTAAACAATAATTTGGGCATTAGGTATACCACTTATTGGGATTGTTCCACATGCGGCCCGCGAACCAGCCCACAACAACGCATGTGGCCCTTTGCTGTAAAAAGGTTGGACATCCGTGCTGGAACCCTCTGAACCACCGTGACGGCTGTATCGTATACTCATGTATCGCTACTGCCTTAGTGCCAGAACTACCCATTTTGCCTACTGACTGTACCCAAGGGTTTGGGAGAATCTCGGAATAAGCGTAGTTTATTTGTGCATTTTAATTTCCAACAGCGGTGTTGCTGAGGTTCCGGCATTCTGGAGTGTGACGGCGTGTCGTACTGTCAGTGGTTCCCGACGTTTCGAATGATCGCACTGTATCCTTCTGGGGCTGCTTGACCCTTGAGGATGAAGGCAGTACGGTCCTTCAGAACCATCCACCCAGTAACTTATCGTCATATCCCAGAATATGACGGCATGTAGATTTTTATGTGGGTACCAGCGTTTCGGAGAAATTTTCTACCTCCATCTTCAGGGTTAGCCACAGAATATTGCACCACTGTGATAACATCATCTCGCACGAACTGTCGTTTCTGTATACAGTATTCAAGTCTGGTCTATTTAAACCTTTAAAGACAAAACCTAACCTGCGTTATATATAAAGACCCAGTCCGTACCGCGCAGTAAACACACTCTGTCTCAGTTATACAATCCAGTCAGTTAATGTTGTAAAGGGAAATAATCGCTGTTTGCTCCGACATCCACACATAACACATGCTTGGACTCAAAAAATCTCCTCGTACTGACAGCCGCACAGAGTTGATCTGACCCACCTGACGAGGCAGTCAGCCCGATATTTTATTGAATTTAAAGCTGAAAGACATAAACGTACCGTGTCCACGGGCTGTATAATTTCTGAATGTTAAACCTGGTGCTTCATAAATTAACCACTAGACCTTAAGGGGTTCACGCGTGTGTAGCATTTCATGTGAAGCAGGAACTGGAGTTTTTAAGTGTCATACAGTTGGTTGTATATGTGAAAGGGTTAAGAAAAAAAAACTGTTTGTTTCTCTACAGGCTTGCTGTTATTTCGCGCCAAGCTGTGTCATTTCAGGATAAAGTTCCATTGACAGTGCCGGCCCATCAGATACATATTAACAGTATCACAAAGAGACACATTGGCGTCATTACTGTCTGCAAGATGTCGTCAGTGACCTCTTTGAGAGGTCACGCTGTTAAGAGAGCGTGATGCTTAGAGGCCTCTGTGAGATGTACTTGCAAAAATGATATATTCTGCAGAAGCGACCCGCCTAGCGTCCATCCAGCTAAAGCTGATGCACCCAGTTGTGCTGTTTGCACGAGTGTGGAAGTCACAGAACCAAGTGGCAGTCAGCACAACTTCACACATACCCTTCCGGCGTAAAGAGACGTGACAGAAGGAGCGCCTTATAATTTACAAGAAACCAGTATATAGTACACAGTAAAATACATATTGGATAAATCAGTATGTGTAGTGCATTGGTTTTTTTTATGAATATAATTTGTAATGGAAACAAGATGCCAATGCACCAGCGCAAAAAGAACGTTTTATTTGGGGTCCACGCCCCCGCCTGTCCGTCCTATTGGCGACCAAATCGTTTGTCGGATTGTCATGAAATACGGAATAGCATTACTGCACAAAACGTTTTCGCGCAACACCAAGTTTCGTGAAAATTGTCCCTGTGACAATCTTACATCAATTCTTCAATTTGGTTGTTGATCAAACGTAGCATTCCTTGGGGTTCCCGCACCATTTAGTGGCCACGTGAGCCCTAGCTCTGATATCTGGCAGCCTGAATTTTATATTGCGCACATTCCGCACTTGCAGGTCATAACACAGTAAACATGACGGACTTTACCAAACATGATTACATTCCAAGAAAATCTGCTGAGTTAATACACTGAGCCAAATGGCAGGCAGCTGTGCGCAGTAGCGAAGACGTTTTTGCGCAGACGCATTGGCCTTTTGTTATCTTGTTGCAGATGATGAGTCCGAGCTCGGGAAAACCAGATGACGTGATTCGTTTTAATTCCTGAAGATAATCTCTGTAAGCTTTTCCTGCTGATTTCAAGTCAAGGTCTTACTGGCTAGCTGGAAACGAGCATGAAATCGGCTATGCTTTCGGGCGGCGAAGACCGGCTGCCATGACCAACATCTGTTCGTGATTTTTCTTAGTACCTCCAAGGATAGTACCTTTCAGTAGGCCACGACGGCTTCGTGGATCCTCGTTTCCAGTACTATCACCCGATTCGTAGCCAAATCGCGTACAGTGAAACTCGTCTATGTTCCAATCGAAGTCGCCAAACTTATACAGTTGGCCAACTTGCGGAAACCAAATTTAATGTAATCCACACTCCGTGCAGTGCACTGAGTATGTAATGTGGTAATCCAACAATTTGCATATCACGTGTCTTTTATGAAGTCCCTCCTACATGTTTCGGTCTCTACAAGGTCATCATATTATGACTTGTAGCAACTTACAGTCCGAAATGCGGTCGGTTTGGACAGAGGGTACAGTACCTAACCCTGCCAGTGAATAGGGAAAAGTACAGTAATGGGTCAGTTGCTACTACAAAATTCCAATGTTTTGTACGTAATGGTGGAGAAAGGAAGGAGTTTGAGTGGATCACAGGTAGTTGTGCTAATGGTTGAAGATTTAGGCCCATGTACATGATACAGCTACAACACAACTCTCTAGGTCGACCAGCATACAGAAAGCATATCAAAATGTGAAACTTGCCACGATTCAAGATAAATAGGTGGCCAATTTATGGGGTATGGCCATGTACAATATGACAGGAATTTGTCAGTTCCGTCAAGGTGTGGACAGCTATACCAAGTGGTCGAATTACAAGGGTGGCCAACTTCACAAGCTTTACAGGATTTGATTCAGCGTCGTTTAACACTTACCAATCGATAAACCAGGTAGTGTTTTGTGTCATTTAAATATTCTTGAAAGCGAGAACCGCTAAAATAGAGGTACAGTGAGGGGCCAGAGTGATACACTTCTTGTGAATAAGAAATAAGCGGACGCACACAAATTTGGTGTGGGAGAAATAAAAAAATGAAATATTGCTGTAGAAGAGATCTTAACCCTTTAAAGCCCAGTGGTTACTATATATACCACCAGTGTAACATTCACAAGTTCTACGTTCTGTCCACACTGTGTTTTGTGTGGATATCAGAACAGCCAGCCAGCATTAAGTGATTGGTGTTAAGATTTTTTTTTTACCAAACACAAAAAGAACGCCTTGTGTAGAGATTACATCTGCCCGTCTGTTACCTAATGTTAGCGACTAACCGTTTTTTTTACAGGGGTTTTCATAAAATTTGGTGTATGAGTTTTTCACAAAAGAAAAAGTTCTCGAGCGAGTTTGAGTCTCGTGACAATCGGCTCATTGACAGCCGTAAGTGCATTTCAGTCCGTACTTGCCATTTTGGGAGACGTTAGACAGACATTCGAGTTGTGCACGTGAATTTCGCCAGGGTGAAAGCCGTATTTTGCTTAGGAGCCAAGACGGAATTACATTTACCTTCGTGACGTGAAACCGTGTGACATTTTGAGAGTAAAGAACGCTTCGTTAAGTAATGGAATTCGCTATTGGCAATGACATAACCTAGACTGAGTGTTTTAAAATATATGTGCCGTTAATTGTGTATAAATTCATTTGTGAAACAAACTTTGCATGCACAAAAAAATGTCTACGTATCAGACGTTAGTAAATTTCCTACGTGTTTCGGAACGTCATCAGTGCCATCGTCAGGGAGTCCTCTCGGTAGCTAACTTAGCGCTCTCAGAATGGTCCCCTGATGGTAAAAACACAGCTACAGGGTTGCACATGCATTAAAATTTCAGTTAGGACAGAAGAATGTCCACAGAACAAATATTAAAATGCTTATTTTACATACCTACGTACTTACTCCATGGAGCGAAGTCCTTCTTGAGAAGCTAACCGGTTTTCATCTAGTCACGTAATTCCCCACATTTTATGGAAACAGACTGTTCATTACCGCATTCACAAGTGCCCGCCACCTGCTCCTATCCAGAGTCAGCTCGATCTAGTCCATACCCCCACATCAACTTCCTTAAGATCCATCTTAATATTATCCTAATATTAAAATACTTGAGGAGATATTACTTCGAGCACCAGACAGACTGTAAGTGGGGCTGTACAATATTCAATAGGCGTTAGTAGCAATCCAGAAACCGTCTCAAAACCCGAATTATGGGTTGAGTCCTGTAGAGGACGGAAGTGGTATAAAGATACGAGTACTGTTGTGTGTGTAGTGCGAACAGTGGTGCTGTATTAATCAGATTAATGGACTGAGTGTGTTTACTGTGCGGTACGAACTAAGTCGTGGATATTATGCAGGTTTATTTTAGCCGTTACGACAGTGCACATGTTAGGGAAAAGTTAGACGATTTTCATCTGCTGTTTGCCGGACTGCTCCTCTACTCAGTAAGCATCCGGCAGGTCCTGCGACCGACCGGCCGGCCATCTCAACACCGATTGGTTTTCTTGGTTTTCCGCTATGTTCAAGCAAATGTTGAGGTGGCTGCCAAGATTCCAAGTTGCCACTGCATGCTTCTCGTACAGCCCTCCATGTTGAGATTTATCAAAATTAACCTCCTTGCAGTAAAGTAAAATTATCCTTTTTATAAATTTTACGCCTGAGCATTAATCAGAAATTAAAAATTCCACGGCCCTATTTCAAGCCTCTCCTGTCACAATTTTAACGTTTTCTTTTGTCACGTTTATTTTCATACTGTTCATATCAGAAGGACGAGCGGGCGGAAAAACTTCTAGCAATGTGACGAACCTTCTTCCCCCCAAATTAGAGTTCCTTTCACCCCTCCCTCGCTTTTCCCGTAGCATTTAAAGTGTTAGGTTAGACTAATATATTGTGGCGATGGGAACTGTAGTATCAAAGCGGCTGTAGCAGCCTGCCGCAATGCAGCCTCACCTGCGTCCGCGCTCACCGCACACAGCACCAGCAGCACCAACACAGATCCACAACCTAGCCTCATGGCGCTCAACACTCGACTGCTGCGTAGTGTATATGCTGCGGTTCATATCGGGCAATGCGTTGTGGAAGTGACGTACATATCTCATGTTGACACCATGCCAGTGCACTATCTGTAAAATGTGCGTTAATTTCTTTCACGTAGTGCCTGCAAGTTTCGGCGCTGTAATCTCGCTGTCTTAAGGGAGATGACACGAAGATCTGTTTAAAACATAGAGCAATAAAATAGGTCACAATAAAACGAAAATAATCTTTCTGACACACTAGGAAATATTTTTAACCTTGATGAAAGTAGCATACAAGTAAATAACAAACCTGTCTCCGGAATAACAGATAATAATAATGATAATAACTGCAATTGGGTTGGCACCCGGTGGCAATGGTTATTTTACATGTATACAAAGTGTAAAATTGGTTACTAATAAGTTTAAGTAGGGTGGGCTACAAGAGATCATGTAGTGGGTCTCTGTCACCACGGCATGGCGCGTCCTCAGGTTGTGGATGGAGGAACAGCCTCCAGTATTGAGGGTAGCTGCGAATATATTGAATAAACAGTCGCGGACTGCCAACAAGGGGTGGTCCTCGAGCTTGGGGGTTGGGCGAGGTGCTAACAAACCCTCACTGTAAAAAAAACTTGTTAAGAAACACTCACGTGCGCGATGCTTGCTCTGGAGACAAAACAATCCGGAGGTAAACTACTCCCCCACTCGGATCGCCGGGAGGGAGTGTTTCTAGGGGAAACATCGCACAACATACAAAGAGAGATGAAAATAGGTATTTGGAAAATTAGGAGTCTTTATAGGGCAAGGTCCCTTAAGGCAGCAGGGAGGGAATTAGTGAGGTATAAATTAGATGTAGTGGGTGTACAGGAGGTCAGGTGGGAAAAGGAGGGCACAGTAAGAGCAGGGGATTTGGATTTTTTCTACGGGAAAGGAAATGAAAATCATCAGTTGGGAACGGGTTTTTTTTGTACACCGTAGATTAGTATCAGCAGTGAAGAGAGTAGAGTTTGTTAGCGACAGGCTGTCATATATAGTGCTGAGAGGTCGCTGGTGTAATATTATTGTTGTAAATGTGTATGCACCAAGTGAGGAAAAAAGACATGGGTCAAAAGATAGTTTTTCTGAGGAATTAGAGCAGGTGTTCGATCACTTCCCGAAATATCATATGAAAATGTTACTAGGAGACTTTAATGCAAAAGTGGGGAGAGAGAATATTTTCAAGCCAACAATTAGACAGGAGAGTCTCCATCAGGATAGTAATGAAAATGGGGTTAGACTAGTTAACTTCGCCACATCAAAAATCTGGTGGTTAAGAGCACGATGTTCCCTCACTGGAACATTCATAAATACACCTGGACCTCCCCTGATGGTAAGACTCACAACCAGATTGACCATGTATTGATAGGCAGAAGATGTCATTCGAGTGTACTGGATGTGTGAAGTTTTAGGGGAGCTGAGTGTGATACAGATCATTACCTGGTCATTGCAAAGGTTAGGGAAAGATTAGCAGCGGGTGAATAGGCCGCACAGAGGTTTGATAGGCAAAGATTTAACTTGAGGAAGCTAAATGAGCCAGAGGTTAGGGAACAGTATCAGATTGAGATTACAAACAGGTTTGCAGCTTTGGAGA
>Ga0123354_10008798_pt1 | contig 15392 bp, 9 predicted proteins | sample TergutLab28metaG_2_FD_97872 | JGI IMG/M metagenome (GOLD analysis project Ga0123354, IMG submission 97872) | Labiotermes labralis P4 segment gut microbial communities from Petit-Saut dam, French Guiana - Lab288 P4 | ecosystem: Host-associated > Arthropoda: Insects > Digestive system > Gut ...
CGTGGATAATAAAACAGGAACAGTCTTGTAAAATTACATTGCTGAAGCACCACACCTGCGATGTTGTTCACACTGAAAGTGCTGCGGCTGTATAACTCTACAGACAGAGTTTACTTAAAGCGAGGTGATGGATCGAAGCAGGAAGTGAAGAAATTTCACAGTGAAGAACACAAAACTTGCGTTATGTATTTACGCCGGATAAGTTAGCGAGGGAGCCGTTCGTTTGAAATGTCGGTTGGAATAACAAAGGGGAAGGTAAAAAGGATAAAGCTGAATGTTCCGTGCAATTCGGTTGAATTTTTAACAGCTTCTATGTGCGACTCCCAGCCTTAGCCGTCGCCAGAATTGAATTAAAGCAGAAACTTTCCTTCTTTTCTACGTCATTAACCACCCAACAACAACGTGGTGTTACAACACACGGGGCAGCGGTTTAAATCTCAATTTTCTCGAAGTTTTACACGTCGCATGTCGAATGGTATAAATGGACAGCCATGAATGTGAACTGGCAAAGTTTTGTGTTTCCTGGAAGTTGTAATTTTTAATATTTAAACTTTCAAATTGTCGGTGTGAAATATTTTACACTTCGGTCTGTTTTCATAAAGACTGGTAAAGTAATATTGCTGACGTCAATATACCGACAGCTCTGTAATTAATACACATATATAGGCTTGTAAATTTATACATTCCGTTGTGTATCGAATTAAAATAGAAGAAGAGAAGAAAATAAAACAATTGACCCGACTAATATTTTAATACATTTGTGTAACTACATGTTTCGGTCTGTACGTTCACATAAGCCTAATGGAAAGATATTTAAAGAGACAATAAAAATTGCATGTGCTAGGAGCGAGACGCCATTTTCACAATTTATGTAGCTTTTTTTTTAATAATATCTCATAAACCTGGGGTAAAAAGAGACATAATTTGTGAAAACGAGATCACATTCGTAAAATTTGCAATTTTTATTGTGTTTTAAATATTATAATGTTAACCTAATGATGATCTAATAAGGTCGATATATGTGGCTAAGCAAAGGATATTAATGTTTTAATTGTGTCGAAGTAGTTATTTGTTTCTCTTCATCTTCCCATGTCCAGTCGGAATACTGCAGTGACCGCGCGGTCTAAGGTTTGCGCCTGCTGGGAATATGGGTTCGAGTGCCGCCGGGACGCGGATTTTTCTCTTAAATAAATATTGTTTTTTATCAGATAGTGGTATCGGCGTTGGGCTGATAACTTGTCCACAAGATTACTACTTATTGGGATGTTACCATTTAGTGTGATAAAGAAGACCCGTAAGGCAGTTCTTAACCACTAGTCAAGTCGAAAGCAAAGGAAAAAAAATGAAATTTGATCATTTTCAGATTTGAAACACATTTTTGAAAATGGCAGCAATATTTTTTTAAATGAGCCAAAAGACTTTCATTCATAAATAACTTTGTAAGAAAAATAAGAGAAATTTATTTTTATATTAAGATTTCAGTATGAGACATTTGTAGGGAAGTTTATGTGTGTTTGTTATGATTGCTTAAGTAAGGGAACGAACATTTCTTTTTTATGAGAGTAATAAGCTAGAAAATGAAACGCTTTTTAATCCGATTCAATGTATTCTCCATTAAAGGCGTTGAAGGACCGTTACTTACATCTCTGAACTACTGAAGATCTTGCACTGGAAGTGGAATCTACTATTGAAAAGCAATGTTTCTGTCCGGAATTCTTAGTTCTGCCAATTTGTTGCCTGTTTTGTTTCGTGCGTCACATTTAAAGCGTTCGAATCAATGAGAAAATGCAAGAAGTGAAACAGAGTGTCACTTGTCAATACTGAAAGTAGAAAACAGAAATTTACATAACGGGACAAACTTGCCGTAACACAAGAATGAACAAGCTTTTATTGACACAACTTTGATCATAGATAAATTTCACAATTTGATATTCCTTTTTAACAACTCGGCTCCAACTGAACAAGGTAGTTTGTTTTGATTCTACAGGCTGTTTAATGCCTCTGTATACAGAAAGATCCAATGTAAATTTAATTGTTGCTTTCCATTAATGCTCGCAGTAATAAAAATGATGCAGATTTAGGAAAACTTAGGGCCACAGAATTTCATTTAAAAGCTGGTCAGAAATTTCTGTCGAAGGTCACGGTACTGTCTGCACGAAATGCAGACCATGGCGTTCGTGTGACAAAATTGCATGGAATTGACAGGTACAAATATCTTTAGAGGCTGCTGGTTCTATTAATTCTTGACTCCATTGTATCAGCGCAACCGAAAATTGCCTTGTTGTGTTCCTCCTCGGCTGTCACATGTGATATTTATGCTGGTTTTTCCTAGTCGCAATAACTCCATAATACTTCATATTTGTCCGTCTGTCTGTCCGCATATATCAGTGCAGCTTTCATTTGAGAGATTTCTATGTAATTCTTTACTGGAATAAAAGAAATTTAAATAATCTAAATTTAGCCAATTAGAAAGATATATGTGGAGCACTTTACATGAGAACTAAGTCCGTTTCACTGCTAGCGGCGTCATTAAATGGCCTCAACGACGGTCTGCTTCGTAGAACTGGTATCATATTTTTCGGTTAGAGGAAATTAATTAAACGCCCCACTGTGGTAATTTGTACAGACGCTTCATAGCTTGTTGCATTCAGTTGATAATTTGTGGACCTCGTAACATTTTTGTGTTGATCAACATGAAGCTTTACCTTGAAGGTTTATATTTTTGTTACCAGCCTGCGTGACACAAAACCAAGAGGGCCACACAGGGGAAAAAGTTTCAATATTTTCTACACAAATTTACACACCTAATGTTGCCAACCTTCCGAATTGTTGCGATATAACAATAACCGTTACTGTAGCTGTTCAAAGAGATGTTCGAAACAGAAGACGGCATGTTGGTAACGACTGCTTGCAAGGGTTCGAATTATTGGAACTGCTCCTTCCATTTGTTTCGCTGTTACGTCACGGGCATTACCTAGTAAAGAAAATAAAATCAATAAGAGAACTTGAAATGGTGAAAAATAAGAAATGGAAAACTGGGTCATTTTTATAACGAATCAAACTTTCTGTGACGAAGGTGTGAACAAAGTTTTGATTGCAATATTAAGTAATACAGGGTGTTTGGTTTTGAGTCTCGCATTTGACTTTCCAATTTCACACTTTATTTGCAAGTAACTGTAGAATTTTCATAGTCAAACTTTAAGGGTGATGAAGGCCTTACATACATCAGTCCAGCACGAAGCTAATTGTTGGGTCTGACCGAAAATTATTGTAGAGCACTGTAATAGTTTAATAGGTTTTTTGTTCAAAATATCCCTGAAGACTCCCAGGCTTCCTTGACTCGTGGATTCCAACTGTCTATTTCCTCGTCGATATTTAATTGTCACTTCCCTTACCCATACAAAAGCGGTATGGAAAATTTGGAAATTTACATTTATACATTCGCTAAAAAAGTGCCCTTCTCGAAATTCTTGATATCAGCGTAAATTTATATAAATTAAAAGTAACCATTATATAATTTTTCGCACATTGTAGTTTATTTTGTCTTGTTTAATTTTCTCATTTTCTTTAAAATATTTAATGTATATTGCATCACCTTTTTTTAAATAAGTTTATATCTCATAAAAATTGAAATCTACTCTGTCGGTTTTTCCGATATATAATTTCAATATATATTTATGATATTTATTGCTTTCTCCAAAGTAAAATTTGTTGTAAAAGTTGTGCAAAACTATTGCAGTTATATTTATATTTCATTTCCTATTGTTATAGCTGTCACCTGTATTTTTGAATAACATCCAATATCTCTATGCAGAAAATACACACGTAGAGACGTGCAAAATGCGACATGAACGCTGTAGTACAGTAACATCACGAAAGCAAAACACCTTCAATGTTGATCACACTGAAAGTGCTCCGGCTGTATAACACTACAAACAGAGTTTACTTAAAGCGAGGTGATGGATTGAAGCAGGAATTGAAAAATTACTCAGTGAGGAACACACATATTTGTGTAATTTATTTATTTAGGCCGGGTAAGTTGGCGAGAGAGCAGCGCGTTTGAAATGTCGGTTGGATGGACGAAGAGGAGGGTAAAGAGGATACATTTAATGGCTGTTGTAGTTGATGTTCCGTGCAATTCGGTTGAATTTGTAACAGCTTCTATGTGCGACCCGCAGCTTTAGCCTTCGCCAGAGTAGAAATCAAGCAGTAATTGTCCTCCATTGAACGTCATTAACCACCCAATACAACGCGGTGTTGCGACATAAACTGCAGGGATTGAAATATGAAATTTCGTGAAGATTTTATGCGGAAAATGAGGGAGGGAAGAATTGGACAGCCCTGAATGTGAAGTTGCAAAGTTTTGTGTTTCCTTGAAGTTGCAATTTGTAATATTTCATTTTTCAAATTGTCTGTGTTAAATATTTTACACTTCAGTCGAACTTTTTAAGGACTGCTGACGGTGAGTTGCTGACGTCACTAGACCCACCGCTCTGTATTTAATACAGATATGTGCTGTTGTGAAGTTATATACATCGCGATGTGTGTCGAAATTCATTTAATGAATAGAAGTAAATAGCACCGTTGACACAGGTAAAATTTTAATATTTATGCGTAGCTACATGTTTCGGCCTGTACGTTCATCATCACCTAATGGTAAGATATTTAAAGGGACAATAAAATGTGCAAGAGCCAGGAACGAGTTCTCATTTTTACAGCTTGCTTACTTACTTACTTAATCCATAGAGGATGGTCTTTCTTGACAACCCTCAGGCTTTCAGCTAGTCAAGATTTTCCACTCATTTTATGGAACGCGAAGAATTATTACCGAGGTCAAAAGTGCCCGTCACCTGTCCCTATCCTGAGCTATTTCGATCGAGTTCACACACCCACATCCCACTTCATAAGGATCCATTTTATTATTATCCTCCCAAGTATGCCTGGTCTCGCACGATTTTTCTTTCTTTAGATTTCCCCAACAAAACCTTATGTACGCCTCTCCTCTCCTCTCCCACATACACCCCACATGCCCCGCCTATCTCAGTCTTCCCGATTTATCACGTGAACAATATTGGGTGAGGGTTACACATCATTGACCTCCTTATTATATAGTTTTCTCCACTCACCTCTAAACTCGTCCCTCTCAGGCCTAAATATTCATTTTCACAATTTATGTCTCGTGGATATTTTTACAAATTATATCTCATAAACATGGGAAAAATGAGATATAATTTGTGAAAAAGAGATCTTATTCCTAGTATTTGAAATGTTTATAGTTCTTTAAAATATTATAATGTTAGCCTAATTATGACATTACAAGGTCAATACATGTAGCTATGCAAATGATATTGATATTTTATTTGTGTCAACGTAGTTATTTGCTTGTATTCTTCTGCTCATATACAGTTTGAACACCCCAGGCCCTGTGCGGTCTAAGACGCGCCCCTGTCGACGCTCGTTTCCTGGAATGTGGTTTCGAATCGCCCCGGGACACGAATGTTTGTCTCTTATGAGAGTTGTTTGTTGTCATGTAGAGGTGTCTGCTTTGGGCTGATAAATCGTCCACAGGAGTGCTACTGAGTGTTGTGTTTCCAATGAGTGTGATAGCGAAGCCCCGAAAGGGGAGGCCATACACTTGGATTATATTGTTTTGAATTTTGATCAGTTTCAGATCAGAAAAATATTTTTGTAAGTGAGAGTAATATTTTGAAATTTGACAGAGAATATTTCTTCTTAAATTATATTTTAGAAGAAAAGGAATTTTTTAATTGAATTACGATTAGATTATGGGACATTTACTGGGAAGTTTATTTTTGTTGGCTGTGATTGCTTACATAAGGTTTTAAGATATTCTTAGGTTTCGAGAAATAACCTTGAAAATGAAACGCCGTTTATCGCAATTAAATGAATTCTCCATTAAAGTCGTAGGAGGAGCGCCAGTTAAACCTCTGAACTACTGAATATCTTGCACTGGAAGCCGAATGTATTATTGAACCGTAGTGTACCTGTCCGGAAATGTCAGGCCTGCCATTTGTTGTCTGTTTCGCCTCTTTTATCAATTTCTAAAACTTTACGATGAATGAGAAAAGGCAAGAAGAGAAACAGAAAGGCGCTTGTTAATCCTTAAAGTAGAAAACAGAAATTTACATAACGGGACAAACTTGCTGTAACACAGGAATGGAAAACATTTATTGGCACAATTTTGGTAATAGATGAATTTCACAAATTGTTATCTCTCTTTGACTTCTCACCTCCAAATGACACATGGCAGTTTATTTTGATCCTATAGCCTGTTTAATGGCCCTGTATACCGAACGATCCATTGCACATTTAATTGTTGCTACGGACTGTATTGCTTTCTGTAGCGCTCTCAGTAAGAGCAAAGATGCAGATTTAGGAAAATGTGGGCGACAGAAGAAATTTATTTCTGAGGTCACTGGACTTTTGCACGAAATGAAGACCATGGCTTCTGTGGTGACAAAATTACTTGCAATTGACAGTTGCAAACATCCTTCAGGACTCTTAGTGGTAGGTAACAAAACAAACTTTGCTTCTTGACACCTTTGATTTAGCGCAACTGAATTATTGCCTATAATTCTTCCTTCTCGGATATCATATGAGATTGTTTTGCGCGTTTGCATAATAACACTTGCTTTATTGTCTACTGCTCAACATGTTTCAGACGTTAATACGTCCATCTTCAGGAGCTTGCGACTACTTGTTGCGTTGTGTAGGCTGTAATGATTGAGGTTTTGTGTGTTAATTTATTTATCTTGTGGTAAGTGCTATACCTATATTATGTGTCGAGTGTGGCTCTGAGTGAGTGTGTTTCTGCAAGCGTGTGGTGTCCTGTGGTCCTCGAATATTTTTGTGTGTGGTATGTTTTGGTGCTTTATGCATCTGTGTTGGTGTCTATATGCATGAGATGTACATTCTTCAAAACCGACACGAATACGGCCCCATGGATAATTCTATGACTCTACTAAAACACACTAATAACCAAAGCTTACTCTTGCTATATGAACAATACCATATCCAAGCCCTCCACCACAATAGGAAACTCATTCCCGAACACAGCCCAGGCGATGCAAACCCCTTGTTTCAAGCCGTTTTAAACCCCTAAACCCTCACGGTCCACAAGTAACAGGTCAGTAGTGGTTCAGCCTGCACTCGGATACCACATCACCAACAGACAATCCCGCTACATAACACCAGCACGCCTCAAGTCAGGTATGTAAAGCTCATGCATATAATCATCAATACACACGCATAAAACACCAAAACATACCACACCTCTCTCTCGGATCTCGAAATAATTCATGTTATCACACGTGGCAATATTAACAGTAGCAGTGCTGTAAAATATCTTTCTGAAAGCAATGCAAATTAGATGTCCTAAAAACTGTTAAGTGCTGCAGGGTTAATGCAATGCAGACTTAGAGGAAGGTGATGATTGTAAGCTGGGATTGATAGTAATTAAACAAAAAGTAACACAGATTATAGGTGAAGCAATCCCTGTACACACCTGGACAGCTAAAGAGGTCCTGAGGAACCTGAGACCCCTAGATTTCAGGAATGTCGGCATGTGAAAGTGTCAAGGTTTATAACAGTATGCTTCGGGCACATTTACGCCCCAGGAATTATTACAGGTCTCATTTCTGTTGGAACCTAAGTTTACCCCAAGGTCATACTGCGGCCGGGAGAATTGTGTCAATAAAATATTCCAGTGACAACGTCGGCAGTCGAACTCGTGATCTTCCGGCTTGTAGCTATAATAGCTATAATTTGTAATGTTTCAGCTTCCAAATTGTCGGTGTTTAATTATTTTGGACGTTTGTGTACTTTTTTGACAATTTATGACTGTAGAAATCCCTTACTTTACAATCACAGCTTTGTGTTTTGTACAGATATCGACGTTAAATTATTTTATCTGTGATAGAACTGAGTTAAAAAAATATTTAGAATTAATAATTTCCAGTCTAAGACCGGGTTTTCCTTTTTAATATTTTGTGCAAAACAAACCTGTCATCCTTTTATGAATAATAGGATTTAAGTAATTTGCTCAGGACTTTTTTTTCTTTTACAATTTTATAGACAACTGTATCGAAATTTCGGACAAATGGGTTTGTTAGTTGAGACGTTAAGCAGAAAACATGAGACGTTTTGTTGCTGTTCGTGTAGTCGCCACTGAAGACACGAAGTGACAGTCCTGACTTCTCTAAACAAACCAGGCAGTTTTTTTGTGCAGCGCCGGACCGCAGTTTATCCAAGTGTTTCTCATCCAGGATCCTAACATCAGACGATATTCTTTCTGTTGTGTTATATAATCAATTAAAATCAATATTATGTTCACTTGTCCTATTTGAAGTTTAAAAGTAAAACAGTAGGTCATTGTCACACTGACATAGAACACAGAAACTTGTATAACGAGCGAAAATTTCTGTATCTGAAGATTGAACAAAATTTCCAGCAGCAAACCGCTGTTAGTGCAGCTTACCGTTGTAACATGAATTTCACAATTTGACGTCCACTGTTTTCAGCTCGGCTGGAAATGACCCAAGAAGTATTATACTGAATCTACAATTGTTGCAGTCCGTTTATTCGCAAGCAATCCAACGTTTATTTACTGCTCGCAACACGCTAAGTTTCTTCGCTTAGCACTATCAATAATTTTCTCCAGTTGTTACCTGTCCTTAATTCAAAGTTCTGCTCCTTGTCGGCTTCTTTGAACTTCTCATTTCCCAAAGCCATAATCACCGAAAGGGGGGACATTCTGTTGTCGACATATAGACATTCAATACAGAAAATGTTTCTAATAAATAAAAAAAAATATCTTAAAACAGTGGTTCTGTGATAAATGGCAGAGAATGTGTGTAATGAATCACAACAAATTGCCACAACCAACTGCCTGCACCGAACAGAATCTTTCTTGAGAAGCTGGGGGTTTCCAGATAGAAAAGAATCCCTACCGACAGTTCATTGCTGTGTTCACAAGAGGCCGAAATGTTCAATCCAGAACTTACCGCCTTATATCTGTACAACAGACTTGAATTAATCCCCGTGCCTCTATTATGTATTGTATTGTGGGCCGGTATAGCGTGTCGGTATAATGACGTGCTAAGTCCTTCTTGGTTAGGGGATCGCATTCCTGTGGTATTATCATTTTCCGCACTCATCCAGACTGTTTGAGTCCAACTCAGCCTCCTATGCAATGGAAACGGAGGCATTCCCTTCATTAATTCGGCTGGAGCATAGAGTTTACCAGCCACTGCCATGTAGCCCAGAGGTTAAAAAAGGAGTAGAGCTATAAATATATTCCCCATCTGGGCCTTCGTTGACTGCTCAGTGAGAAATTTACGTTTTTACGATGTCATGTTAAAATATAAGGAAATTAATTTTAATGAGACTTTATAATCATAACTTATAATCATAATTTTATAATCATAACTTTATAATCATATCTTCCCTATTTCCAAACCCGATCGCCCAACAAGCAAGAGAATATATGTCATTGGATTGTGGTCATTTATTTGTTATTGCTAAACTGCCATGTGGAATATAAAGAGTTCGCTGGAGTTATATTGTTCTGATGGCACATGTGTCAACTGGGGGTTAAACTGGTGATTAACGGAAAGTATATATGAGCATTTGGGACGGGTGTTTGATCAATTTCCGAGCCCCATACCGAAATTCCTTTGAAGAAATTGACCTAAAACTGGACAGGGGAGAGAGTTGAATCCGAGAGTTATAAGTGGCTGTTTGAATGAAAGTTGTAGTTATATTATTGTTGGGATAGGAACCTTTCGCACATGGAAAGAAGTGAATCCCAAAGGCACACCATCGAAATATTTAAGAAACACTTGGATCTCTCCCGTGGAAATACTCATATTCAGGTGCTTGATGCTCCAGCTGTCTGCAATACTGATCATTATTTGGTGCTGACAAACGATAGGGAAGGACTGTCAGTGGGTAAGGAAGGAACAAAGGCTTTGATACGGAAAGATTCGATCAGGAGGAGCTAAACGAGATATACAGTATCTGCTTAAAATGTCAGATGTTTGCAGCTTTGGGGACACGAGCAGGGCGTCAGAAAATATGAGAGGTGATATCAGAATGCCAGCTGAAAAACGTTTATTTCGCTTGGGACGGAGATTTCCGGGCAAGAACTGCAGAGAGTAAACAACGTTTTTCGCAGTGGTTCTGAGTGCATTCGGCTAGACGGGCAACATTTTCAACATCTGCTGAAAAACTAATGGTTTTTGTAGACTTTCTGAAAGTTATCATCACAGGTGTTCTTTTTCTCGCTTCTTTCATCGGCTGTTAAAACTACCGAAATTTGGAACGCTAGTCGAGTGTCGGCCGGGCGCTTATCGCTCAAAAGCGGTGGGGGGGGGGAAGTCCTGTACGATAATTGAAGTTTTGGATAAAGAAGACGAAATCCTACAGAATTGGTTTCAAATTAACCACACTGACGTTTGTAACGCGTAAAAACATTTAGCAGCCTCATTCAAAACTTTCATCCGTGGTTATAATCCCGTTTCATTGTTTTCTGTATATTTTGCACATCCCCTACGCACACACAGAATTCGAATTCGGACTTGACGTCTTTATGAATTATCTGATATGCTGATGTTGTTGAACGGTGGAATGAAAAGTGTTATGCTTTGGGGAAGTAATAATGCATCGTTGTGTTCACATTGAAAGGGATAATTAAAATCGAAAGTCTACCTTCCAGTTCCCGTGTTTGAAACTCCGTAGTTATTTAAGGAATCGGGCAGGATAGTGTATGAATTCGCCTAGCGAGGCTACATAACGTAATGGCTTCTGTCTGTGCCCTCCCTTTTACTCCCCCCCCCACAATTTCTCAACCCGCTAGTTTCAAGATACCGGAAACAGTTTATACATACCCATGTTCAGTATAATACACTGTTTCATATTAGGGAGAAATTATGTCGTCTTCCTTCTGTAAGGAAGACAAATGAAATAGAAATCTGTTTAGTTTTGATGCGACCGTACAGGAAGAATCACACAGTGAGAGAATTTATATTTCATTTGATTTATTTCGCATTAATTCCAAGATACATCGACATACTGGGTGAAGTAAAATTAGCTTAGTTTTTTAAAATATTCCAACGTGTTAAGAATGGGGACGGCTTGTAGAACCTTTCATGAATTGCGAAAATTATTAGACATCCGGGTCTTAATCCTTTTTAAGAATATGTGGATTAATTTGTTTTTAAGCATTCCCAAAATATCCTTGCGGGCCGGGATAGCTCAGACAGTATAACGACTCGCTACGACCTGGACTGTCCAGGAATCGAAACCCGGTGGGGGTGAGTTGTTCCGAACCCGTCCAGATCAAACCTGCGGCCCACCCAACTTCCTGTACAATGGGTACCAGGACTTTCTCTGGTGTAAGGTTGCTGGGGCTTGGCTTTGACCACCCACCGACATCTAGCGTCGAGGTTAAAGGCAGAGTAGATCTATAGCTCTACTCCCCATCTGGGCCTTCGTGGTCTGTTATAGGGTGAACTTTACCAAAAATATTTGCAATGATATCAATTTTCGCTATCTCGATATTTTATAAACTTGGTCCAAAAAATAAGAGATACGTAGAAATAATTTAGTGTAGGATTTGTCGTTTTGTTCTTTTCATCATTGCACCTTTTAATTTCCACATTCTTGTCCTATACTTGAAACAGAAACATGAAGAAGTACACCGTCTCTTGCACTGTCTGCTGCAAACAAACAAACAGTCAGTCAGCGACATGCACATGTTTGTGTGTTTGAGGTTGTGGCACTCGTGAACGTTATGTGAAGCCCGCACAATTTTGGTTTCTCAGATAAGAGTTCAGAAATGTCTTATGATCTGTGAATTATTATTGTCAGTAACTTTTGGACTGTTTATAGGAATTTTCCTAATAACTACGTTTCCCTTAGACGCGGTGCCACTAGATATTATTAAACGTAATTGGTTTTTCTTCTCCTTGTATCAAGTGACGAGGCTTTACGATGTGTAAATACCTGAAATGTTGAGGCCGTCGTTCTTCCGTGATGTTGCGCAGCGTTATTGGTACTTGGTTAACGACGTTTCCGAATAATCTCTTACTCCTTCAACGATCATGCTGTGTAAACAGATTGCTGGAAACATGTAGTGTGGTGAGTTTGTAGGGTATAGTACGAGCGATGATAGGTGCTTGGGAACTGTGGGGTAACCGGTCAGGTTGTTGGGGCACGAAGTCCTACCATGACGTGGTTGTGTCGACGCTAGGGCTTGGCGGCTGAAGGAAAAGAAACGTGGGAGGTAGCGTGTTGTCGCTTCCCTTTGGAATGTGGGTGGCCGGGGAATATAGAAACAATTTATTATGTGCTGCCATTGCAAAGGGAAGATTGGACGTATTGAATGCATGGAGGGTAGGTGCCACGGAAGGGGTGTAAATATGGAGAAACAAAGGAAGAATGGCAGTTCCCAGTGCACAGGTTACGAGATTAAGTCAGGCAGTGTACGTATAGCCTAACATTGATGCGCGTTCGCGTAACCATTGTTGCCGTGACAAGACAATAAGAGTTAAATATTCCAAATTTGTTTAACGAAATATACTAAGAATAATTTGGGCATCAATTTTGTTTTCTTTACAGGAGGATAAAAATAAAAAAAAGGATATTTATGAGGGAATAAAACAGACGGTCGAAACGTTCCCCAAGTACCGTTTGGAAACTTGGAAAGGAGGTTTTTATTGTAAAGCATGGGAGAAAAAATTTTTGAAATTTGACTGTGAACAAACATGAATATATGAATTGTAATCTTGTTATTGTAGCCAAATTTGCCAAGTAATATACCAGATTTTCAAGACCACCATGCTTCAGCATCGAAACTTTGGCAAACACATTTTAACCCCTCTTGATGGGAAGGTTGTTCACATTTTAAAAGGAGATAACATTCCTTTGTACTTGATGTCTGACTTTACAGAGGAGCTGTCTGTCAGACTAATCGCTGTCTGGTAGCGGCGAAAGTTAGGAAATGTATTAATGTTGAGAAAAACAGAAGTGTGATAAGGACATATTCCATTTCAAGAAGCTAAACAGGTGGAAGTTGACACCTTAAATTGTCAAACAGGTTTGCAGGTTCGGAGAACTTACATGTTAGTGGGGTCATAAATTTTGCTTGAGAAACTGTCAGAGAACATGTCAGAATATCAGCTAAAGAGATGTTATGTATGACATGTGAAGTCATTTTTTAAACCATGGTTTGATGATAATTTTACAGAATTTGTAGATAAAAGTAGGCCTAAATTGCAGTGATTACAGTTACCAAGTAAATTCCTACAGAAAGTGGTAACAGGATAAGACGTAGAGTTTGTAGATATTTCAGGAACAACTGAGGGTATACTGGAAAGTGAAATTAGTGAACTTGAAACGAAAACTATTAAGAGGAGTACATAGAATTTTATAGAGATTTAAATGAATTTGAGACAGGATACCAGCTTTGAGCTGACGGGAAATTATAATGTAGTGCCCAACTCCACACAACACCTCGGCAGGGTAGTTATTACATGTAATGTGTGTGTTGTGATTATTTGCCGGTAAACAATTTGTGAACACTGAAGATAACAGCAGCTTACAGTGAGCAAGGTAGTCGGAAATTTTATCATACACGGTGCGATCCGTAAGTTTTAGGACTGATTTTTTTTAAATAATAAAACTAGAGCCACCTATCGGCCAACCCACTAACTAAACATTATCAACCGACATCCGTTCAAACACCGAGTTCCGTTTGATTATCTTCGACAGTGTACGATCTATAACTTGTCTTGTAAAGTCAGTTTTCTTTGTACGTCATGGATGGCGGAAATGAACAGAGAATTGCCATAAAATTTTGTTTCAAAGCCGGCCTATCTGAGACAGAAACACTAGTATTGTTGCAAAAGGCTTAAGAACCGATCAAATGTTTTTAGTTATTACCCTCGATTTCGATACGGAAAGGAGCTGATAGAAGATGACGAGAGTGGTGGCCTTCCAAAATCGACTCGAAATGAGGAAACATTGCTGCTGTTGCTGATTTGTTCAAAGATGACCGTAGAATCGCATCAAGAATGATAGCAGAATCTTTGAATGTCCCCACCATTGTAGTTCTTGGGATTCTGAAACAGGATTTGGGAAAGAGAAAGTTGTGTGCATGTTTTGTTCCACACTCCTTGACACCTGAGCAAAGGGAATATCGAGTCACATCTTGCCAAGACATTATCGCGGTTGCCGTTGCAGAAAAAAAATTTGTTTAACAAAATTATTACAGTAGAAGAGACCTGGTGTTTTGCTTTTGACCCCTCAACAAAGCGCAGATTTCTGAATGGGTTGATGAGACATCGCCTCTGCCGAAGAAACTGAAATTCCAGACGTTCCGCATCAAGAAAATGTTGATAATTTTTTCGACTGTCAAAGAGTAGTGCACAAAGAATCCGTACCAGAGGGAAAACAGTAAATGCAGATTTTATAAAGGAGTAATGGTTCGCCTCCTGAAGCACATTCAACGGGTTCGTCCAGTTGCGTTCTGCTGTCGAGATTTTTTGTTGTTGCACGATAATGCGCCCTCCCACAAAGCTGCAAGTGTTTGCCAATTTTTGACCTAAAAAATGTTACAAAAATTTATCACAGCCCGTACACTCCAGACTTATCTCCGCCCGAGGTTTACTAGTTGCGTCCCGGGCTGTTTAAGGTCAGAATACTAGTTGCGTCCCGCGGTCACTTTTCAGGTAGATCTCCATGTCATTCAGGGCTTCTCCAAGTTCCGTTTCGGAAATACTTTTTCTGACAAAATGGAAAAATGGTGTTGTACTAACAAAAATGTAAATGCTACATAAAGTGCAATGTAAATCCAGAGAGCTTCGGGGGGTGGGGGATATGATGCACAACCATGCTGCCGATAATGAAGCCTCCTTAAACCGACAGATATTAAATAATTCTGTCAAAAGGAAAGCAGTGGAGTGTATGTGTGAAAGACCGCGCAAACTGATACACAAAGAACTACGAAGCCAGTACTTGGATACTCTAACTTATAAAAACATAAGGAACATTAGCACGAACATACATAAAACACGCTCCTCCCAGCTGCTCCGTCTCCTAGCAGATATTGAAGACACTTATGAAGCATTAAATTCTGTAGAAGTGTGAAAAAGTTCGACAGATCTTGCTTGTTAATGACTCGGAAAAAACTAGTGTAATGTTTTCTTGCAAAACCTACTTACAGATTTTTAGCTCCATTGATGTGTTTTACGACCGCCACTGTGGTCTAGTGGTCAGAGTTTCTGGCTACAGATACAGAGGTCCCGGGTTCGATCCCCGGCGCTACCAGATTTTCTGAGTAGTAGTGGGTCTGGAACGGGGTCCACTCAGCC
>Ga0123354_10008801_pt1 | contig 15388 bp, 10 predicted proteins | sample TergutLab28metaG_2_FD_97872 | JGI IMG/M metagenome (GOLD analysis project Ga0123354, IMG submission 97872) | Labiotermes labralis P4 segment gut microbial communities from Petit-Saut dam, French Guiana - Lab288 P4 | ecosystem: Host-associated > Arthropoda: Insects > Digestive system > Gut ...
ATTGATGCATTAACGTCTGAAACATGTTGAGCAATATATAATAAAGCAAGTGTCATCTAGTTGGTCAACCTTTATTCAAACGTTTACATAGTTTTGCGCTGCAACGATGTATGCATTAAACGGTCGCCTCGCAACGAATCACAAAAGCAAGTACCTACACATACAGCGTTAATGTTAGAGGAAATAAGAATACATGAAGGACACTTATAGCTTGGCCTGTGAAGTCCGCTTCCATGAAAAGTTTGTCCAGACCCCCAAACTTTGTAACAAACAATTAGGGAGGGGATGGGTACGTCAAAACACAACTGCCTTGTATCCTATTTATTATGCTGACAACGACATGTTTCGGCCACTTTGGGCCATCTGCAGGTCGCAATAATGTATATAGAGGAAAACTATACACAGTATGATCATAGTATAGGTGCATATTCTAAACTTTCAACGAGATCTCGTTGTCGGTTGGATTATACATATTGAGCTAAAAGTACCTCTTCTAAGTAGAGTATAAGAATAGTATAGTTTTCCTCTAAATACATTTTTGTGACCTGAAGATGGCCCACAGTGGCCGAAAACATGTCGTCGTCAGCAAAATAAATAGGATACAAGACAGTTGTGTTTTGACGTAACCCCACCCCCTCCCTAATTACTTATAACACAAATGGGATAATGCACCTAAATATTTGTAACAAGCGTTACAAACACTGTATCACAATATGTGGTAGGCGACAGAAAAAAAAGACCAATTACATTTATTTTGACGATCCTGTTCTTAAATTGTTGATAGTCCGCATCTACCGTCGCTCACTTATTGTACAGTAGCCTTCGTACCCTTTCAACACTGATAACTCTATACTAACCGTTTAGTAAATCTGATGTGTGGTTGACCGTGCATCGTAATTCAGTGTGGATAAGAAACCAACTACATGTCACTTTTGTGCTATCCTTTATTTCTCCTTTACAAGTTGCTCAACATGTTTCGGGCAACCATGTGCACATCTTCAGGAGTTGACGACTGTGTAGTGCTATCGCCACGTGTTCGTATTGTGTCGTGGCTGCAGGAAGGCTGTCAGAACCGGTTAGCAGAAAACTACACAGTCGTCAGCTCCTGAAGATGGGCACATGGTTGCCCGAAACATGTTGAGCAACTTGTAAAGGAGAAATAAAGGATAACACAAAAGTGACGTCTAGTTGGTTTCTTATCTACACTAACCGTTTAGTCTTATTGGAATCAGACAATTCTTTTGTTTCCTTAATGACGACTCTTTCGCATTTGTAATAAACCTTTTTCTTATGTAAATGACAGCAGACTGTCGAATGTCCTTGCTCAGTTTGCCATTATAATGTAAATCGTGAAGGCGCCGGGACTGCTTTAGTATTTGCAGCGAGTGCATTGACAAAGGAGTAAAAAATTGAATTAAAAAGTGAATGAATCTCTTTACTCCATGTTGGTAAAAGACAGACTTACTTTCTCTAACATTACAAAAATGGCAACCCCCAAAAAATTTCTTTAGGCGAGTCTCGACGATTAATGTTGAGCTTAATCTCATATATGAGATTAACCCTTTAAACGCCAAATTAAATCCCATCTGCCATTTGCTAGCATTATTAGGAGCTCACCATATTTTCCACTTTAGCAGGATAAGGGTTAACTAACTTATACTGCTCAGACAGATGTCAGGGTAGCTGACGAATAAAAAACCAACTATATGTCACTTGTTACTTTTATTTTACTTCTTAGAGACTCAACATGTTTCGGGCATTAATATGCCCATCTTCAGGAGTTTGTGACTATGTTGTTGAACTGCCACGTTGGCCGTATCGTTCTTGGTTTGCTGTGTGTTGTAGTTTGGGTGCGGTTCGGCTAGGGTGGTATCCGGGCTGCCGGCTGAAGCCAGCGAATGTGGTAGTTCAACAACATAGTCGCAAACTCCTGAAGATGGGCATATTAATGCCCGAAACATGTTGAGTCTCTAAGAAGTAAAATAAAAGTAACAAGTGACATCTAGTTGGTTTTTTATTCGTCAGCTACCACATTGATGCACGGTCCAATAAACATCAGATGTCAGGATATTTTAGTGCTTTGTGTAAGACGCCAGAAATGATTCTGATACAATAATCTACCTTCCACAACAAAACTTGTGTTTTATACAAATGTACAGGCGTGCATCTTTGGGTAAACATGTGGTCTTGTGTGCTCCTAAACTAAGTATTAATCAGTGATTTCAAATATTTTCGTGCTTGTGTGTGCGAACGTTAGAAAGCCAGGCCTACGTATGTACTTCACGGACAGTCTGAATAGGCTTGAAATCATGCATCTCAGAGGTTAGTCTCAAAAATATCTGACTGACTGACTGACTAACTAACTAACTAACCAACCAACTAACTAACCAACTAACTAAAATAAATAAATAAATCCATGGAGCAGAGTGCTTCTTGAGAAGCTAACAGGTACTCAGACAGTCAAAAAATCCCTCAAATTTTATGGTACCCGAACGTAACTTTCGCATTCACAAGAACCCGTCACCTGTCCCTATTCTGAGTCAGATTTATCCAGTCCATGACCCCTAACCCAATTCTTGAAGATTCATTTTAATAATATCCTCCCTTCTATGCCTAATCTTCCAAGTGGTCTCTTTCACTGACGTTTCTGCACCAAAACACTGTATGCACTTCTCCTTTCTCCCATACGTGCTACAAGTCCAGTACATCTCATTCTTCTTGATTTGATCGCCCGTATAAAGTTTGGTGAGGAGTACATATCTTAAAGCTCCTCGTTATGTAGTCTTCTCCATTTCTCTGTTATCTCATTCCTCTTGCGCCCAAATATCTTCCTCAGAAAAACTATTCTCGAACACCCTCAGCCTACGTTTCCTCCTTCAATGTGAGACACAAATTTTTACACCCTCACAAAATACAGGCAAAATAAGGGTTCAGTAATATTCTAAATTCGCATTCAGCTACAACCGCTGGCGTTGTTCTGTTCCTGCAAACTTCGAATGTATGGTTTGATGTTATAAATTTTTCAAATCCAGAAGAAAGAATTCTATTTTCAGTATTTTCATAAACAGAACATAATTATGTTGATGCCTTGCACAAATCATGCAGAAAAACGCACAAGGGGAAGGAACCTAAATTAAGTATTCGTAACACGAATACGCGTGGGGATCCTCCAGAAAATATACGCAGATGGATCACAAGACCGGCGTCCCTTCCCACTCACATCCTTGAAATCCTCCAGAGGAAAGTGCTACCAACATTATTAAAAATAAAAAGTGCACATTTTGTGTAGACTGTTTTAGCGTGCTTCATATGGTTACCAGAATAAACATCGATTATTTATTTCAGCATATTAGTTTATAGACCGTAAATATAGTTAGCTACTAAGTAAAAAAACCGCTGACAAAATCTTTTTTTGTAATTTTTTTTAGCAACATGTTTCGTTATCAGTCTAACATTTGACAAAATACTTAAAAATATTTGCGAAAATGAGACCTGCCGTTCTACAGTTCTGTTCCGTCCATATTTTATGCATGTTGCTTTTATCGTAATTTAAAATATGGGTTATAATAAAAACAAACTGGTGATGGTGGCGTGTAGAATGTAGTTTAGACGGAGCAAAGCAGTTTACTTTCCTTTAAATAGTAAGTAAATCCTCCTTCACGTAAACTTCTGGCTTCAGGTTAGAAGCTGTTCGGTTTGAGGTATTTGTGCCAAATAATTCCGTCACAGATGCTCCACATATCAACACATAAGCAAACACACTACACAGCCTGTGTGAGTAGAGCTTTAATATTTGCATTGATGTGTACGTGTGTATTTTGTACTTTCACTGCTTTCACTGTTGCACCGTGCATATTGATTCAATTCACTTTATTTTTACCAACTTATGCACTTGTATATCAGTTAATATTAATGCTGATACATTAAAATATTAAAAGATAAAACATAAAATTATTTAAAACTCCGATATGTTTCGGTTATTTTTTTAAAAACCATCTTCAGGGAGTCTCGTGTGCCTACTAAATTTACTTGTTATCTGATATTACTGTTGAGGTATGCTGGAAGCATGTCTTATTTCATATGTGATGGAGCTGGATATATGGATATTTCGGTTATTTTTTAAAAACCATCTTCAGGGAGTCTCGTGTGCCTACTAAAGTTACATGTTATCTGATATTACTGTTGAGGTATGCTGGAAGCATGTCTTATTTCATATGTGATGGAGCTCGATATATGATATCCAGCTCCATCACATATGAAATAAGACATGCTTCCAGCATACCTCAACAGTAATATCAGATAACAAGTAACTTTAGTAGGCACACGAGACTTCCTGAAGATGGTTTTTAAAAAAATAACTGAAACATGTCGGAGTTTTAAATAATTTTATAGTTTAATCTTTTAATATTTTAATGTATCAGCATTAATATTAACTGATATACAAGTGCATAAGTTGGTAAAAATAAAGTGAATTGTGTAATTTATTTTCACGTATTTCATTAATACCTGTCCCATTTGGTCCATGATTTTTGCAGTTAGACTATACCAACTTCAGTAATGAAGTTAAGCTTCCCAAGTCCCTTGACGGCAGAAAGAGACCGTCGCTTCAAAGATTGACGGGTTATTACGTTTATCTCTCTGTAAACCAAAGCACACATTCTCCGCCTCCAAATAAAAATTTGTACGTCAGTGAAATTTCTGCAAACAGAAGGAAGGTAGAAAGGAAGGGGAACCTATGCTCCCAGTAGTAACTCTTGGTTGCTATGTGAATCAGGATCTATTCATTACATTTACTGAGAATTCCAAAGCCCACTTTGTTGTACAAGGGCCCGATAACGAAAGGTGCAACTGACACCCTCAGCATTCAGAAACGTTTCATTCTATTCACTCTGTTTACTCTGAAATAGTACACCGTCCATACGCAGTACTGCGATAACATGGACTCCATATACTTGCATCAAAAGGTAACCATCATACGACATTCTGCGCAGATAAAATGTGAAGATTCCCATTCCTGAAAATACGTCTTCTGGGATAGAGAGCCACCTCGACCGAATAGGAGAGACGTTTTACAGCAGCTTTCTGCCTGCATCTTCCAAGTTCTATACAGCCCAAGACCTTAAATATGGAGGTAGAGAGCCTCTCCATGAAGTCGGTGGCTATTAATCGTTTTGGTGTTGTATACCAGAAGATTTAAATCTTCGCCAGCACGACTCAGCAAACCTCAAATCTTTCACTCGCCTGATTTACAAATCCCGTCTATGATTGCGCAGCCTATTCTTACAAAGCAGAAAAGGAAGACAGACACACAACCTCCGAACACGACTGGGACGTGAATATCACGTTTGGCTTCCAAGTACTGGTGCACAAAATTGGTCGAAATTTACCTCCATACCCGAATTCGCCCACAAGATGTGATAAAGCAAAGGAACCTAGTGATACCGACGACAGAAGACACCCTACAACAAGCCACGAAGACCCAGAGGGGGACAAGATGTATAGTTCTATTCTTTCTTTAACCCCGGCACTTGATGGGGGGGGGGGTGGTTAACGCCACGTCCCACGACCTGGTACCCAAAATACTGGAGGCTGGACGGGCCCCAGGGCCGGTGTGGACGGGTGCGGAAAATCTCGCCCTAACCAGGATTCGATCCCTAGACCGTCCAGTACGTAGCGAGTTGCTATATTGACTGAGTTATCATGGGCCGGGACAGAAGAATTATATCGAGTGTTGGGGAACTGTCAGTAACAAATTCTAGGTTAGGTTAAGCCGAGGCGATATTTAGGTTACAATTTTGTGTAGACAGTTGACAGCTGCAAGTGGGTATTTCGATCGACGCAAATTTCTGTTAAACGCTAAGCTGGCTACGTGCTTCAGCCTTGCATTGACGCCACATTCGCGACACCAGCAGCACACATTCAGTTAATAGCGGCATTTTGTGTTCCCAGGTGTTTTGGTGTGATAATGCTCTCCACAGAAAGCCGAAAAATGTAGCCCTGATTTCTTCCGATAAAAAAATCCGTCTAGAATATAGTGGTCTCTAACTCAAGTGCTTCTCTAAGTGTACTCCGTGGATCCTAAAGTATCTGCAACCAGTTCCCAGTGGTTCCGTGGATACATTTCTGCAATGGCTACTTTGAAGATTGTGTTTTTTAACAATCGGAGAGCTTCTTGAATCGGCCATATGTCTATTCCGTATACCCGGTAGAATATCTAATTACGGAACTCCCTATACATCAGAATCGACAATCAGTACTTAATGTCAAATCACGCAATGTATAATTACTTATGTCACGGGTATGTATTCGTACTATTTCTAACAATTTTTACCTGTGGACCGCTATCATCTGGACACTCTACACGTACCTGAGCAAGCATGCGAAGATCCTTGGTTTTGTTTCGAAGCAAAATGAGTCCGCGAGCGAAAAAATTTTTGGGGAAAACTGTTCTGATTTTTCTGGATAATGTGCAACTCGATAACACTAAAAATAATTAATGGTTTGAGAATTATATGGTGATGAATTTGACGTTCAAATGACCGTGCATCGTGATAAATTCTTATAATAAAACCAACCAGATGCACTAATTTCTCAATTTATTTTTGGAATGAACATGTTTCGAACAGTTCCTCTGTCCATCATTAGGAGTTTTTCACTGTACACACAGCAATGGTATATGTCATACAGGTTTGCTGACAGCTTGCAAGCAGGATCAGGACGGAACTGCTCCGTCCTGATACTGCTCGCAAGCTGTCAGAAAACATTTATGACACACATCATTGCTGTGTGTACAGTGAAAAACTCCTGACGATGGACAGAGGAACTGTCCGAAACATGTAGAGTTTTATTCCATAAATAAATCGAGAAATAAGTGCATTTAGTTGGTTTTATTATAAGAATGTATTGTTATGATTTGAATCGTGATACAGTGCCCGTTGTTCGGTGGTTATCGACGTTGGTTTCGAAGGAATATACTGTCTCCATCTTCATGGTTTTAGGTAAGAAATTAAGTTCCTCCGAAACACTGGCAACTACTTAGCTCACAAAACGGTGCCATAATCCACAATACGATAACACAAAAGCCAGAGTAGCAAAACATCAAAACTCGTTCCCCTTGTCATTCATACAATGGGTTCTAAGTAACAGACACTCTGAGCAGCCTGAGGTGTGTACAAACTAACGCGCCACATTAGCCAACTTCTCGCCTGGTCTGAGGTTGTGAGGAAGGAACATGCACTCAATGAACAAAAATATTACGAATTACGCACAACACATTCGTTACTGCCGTAATTTCTACATCGTGTTCGGTCTCACACAGTCACCTGTATGAAGCCATCAGTGATACCTGACATTGCGTTTTCTCCAAAACGTATACCCAGAGACACGAAATTAAATGATATCTGGGAACGTTAAGAGGCAGTAGTAGATTTGACGACTATACAGAATTTCATTAACATGAAATGCAAGGAAAAATTCTTAAACCTTACTTCCCTAACCAATATTCTTTTGACTGAAAAGCCTAGAGTAAAATATTTATAATCTTAGTAAGTAACCAACTTAATGCATAAATTCTTGTTTTATAATAAGTTTATTATGTGCCTCTACATGTTTCGAGCACAATGTGCTCATCATCAGGAGGTCAAAATTGTATTATACAGCATCTGGTATCGTCACACCTGTAGCCGGCAGTCCCGTGCACCGGACGGCCACCTACAGTGTGTGATGATACCAGATGCTGTATAATACAACGTTGACCTCCTGATGATGAGCACACAGTGCTCGAAACATGTAGAGGAATATAATAAACTTATTATAAAACACGAATTTGTGCATTAAGTTGGTTAATTACTAAGATTATACTGAGATGCACGGTCAGCAAAACAACATGAGGTGCACGTACAGCAAAACATAAAAAAAAACCTTAAAATATTTATGTTTTAAAGTTATATGATAAATGCTGATGGGTTTTAAGAATAAAATTTAAAAATTACTCCATAATTTCTAGTTATTTATGGCTGCTGTTTATATCCTGTATCTACCAGCAATATCAACCACAGATCTCTTTAGCACCGTGTGACGTATTGTGAAACGTTTAAAGCCCAGTGACACTGACAGGCAAAGCCTGCGGTAACATTAAGAAATTTTGCACTTAAAACACTGCATCCAGGTGTTACGTATGATTCTCACCACAAACACAACACAATTCTGTTATGAGAATTAACCTCTTAGAGTTCATAATATATACAGAGTATGTTCTCTGTGGGGCTGTGTCTGAAGTATTGTATGTATTCAATTTAGATGAAAGTTGGTATTCAAAGATTTTATATAACAAATTCACTAAAATACTTCAGCACAACAATTATTTATTGGATCATATAGGCTATATGTTTCGACCTGTTAACAGGTCATCATCAGGCCTCCAGCAGAATAAGTCAAAGGTGCTGTTAGAAAATTGGGATCCCGATAGTTTGTACAGTTGTAAACAAATGTAAAATCTGGTACTGGATAAAATTTAATACATACATAACATTTGTTACACACTTCATTAGAGGACTTCGTGATGCCCTTCCTAAAAAAAATCAAAGATTTTAATTCATTTATAGTATAAAATGAACTAATTTAAAAAAAAGATTTTATTGATAGGAATCAGCTTAAAAGTCCTGTGTTTTCGTTTTGATAATTCATTTATAGAGTTACTAAGATTATTTACATGATACCTTAGTTCATAGAACTTACATTGCGTTCTGCTACAATGACTTTAAATAGAAACGCTGGAGAGAAACTTTCCACGAAAACCAGTTACACAACTCTAATCGCGGAGGAAAAAAATCCCAATGTTTATTTAGTTTAACTTCTCTCGCTTGCCGGGTTTCTTTCCCGTGGGGACTCTAGTAGATACTTGTTTTTGTTTCATTCAAGACACTTCAGCCCCTGGTGTAGCTAGAGGTAGGTGCTACTGTTCTACCAAATCAATGACAGTGCCACTGTAAACACCTGCAAGTACTCACACACTCATTATTATACATAATTATCTTCGTCTCTTTCGTACCTCAAGACAAATACAGGCAAGGTTTGAGACCTTCATGGCATGGAATATTAATATGACAATTTCTGGAATTTGAAAACATGTAATCTAGTAGACACGTTACTAGGAATCTTTGATAATCATCTACCAGAACGCATTCCCGCACCTTCCAATAGACTGCAGCCTAATTTTGCGTTTGTGCGTGGTCATCTCCACTCTGTTAGACAACTGTGGTTACGAATGGAAGCTCGGAAAATGGATATCTTACATTTCTTTATCATGGGAAGGTTTATTCAAATTCTGATCCTCTCAACAAATCATACAGCCTAGTCCGTTTCTTACTGTACGTCACCGACATATTTACGTGAGCCGATATCGTTGGCCACACAATCTGTGTAGTGTACAATATGGAGGTTCTGAACTAGGAATCGATATATCGAATCCCGCAGCGATAGGATACTGATGGCTTTGATATTAGTAAGAAATATGGTGATTGCGCAATGGTGTAAACGTGGTGTTACCATAAACAGCTAAGAAAAGTACCCGAAGCTCAACAGATACACAATCCGATGATCATAACTTTCAGTATTAAGTTTCGTTAAGTCCACATTGAACGTTTAACCCTTACCCTGCTAACGTGGAGAATATGGTGAGCTCCTAATAATGCCAGCAAATGGCAGATGGGATTAAACCCGGCGTTTAAAGGGTTAACTAAGAATTCATGGAACACGATTATTTTTGTACCCAGACAGGCCGGAGTTCATAAAGCATGACTTCTGAAAATTACATAAGTTTCTAATGGTTTTGAAAAAGTCAATTAACTTACCAAATATTTTCACATTTACGTTAGAAACTAAACTATACGACACCCATAAAGTTGATTTCGAAGGTTAGTTTGATTTTATGAATAGAGACGGCTTACGTTGTTAGTTTACTGCGTTCGAAAAAAAAAATCAACCAGAAATAAGTGATTGGAAGAACGAAGCCGAATAAACATAATTTAGAGAAGTACCGAGAGATCGAACTCTCTGGAACAAAATATTCGCTTTATGTATCATCAGTCAGTTCTCACCGTTGAACCACTAAACGTGCCTGTTCACATCTCTTTGTGATAATCTAGGCTGGCTGTCTCCAGCTACACGTCTCCTGTGACATACGAGGGGTGGTTTCGGCATGCCGCACGGAGGGCGTGGGTGCAGAATGGTGGCCACGGTAATATCGACACGGCACACAAATTATCACTGATTTATCTCACTTATTTGGTAACTTGCCAAGCAACGAACCTTAAGTCCTTTCACAAAATGTCGCACCATCAGAACATCCCAGTTCCGTATTATATCGCCTCCAACTTCGAAATAAATTTAACCCTAAGGACTCTGGATACAATGCACCTCAAAATAGGCCAGTAGTGAAGTACAGTCCTTTTCAGTTTTTTGTGTACTTTGATTTCACAAAGAAACATCGTTATTTTTATTCGAGGAGGGTAAAATAAGATACATGGACCTATCTATGGAAAGGTCGATTCACTCTTTGCTTTTAAAACCCAAATATACTTGGTACATTACAAAATGAAGCACATACCGTACAAACTAACATTTATCCTGAACTTCCAGTTCTGTTCACAACCGTAACTTTCGAAATCCTGATTTGAATATGGGAATACGTTCATTTAATTTCATATTGTGTTAGTGCAAAGTGCGGAAATAGAGGGTTATTCGAAATGATTGTCGGGGTTTTAACATCTTGCCACCTCGTTCTCCAGATGAAACCCCATGTGATTTCTCTCTATGGGGTTGCGTCAAGGATCATGTTTATGGTTTATGTTCCCCCTCTTCCCGCAAATATCCCGGAACTGAAGGTACGAATCAGAACCGCCATTGAAACCATCTCCGTTGACATGCTACAAACAGTTTGGAACGAACTCGATTATCGTGTTGATGTTTGTAGAATCACAAAGGGTGTATATATAGAGCACCTGTAAGGTACGTAACAAACACTTGGAGTGTTGTTCTATTAAATAAAAAAACACGTATACACCTATATCAATTGTGTTGTGTATGACAAGTTGTTTAAACCCCGACAATCATTTCGAATAACCCTGTATATGAAAATTAAATGGGGAAGGCTAAAAAAAAAAGTTACAATTTTAGTATTTTTGCATGTTTAATTGGTTCCGAGATGGTATAAGAAGCTACAAGATTAGACTGAACGCAACAAAGCGAAGAAACCTTATCCCCCTTAACATCTACAGGGTAGACCCTTTTAGATAAACGTTTAAATTTCATTGGACCATAATTAAGGATAATTTTCCGCAAAGTATTCAGTCCGTTCGTCCATTCTTCTCGCCTACACACAGAATACATCTGTAATGTTAAATATCACACCACATAAACTATGCTAACAATTCTATATTCATCTTCACCGCGCCAATCGGAGAAATGAAAGTTAGCGTTAGATGGTGTGAGGGACACAAAAAGATGTTGGAAGGCGACATATATGGCTTTACATGACATGACATGTAGGGTCTACTACAAACGATAAAGCTAATACGGACATCAGATGTTAATGCTTAGATCCTTGTTATTGTTAGGAATAAGAACTTAAAACTAGACAAACGAGATAAAAGCTTCATCTGAGAGTCTATCATGTAACAGCTGTAATAAGATTAAATTCTGTGAGACAAATGCTGAAACAAAGGCTATTAAGAATTTCACATATTTTAACTTTTTAGACACAATTTGTGTAATACATTTTACGAGACAAATGATCCAATTTTATGTATCCCACTCTTGTAAACACAATTTGCACGTCACGCCCTTAGAGACAAACGATTTAATTTGACGTATTCCATGATTGTAAACACGATGGGATCCCAAAGTGTGCATAGCATCTTGTGACACAAATGACAAAATAGGCCTGAGGATGACTAATCTATAGTCGAAACATGTAGCCATATAATTACCTTCAGTAATAAAGCATTTTGTTGAGATCTTATCGCTTATCTGTAAATAATATTCAATATTATGTGACATAAGACCTTGCAATTTTTAAAACTGTTCACATGTTCCAGAGTGAAAAATACCAGTGTCGCACAGATACAGTAATTTCTACTGACGATGGGCACATAGTTGCCCGAAAAATGTAGATATGGGTGGATAATATTAGGACGGATGTCCAGGAGGTAGGATGTGGGTATACGGACTGCTTTGGGCTGGCCCAGGATAGGGACAGGTGGCGGACGCTTGTGAATGCGGTAATGAAACTTCGGGTTCCGTGAAATGAGGGTAAATTCTTGACTAGCTGCAAACCAGTTAGCTTCTCAAGAAGGACTCTGCACCATGGAGTAAGTAAGTAAGTAAGTAAGTAAGTAAGAAGTAGTGTGCACCTAGCTGGCTTCGTTTGAAAAGAAAAAAAAAGTACCTTGCCGTGTTTCATTGACAATAACAGAGAGACTAATATTTTAGGTTATAATACAGACACGCTGCCAAATAGGTATAAAAACGAGTGAAATGTTGACCAGCTCAGTATAATTCACGCATTTGTGTGGTGCTCATTAACCGAATACACAGACAATATCCCATTCGATTAACTAATATTCTCTCTGCTGACTGCAAAGAAAATTACCCCTTTTATGAAAACCGAATGTCCAACTCCGGGTTCACAAGCGCTGTTTGCAGGAATTTGATCTGAGACAGCAGATTCCGTACCATTCCACGGGTCACATTTCCTTTAACGCCCTTTCCAGTATTACCATTCCACAAACGCCCGTGTCCTCAAATGACATTCCTTCAAGTTACTCAAGTAAGTTACGATGGATATGCAATAGGAAAGTGTCCGTGGGCCACAAAAGTAGCGCAGACGACATTATAACGTCAAATGTAGCTCACATATTACACTAGAGAGTACAGGGTCATCGAAAAAGATGGACGGGATTTGAAACCGCTATAACTTAAAAAGTACTAGACGGATTTACACGTTTCGCGTCTTAAAATGTTCAGTAAGTAGGGTTATTTTTATGTAAGACGGAGCTCCTCCCCATTTCAGTTGCTTTGTGACTGACGTTTTAAACGAGAGATTCCCTGATGCCTGGATTGGAAGGGGTGGACCAATACCCTAGCCACCTCGAAGCCCAGATCTCTCTCCACTTGATTTTTTCCTGTGGGGGTACATTAAGAACATTGTGTATGCTGAGAAGATTAGGAATGTCCAGCACCTGCAAGACAGGATCACATCAGCCACTGAAACTCTAACACGAGACATGATTCAGAAAACGTGGCATGAGATAGAATTTCGTTTGGACGTCTCCAGAACTACAAACGGTGCACATATTGAAATGTACCAAGGTAAGTCTAAACTGTAAACTTTTCTGAACATTTTAAGACGCCAAACGTGTAAATCCGTCTAGTACTTTTTAAGTTATAGCCGTTTCAAATCCCGTCCATCTTTTTCGATGACCCTGTACGTGTATATCTGTTCCGTCGCGATGCAAATCAGGCTCTCGCATTACAACCGTTCACAAAGAGTCAATCACACTTCCTCACTGGTGTGTCAACGGCTACTTCCCCAGTCTTCCTTCAGTCAAACGACTGCTACTCGTGTCCGACAGCCGTGGTTTCGGGTGGGTGGAACTGTACTGAAGGATCACAGCTCGTGACAGAACAAATGAGCGGGCCGTAGGGGAAGTACTTGCACGGTAGACAAATTCCAAAACACTAAGGAAGTGCAAATGGCTGTCCATGAGTAGCTGTAATTGGCAAGATCTTGATTTCCACAGAGAAGGAGCTTTGTAGACTCGTGACCAAATGATACCAGTGCATCAATGTGCTCAGAAATATGTTGACAAATAATTATTTATATAATACTTTGTAAACAGGATTTTCTCTTGTTTCTTCCTCATATTTAGGGCAATATATAGCTTCCAGCACCCTATTTTTGAGCAGCCTTCCTGTGTGATCAGAAGGACAAATTTTCAATGACCAACATTTAAATGTAATGATTTACTAAATATTATATCAAACCTATGAGGTGAAAAAAAGGTGTAATTTATCATGTAATAAGTTACATCACAAGAAGATGAATACTGTCGTTTCATGAAATAAGTATTGTACTTGTTTATGAAATATTTAACTAGAAAGACTAATTGTGGTATTTTCAAAAATAATTACAATAGGTGACTGTACTGAGCAACTTTTGATGGCCCAAAATTCAACTACAGCTACCACAGCATGTGATCAAATTTACGGGTCCTATAAGCTTTATAACGATTCCCGATGGGGTAATTTGGGTATTTCATTGACTTAATCCTTCCACCCGCACTACGGTCCTGAGGTCGACTCAGCCTCTAACAGAAATGAATAGGTGGGATACTTCCTGAGAGGTAAAAGCGGCCAGTGCTTAAGGCGGAAAACCTTACCAATTTCATGTGCCGATAAAAGGTAAAGTGCGCCCTTGTACAGACCCTACTGCCCATAGGGAGAGTAGAGGTATAGCTCTACTCTTTCTTGACCACGGCACTAGAAGGCGGCGAGGAGTCAGCGTCACGCCCCGGCCGCTCTTAACCCCCGGGAAAGACCCGGTACCCAATGTACAAGAGGCTGGGTGGGCCCCAGGGCCGGTGTGGACAGGTGCGGAAAATTTCGCTCCACCGGGATTCGATCCCTGGACCGTCCAGCCCATAGCCAGTCGCTATACCGACTGACCTACCCGGATCCTTCATGCGCCGACTGTCTAGAAATTCTGGAAGCCTCAACCTCCTGAAGCCCTAAGGGCTTGTCCAGGCCAGTAATTGGATTACTTTATCTTCATAAGCTATACAAAATTGCCATATTCTACAACGTAAATATTCCACCAGCCATTTAGCTGTCGGTTTACATGGGATAAGAGCACTTAGTTGGCACTCTTTTATGTCAAAAAGAAATCTGTATCTTGAAGTCAAGAGGTCAACAGGAATACAAATCACAATCTGAGAAATTCGAGTTTTCGCACTTCACACATAAATAAGTTGAGTGGATCCAAACCTTTTGGAATGAGAGGCTCTATATTACAGTTTTGAGCTGCATATAAATGCAGGTTTTCTGCTATGGTTTGTACCAAATAAAAAAAAAATGTTTCCCACACAGTTGTTGTGTAGTTGACGCACATTGATTTTTTATATTGTGGTTTTTTTTGCATTCTTATATATATTGTATGTTAGTCATAAGCTAAATTTACTCATGCTTAGTTTTCGCCTTTCTTAAGACCACTCGCTAAGTGTATCGCGCGAGCAGTGTGTGGAGCAACACATGTAACAATAGTTGCTTTGTTCTGCGGCAGCAGTCTGCTGCGTAGCTCGAACTGTGTCTGAGCAGCACAGTACGAAGCTGG
>Ga0123354_10008802_pt1 | contig 15388 bp, 6 predicted proteins | sample TergutLab28metaG_2_FD_97872 | JGI IMG/M metagenome (GOLD analysis project Ga0123354, IMG submission 97872) | Labiotermes labralis P4 segment gut microbial communities from Petit-Saut dam, French Guiana - Lab288 P4 | ecosystem: Host-associated > Arthropoda: Insects > Digestive system > Gut ...
GCACTCTTTCCCCCCCCCCCCCCCCCCCCCCCCCAAACACACACAGACTTATTTGGCTTAAAACCATAGAGGAAGTTTCAAATACTTTCCATTACTGAGACAATTAGACTAGGCTGATTGTTTTCTTATGAAAAATGACGCCGTGTATATTGGTAAATAAGTGTCAATGTTTCAGAGGAACATGCTGCCCAATTATCAGGGTGGTCCATTGTTTTACACTGAAGATGGAGGCAGTTCATTTTTTCCGAAACCTACCTGCCTATCTAGAACTCTGCAGCACGTCCCATGTCACCATCATGACAACGTAAAATCTCACATAATTACAGGTAGATGACTTATAGCCTGTAATTGTTTGTGACACCATTATCTATAACGTCTCTGTCAGAAATTACAGTTCTCTGTTATCAGCTTTGAGATCTCTTGTAATGGTTTTGTAATTTTGTTTCGTCCCCCCGGGGGGGGGGGGGGTGGATCTCACTACACATCCACGTTCCTTAGGGTCGGAGTCGGAAAAGCTGGATACTTTTGTGTCGTAACTGCAGCATTCCGAGAAATGTTGAATAATTACATTTACACTTGAAGTACCTACAGCTTCTATCATCTTTCGTCTAGGCCGGACAGTGCGATTTCTTGCGCCTTCCGGATTTGCTGCTGTGGTCATTACTTACAGACGCTGATCACCGAAGACTTCCTCACTAGCCGCCTAAGACCGCTGTAAATAAGTACAGAACACGAGCGATACCGTTTAAGTTAAAACTCACGACGCGAAAAGCCGATAAGTACTACCTAATTCCCTTTCGAATTGGGAGTGGCTTTTGGACTTCTCATTGTCAGCAAGATAGACCCTAAATATAACGCAGATTCGGAGTCTCCCTCGGACGTGTGTCGCTGTCTTTTAAATTGTGATAGTGTTGTTTTCTATTAAAAGGCTCAAGCCGGTTCTGAGAGCCGCTACAAGGCAGACCCACAATCGACACACAGTAGGCCTATATCATTACAGTTACGTGAATGGAAAGGTAAAGTATTTCTGTCCACTCCGTGATGGCGTATTGGCGGGGGGCTAGAGGTATTGCTCCACTGATTCATAACCTTGGCATTAAATGGAGGTGAGTGGTCAACCCGCCCCTTCAGCTTTAGCCCCGAGAAAGAACTCCGGTACCTACTGAATAGGAGGTTGTGTGGACCCCAGAGCCGGTTTGGATGTTTTGGAAAAGAGAAAAATCTCTTGGTCCTCCCAGGATTCCAACCTCGGATTGTCCAGCCAGCCCATAGGCTAGTCACTAAACAGACTACGTTGCGTCGGATCATCGTAACAGTTACTCCTCCTCCGTGGCCTTAGTCCGCACGCGAACTATCGTAACAGTTACTCTTAAGTTAAATTAATTTCAAAAATAAATTCAAACCATTAAAGAATTTGAATATTTTATATGTATGCCGTTATCATTTTGAGCGCGTCCGCAAACTTTCAGAAAGCGACGAATAGCGTCGTCATGTTTGTCTGTCAGTCCGTCCGCATGAAACAGTACTGCTCTCAGTGGACGTAGTTTCATGAAATTTTATGTTTGGGCACTTTTGATCTGTCAAGAGCATTCAGGTTTCATTGAAATATGACAAGAATAACAGATACTTACATGAAGACCTGCTGCATTCCTGATAGTATCTCGCTGAATTCTTCTTAGAATGAGATTTTTTTCGGACAAAAGTTGTAGAGAAAATCTAAACACAAATTATGATCTCTAACACTTTTCCAAAAATCGTACCGTTTATGAGATTATGTGGAAGAATATGGCAGTGCCGGGCAGGCCACGGACGACAATATAATGCGGCGCGTGCACTCTGCATATTGGTTAATTAGTGCTACAAACACACACTCAGACTATGTAATACTTATTGCTTTTCCACTGCTACAATGGTTACGCGAACGTGCCTCAATATTACTTTATACGTGCATTGCCTGTGTTGTTATAAATTAAACTGGACTTGCAGCGTTCTTTCTGTTATTTTCTACGTTTAAATCATAGTAAGAATTCTTTGTCGTGTCCTAGGGCTACTCACTTCTTCGTCAGCTAAGCACGTGTATCCTTTAATAGTGAAGACCTTGGCAATTGGCCGCTGCCCTCCAGGAAGTGCCGTAAAAATTAGAGTGTTCGTGTGAATTGGAAGGACAAGAACTTTGAGTGGCCACCGTTTTTTTTTCTTGCTTGTCCATGATTGTGCTATCAATCATTTGAACTACGGGAAGGAGAAAAATATGTTCTGACAGCGTCGTTTGTCATACACGCGGTGTTACGCCACGTGGCTTGGAAGATTAATTCTTTATATTGAGATATCGAATGAGTGAGTCATATTCGGTCATCTTTGAAAGTACATCAGTTCATGTATTGTAAAGTGCGGTATATGCAGCTTGCAGATATGAAGGACAATTCTGATTCTTAGGTAGATGAATCGTGTTCTAAATGACGTCTGTGCGGCGGAGAAATCAGTTCTATTTCAAGGTTCAGATAAAATGTGATTATAGAAAATAAGCTTTATGGAATTAGGGACGACCGAAAGTGAGCCCACGTATCAAAAAACACATTTATCTTGCTTTCCGTATGTTATGTCGAATATGAGCCCTCCCGTCTTTGACATATCAAAAAACATTTATCTTGCTTTCCATCATGTCGAATAGTATTGGAAAGAAACGTTGCTATTGTCTCTGTACGTCGTTAAACATCACATCCTGAAGCCACACGGGATAGTGGAAGCGTGGTGTTACGATTTCTTAATCTTGGCATCGTATGGAGGTCAGTGGTTAGCTTCAAACCCCGGCCGCTTTGTTCCCGCGGAATAGTGTCCCCTTTATCCCTTAGCTAGGAGGCTGATTAGACCTTAGAGATAGGCTGGAAGCTTAAGAGGAAACGAAAATCTCTACCGGCAATCGAACCCCTTTTCGATGGTCGTCCTGCCCATCACCTACTGACTGCAAATACTGGCTGAGGTTCGTCGGTTATGTCATAATAATAAAGCTGACTGTGGCCCGTTGCCTTGTATAGGAGAGGGTGAGAGCCGATCCACGGGTCTGGTTCGGCCCGACTGTAGTTTCAAAACTGCAAACAAAACATTACGAATGTGTAATATGTTTGAACATTTACATCAGAAGTGTATTTTAATTGGTCGAAAAATTAAAGTTAGGGAAAAGAACGTTTGTGGCAATTATGTATGTTGAATTGACACCCGTTTTGCGCGTTCGCAGAGTAGCAAAAACACCTTTTAGCTTCGTTACGTCCGTCTGTCCGCAAGTGTCAGCGCGGCTGCTACGGAGCGTATTTCTCTTAAATTTGATACGGGGGACTTTTTATGCAAATCTGTCCAGAAAATCTGAATTTGATTAAAGTCAGAAAAAATTGTCAGACACTTTACATGAATACCTAAATATGTGTTTTTGTTGCCGGCAAAATTAAATCACCATAAAAGCGCTTTCTTGGAGTAAAATTGTATGAAGCTGTTAGGATAGCAGAGACGGTTTAAAAAATACGTGAACGCGCCATTATGTTACATTGTAATGTATTGCCTGTTTTGTTAACTCGTATTAATTACTTGTACTTATATTATTGTATGTTCAAACTGGAGGCATGATTCGAACGTTTAGACTGTAACGTCGCTGAAGATATTGTGGTCAGTGAAGTTTGCCTAAGCTGGTGATATCGCCTGCCGGCCCTTATAAATTGCCCGTTGTCCTAATAACTTTAGAACTGACTGACAGATTCCTGAAATTTAGTGTCAGCACCGTTCTCTGAGACGACACTTCACTTTACGCGTTTTGGTTTAATATCGTCATAATAGCAATAGGAAGACTGTATGCACTAATGAAGTGGAAGCTACGATACTCTGCTTAAATGTTGCTTCGAACTGCCGTGCAGCAATAGCGATTGATCGTAAAATACGAAACTTTCGTTCAGGTGCTTTTCAAAGGAATAAATTAGCAGTATGCCTACCGCCTGAATTTTTTTTTCGGTTCCCGTTTGGTGGCGGTAGCCGACGAACCGCTGGAACCAGGAACATGAAATTGGGTTGAGTGTAAGTCATATTTCACGCGAAACATTCTTTTGGCCTTTATCTAAGCGAACCGATTAAGACGTGTAGAAATGAATAAAGTTCTACGACTTCGACATATTATTTGACACATTTCATATATGAACGAATTCCTGCGGGGAAGCTAATGCACAGTCAAGCCAAGAAATATAGATGCTTATGTAATGTGCGTGTTTTCCGAAAACATAATTGTGGGGAATAAAATAGACCTAAAATTGCGAAACTAAAATTATAAATATTTATTCCACAGGCAGAAGCAGTCAGTCAACAGTGTATTACGTATCTTTATAGCGCGTTGCAAATATTTTCCGAAATTCCCTTACTTTACTTTTGTTCTACGTGAACGAATTTGATTGCATTCTGCTTGAAAATATTACAAAACCAATGTGAATCTTACGGGCTCTTCGCCTTCTCTTATAAGGAATTACACGGTACATTTATGATCGACAGGACCTCCTGGAAATAACTTGAGACGCATACTTCCTTTCAGGTCTTCAGGATGTGTGGTAAGGCTACAGAAACCCAAAAGTGAATGACTGTAATGTAACGTATAGGACAGTGCACGTAATAGACGTGTTTGGTACGAGACAGTATTGATCGTTGAGTGTGGTATTCGTCGTAACAACACCATGTAGTTTTGGTATGTAATTATGCAAGTTGCGGAGAGATATGCTGCGGAGATATTCAGCGAAGAGCATAATATTGAGACAGAAGGTTCCTTCGAAACTTCAGTAACCATCTGCCAGACTGAACCTGTCATAACCGGAAAGACCGAAAACCACAATCCGATTCTCACCTCCAAGAGCACCCCTAATTTCATGAAGATTAGTGTCTTCTGACATGCTGCGCGTGTAATTTGGAAGATAGTACACAACTACATGACGTCAGGTTCCAGAAGATGGTCTTCATTTTCACCGCCGTTAGATGTTTAGACCTAATTGAAATCTTGTATTTGGTATTTATTTCAGTGTTCATCCAAATCTTCCTACGAGCTGGGATAGTTTGCTCTTTGTCCAGTCCATGTGGACAAATACTGATAAATTTTACCCCTGTAGTAATCACGTGACGTATGTATCTTTTATTTATGTTTTACAGAGCGAGGAGCACAGACGGATTTCACCTTCTTGTGACATGGAACGACGTCGTCGGCCTTAAAAGTTGGTCCGCCTGGAACAAGAGGCACTTCTGTCGGATATTAGTAAAACTACAAGAGTTTGTTCCCCTTCTTCTCCTTTGCCCAAAAATAAAATTTTCTAAAAAGTGTCTGAGTTGTAAGAAATACAAAGTTTGTTGAAACATGACATCGATATAGGGTGTGTAAGTGGTGCTTAAAACGGAACAAAGAACATTTCCGGCCTTATAAGGGCTTTATTGCGATCTGTGCAGTCTGAATGACAGTAGTGATACGTGTTATGAGACAGTTGTTTCAAGTAAATTACTACGTACAGGTCAGCTGAAGACCAATGGAAGCTTCGCCTGATGAGGGAAAGAGAAGTCTAACATTACAAGGAGCTTTCACGAGCGTGTATTATGGGACTGAGGTGAATTTAGGGACTTATCGGGTGCACAATACAGTATGTTTCGATTTTCCCATTTTGCCATGCATTGGGATAGCCCTTGCAACAGATTTTCTGTTATATTCTAAAACACGGTACCGTGGTCTTTGCTGATAATGTGGCTATTCACGAAGAATTTGTTTCGTGTTACGTTTAGGAATAATCGAAGTATGTATCGGTTTCATGCGAACGACATACTTAAACGCTAGGTAAAAAATACGTTGCCCAAGTACTATACACATTGAAAAGGTGACATTAATGCACCTCTGTTGCTTTAAAACGTGCTTACGAATTTTTAAAGCACTTGATGTGACTGATTGCTGGTAACGTACTGGATATCTCAGTTTCGTGTGAAATCTTGCAAGACGAATAACCTGCCAAGTTACAACTGCCGGTAAGACGAACCTTGACGTTCGGAAGAGATATAGAGAATAGATCACAAAGTGAGCAATGTGAAATTTGTAAAAACTGCAATTTTCTTTTCAAGAATTGCTGAACTTTCTGCTGTGTTCGGGTTTGCTTCTGCTTATGAAGTGGAAAAGAAATAAGTGTGGTTAGAGGAACGAGTGTATAGGATGGTAACTATTGGAGGATGAGGGATGCCCTTCAGTGAAGAAGACGCGTCTAGGATGCCGCTGGCATTTCGGGTGCCAATCCTCGTTGTTTCTTCTTGTTGATATATGCTGTCTTCGACAAAGAAATCAAGCGATCTTTACCATGGAAACATTCACGGGTGCTGGTCCTTCCAGGCAGCGTTCGCTCAAAGATCGGCTCAAAGACGGCATAACGGGGAGTTTCTCCTGGCAGTGAGTATATACGTTCATACATTTTTTGTTTTACGTTTTACAAATATGTTTGCATGTTTCATTTACCAACTTCGTTCCAGCATATCTGTTTCATAACAAGCGATCTATAATGCGGATATATGTTGCTCCTACCTGGTCGTATCTTAGTGATTTGTAATTATTGTTCACAAGGCCAGGTCATATTATTGGACGTCATGCACAAAGAAGCGAGTCATTCTGTGTTCTGCGACGCACACCATGTTTTGACGTGATGTGTGGTAAAGGTAAAGGTCACCGCGTAACATTTCAGTGCTTGCGCAGCCGGTACGTGGAGGTTTTGCTTTACCCTTCAAAGTCGGCGCTAGAAAAGGGTGGGTGGCCAACGCCACGCCACAGCCACTTTATTCCCTGGAAGGAGCGCAGTACCCAATTTTAGAGGAGGCGGAGTGGTTCCCATGGCCCGTCTGGGCGGATTTCGAGAACAAAAAGTCTTTTGTCCCCATGGGGATTCGAACCTTGGACCTTGAAGCCCGTAGCGAGTTGCTGTACCGACCATGCTGTCTTTTTTTTTCCAGATGATGTGATGTACCGTAATTTATTGTAATTTATTTTGAATAAGTTTCGACAGGTGCTAATGGCACTTCATATTAGACCTAATTCACATTATTGTTTCCCCACGTACATTTTTAAACGTATTCGAGTGTTCTGTCGACGCCTGTATTTGCTGTATCTCTTTGAACTGGTTACTGCGCAATGTAGTTACCTGTGTGTCGTAAGGGATACGCTTTATTGTTTGTTTTAATCTAGTGTCGGTTTCTGTTATGTTTCTTCCTTGCAACCTGTAAAATCGTAACAATTGTACTTAAGAATAATTAATTTTTATCTGCCACTAAAACAACGAGCTTACAACACGTTTAGGCGTGATCGCTGTTGTACGTGTATTCTTATTTCGTCGCCAGATATGCCATTGAGTCATTTGTCCCTGTGTCTGTTTATACCATATCTTGATCTACAAGACCCAGATATGGTTTAGACGTTTGGAATCCTGCCAAGTATGTATTTTTATCATGTCCTGGTTATGACTTACATTGTATGTTTTACGACGGGTGCGCAAATCCCGGGCGCCAATTCGCCCGGGTGACAAACCTGTTTGCCGTGCGCCTAGTATTTGTGGTTCCGCCGTATGGAACCAGCTTCATATCACCCCCTTTGGTGCCCAGACTTTTGAGGTATCTGCTAGATTTTTTGAAAAGTGTTTCACCAATGCCGTATGTGATCTTCGTCCGCCACGATTGCACTGTTGTATGTTTCTGTACTCCTGGCATCATAAAATGACTAGTATTTGCTTTAAGTGATAACGCTCAAAACTGTGTGGATATAATAGCCCACGGTCTTCAGCTTCCCGACTAAGAATTTTTTACTGTTATTTCCAGGGCTCAGTTTGCGTTATTCCATCCTACCTCGTTGAATAATTATGTAAATTTTAAATACCTGGTTTGTGTTCGTGGAAAGACTTTATAAGGTACATAAGATTGCACATTCTGTATGAATGTGTTTTTATGCATTGAGGCTAAATATTAATAATATTAATAAATTCAGCATATCAAGTTTTGCACCTTGTTTTTGCTTGCCATGCGTTAGGCCTACACTACCGGTTATGAATCTGATAAGGTGCAAGTGTAGCGATAGCGCTTGTTTGTATAACCGGTGTTCAAATTAAAGCGTTCGTGGAGATTGAAATGGTAATTAGCTACGTAGCAATTTCCTAGCTTCGCAGAGGATCATTACGTGCTCTTTTATAATGTTAGCCGTCATTTAGGAACTGTATATCTGCATACAAAGGCTTCGTGATTCTGGTCTACTCTTCTGTCAGACTTGGTCACGGAGACACGCATAAAATTTATTCAGCGAGATCACAACTTCATTATTACGCTCCTTAGGGAGTGTGGCAATGCCTCGTTATAAATCAGTCAATTTGATGTGGTCTCACAAGCTCACTGTTTGACCCTTTCTGTGCCACGTTTTGAAGCGACTTACTGCAGCCCCACAGTAAGCTGTCTCTTTTGTATTCTTGGCATTAATATGTACGAAAATACGGGTTAATACGTAAGGAATATACCCGACTGTAGGCTTATTTGAAATGGAAATCAAACTATTGAATGCTACAGCGGAATCTTCCCCCGGCTTAGCCTTTTTAGACTTACTTCAGAGATAACATTGAAGTTGTATCAAAATCATCCTGAAGCACGTATTTTTGTCTTTTAAGCAATGCAGTCCTTCAGTTGAAATAACGTGAAGAATTGGCACATGGCAGTTCTCATAGGCTACAATGAAAATGTCTTATATCGAATTTTATCAGAATTTGTGGAAAGTCTTGAAAAAGACACGTGAAATGTCATTTGGATATTTAAACTGACTCTTGATCAGTACTAAAGTGAAATAATATGTAAAGTGCTGGGCAGAGTGCACAGTCTAGCAGAGTCGAAACGGGCCAGGCAGTTTGGTTGATAAGGAGATTATGAAACTTATACTTGTTTTGTGACTTATACAAAAAGTGTGTCAGACAATTTATAGCACTTGGTGAATATCATCTTTTGTATTTGTTTGGACAATAACAAGCCGTTTCGAATTTCACTCTGTAACCAGCCATGTCGTCTACGACATAGTTCTGCGGCCGCTTCCTTGCTGGGATTGCGGGTTCGAATCCCGCCGGTGGCATGGATATCTCTCTTGTGAGTGTTGTGTATTGACAAGTAGAGGTCTCGGCGACGGGCCGATCACTCGTCTGGAGGAGGAGTCCTACCGAGTGTGATGTGTCTGTATGTGAAATTCAAGACGACTAGAATGCTGGAAGTTGAAGACTAGCTTGTGGTTTGAGTATCTCGATGTATCCTTGTTGTAAATATTTGTACCCCTTGTAACATACCAGTGTTCATATCATTCAGCGAGCAGTGCAGTAACTATGAACACACCAGATTATTACAGAGCACACTGTGACTACATCATTGTTTATTCTCATGTCATCAACGGTCATATTTTACAACGGTCCATCTCGGTTTTGTTTCCGAATAATCCCTAGGACAAGTCCCATGTTCTTGATTCAACACGGAATGCGTTATAGCTAGCTAGCAGCTAGGAAGACAGCATTTGCGACTTACTTCTTTTCACCTCTCCGAAAGCGTGTAAGGAGGAATATATGCAAGTAACGGGAATGGCTAGGAATTATGTTCATGCAATGTTCTGCTGGTGCTAGTGTAGCGCATAAGTTGGTCGCTGTGGATGGCATTTTTCTCCTGTTTCTCAGATACAGACACTGTACTTTCAGTCCACGTACATGTTTTTACCTTCAACGAAATTTTGCGTGATTTTAAGCAAACAAATATTTCGGCACGGTATGTTTATTTCTGTGTCGCAGTTGTCACATATTTTTGCTACATCGTTGATGCCAAGCAATTGTATCAGCGATGTAAATGACATGTTACCCATTAATCAGTTTGAAATTCCGATAAATTATGTTTAATGACGGTCAGTGAGCTTCAGAACCCTGGGACTGTCAGTGATAATTAATTAGTCTAGTTACCAGTTTCATGTCGTTATCAGTACTAATTTCGTGTATTTCCTGAGTTTATTCCGATCTTTTTTTTCTACTTTTTTGCCCACACTTTTCCACATAGCCTGCTTTGTCTCCAATCATCAACGGATCTAGCAGCAGTTATTAATACTGTGATATGTGTGTTCTGGTTGTTGAATGCTTTGAAAGCTGTATTTTTGTGTAGTAGGGTAAAATACGCTGATAACATTTGGTGTCCAGTCTGTTACATTTAGGCCCTATTATTCAGCGTGAAACGCAGTGTCATTGTGGTTACAGAACATAAGCATTGCACATTTTGAACAGTTGCGGAGAATGAAATTGCTGCCTTCGAAATGAACGTGTTATACGTCTTTGAACTTGGTCCATTTGAAGACCTGCCAGCACCTCCCCTTGAATGTTTTTTCTTTAATTCTTGGGATGGGTTGAGACTATGTCTTTAGGAACTGCGCATTCTAATGGTGCCTTTGTCGATCCATTAGATTATATGTGATTGAATATGGAGCATTGGTGGGATGGATATGCACAACTATAAACCGATTGAATATGGAGCGTTGGTGGGATGAATATGCACAACTATAAACCGAAGTACTCGGAGAGAGAAGTGTCCAAATGCCACTTTTTCCACCTCAGGTGGGGTTTCCACGATGAGAAACAGGCGACTGATCACCTGACCTTGTGTCACGGTGTGCTGCAAGGGATTGTTTTTGCAGTGGCGTTTCCTTATAACCCAGACATGTGGCATAACATATTGCTTAAATTCTGGCACGGTATTAATAGGAAATCGGGTAGTATTGTCTGCAATTCTGTGCTTAGAATGGTAAGTCCGTGAGAAGCCTGTAGTCGCTCGCTCGATTAAAGGTATTTTTCCCCTATTCTGAAACCTGAAGTTTAATTTGTGTCTTTAAAAGAGCCGACTTGTGGACCCAGTCCTGAGGCTTCGTTCCACACCTAAGTCTGCCAAGTAGCTTCTGCCCTTCAGGTGTTACGATTAAAATTTATCAAGCTTTTCTCATCTTTCTTTATTTGTTCACGGTAATAGTGTTTGGCGAAGAATTCATATTTTGAAGCTTCTCGTCATGAAATATTATTCATCTACCCGTTACATGTTTTATATCCCAGTATCCTCATCTGCATCCTGTGTGGTAGTATTGTATCGTATATTTAAAAACAAAACATTTCTCTTCTCTCGTGAGAGTGGAAATCACACCTGCTTCCCCCAGAAAATATGAAGAGGTAGATTTAACAATTTATGGCTTTTTCGAAAAGCTGTGCGTTTTTGTGTGCAGGCTGAAACGCAGTAGCTGCTGGCCGGGGCGGCAAAATTTTGTACTGTGGTGCTTAATATTTATGGGTCCTAGGTATGGGAATTTATTTATGTCACTTTTCAGGAGCGTAGAATTTTGAGGTGACTCCTAGGTTTTTTTGGAAACTTGTGAGCCTCTATGTTACATCACCATTTCGTTTATTTTGTTACACTATATTTATTTATTATTGTCTGAGTTAGTTTGTGAGCTTCACGAATTTACGTATTTCGATGATACTCAGAAACGAGTACGAATATCAGGGTGACGTAAGAGGCGTTGTTTACATTCTCCTGTCACTAGATTATAGCGGTTTACGTTAAGATCATCTTACTGTTTGATTCTGAGCGAACAGGCACTGGCCTTGGCCTGTTTTGAAGGATCGGTATTCAAAATAGTCGCTTCTTCGTTTTACTTGGTTACACAAAAAGGTACTTGAATTCGCGATGTGTGGTACGTCCCACATTGTGAAGGGCTTAGGTCTGAAGCGTGTTTATTCAATTTACGATTGTTTGTTGCTCGTGTGAAACGTCGTGTGCATGTTGTAGGAGAGCCATGGTCATCCCACATTTAGCTTCTTTTTTATCGGCCTACTCACACCGGCTGTCCCCCCCAACTGTTGATCTCAGTGTTATTTTGTTGCAGGAATAGTAAGAGGGAACGTGATTGCATATCAAGAGAATGCGATAGATTTCATTCTCAAGAGGGAAATATTTTGCGGAACAGTGGCACTGCAAGACAAGGGTCTGATTGCTGTTGGCTGGACCACTGGTGCTCTTGATTGATAACTGCTGGAAAAAGTGAGGCAGAGAGGACTGAAAGATAAATTAAGTACATCTGAAAACAGCATGTTGTAACTGGTTAACTCCATCGTGTTACTATACCTGTCCAGTATGCGCTCAAAGGACAGGACGTCCAACTTTTGTGGAACCCGCTCACGTTAACGGTCTGTATTGTCCTGTACCTCACCGCATGTGAAAGCACGTGTTTAATATTACCTGCTTTATGCTTGACACATGGTGAACACAGTAATAAGATCAGTTTCAAATTCTAGCATAGAAATTGCCGGTGCAAGGGCTTAATAATTTCTTTAAATTCTTCCTCTGTGTGTGTGTGTGAATTATCTGCCGATTGCAGTCCCTAATTTTGCTTAAGTCAGGGGCCCACACATTTTCCAAAACTTCTGGAGCAACCTCCAAATTCTAGGCGGTGAAATGAAACGCGTTCTATGGTAAGACTCACCATTCTGGAGCGAGCTGTGAACTGCTCTGTTACTGGCTCTTTCTGCTTGTGGATGTGAAGTGATACACATTTTGTATGGAAGGAGAAGACGTGAAATAATTATGTTAAAAAGATCATGCGCCACCGTACAAAACGTAATTGCTCGAGCGACCAAGAGTCCGAGATTTGTTTACCCTTGGTCTAAATAATATTAGCTGTAAGATACGTTGGCAGTGATCGATTTCGCCATAAAAATCTGCATCACAGAACCAGTCACAAAACTGTACCTTTGCAACGCAATATGAATACTGGAGTTTTTGCACGTTTGTAAATTTGAATGGTTTCAAATTAAGGAATACTGTGACTGCACTGCGGATGACTTTGGCACTCTTGGTTTCTTGGGTTACCTGTCTTGATTATGTTCGTGGACATGCTTCTGAATGCGCTCCAATATAATCTAACATTTCTTCTGAAAGAACACGTCATATTTGCAGTCGCTAGTTCTTTAACAAAGAGCGTGTTCTAAATTTGTGTGTAAGTCAATATAATGTTGATTTGGAAGGAATTAACGTAGGATAAACTTCCTGCAAATTTGCTACGACATTTTGGTATAGTTTGCTACAATAAATCCCCGCAGTATTACACTGCACCCCATACACACGAAAGACGACGGTAATTTCTGTCAGAATGTAAACGTAACGCACGTGTTAAATTTCGACCATCACGAACTAAAAATTCGTCCGATATCTTTCAGCGTAGATGCTCAATATCGCATGTTATCGAAATTCGTGAAGAAATTTCAGTTCTACAACGTACGAACCGACACGTGCTCGCTTACAAAGAACGCACACAGCTGTAGATGCAGTCTTACTTAAATGGCATAACATTCATTTCTGCGTAAGTGCTGAGTAGCTGTGCACACTTTTGCTGACTGTGAGGAGAGTCATCCCCGTTGTGTTAATCAAATTACAAAGTATCATATTCGTAAAATATCCAGTCGGAACATAACTATGTTATCTTATCAAGTATCATACAACTTGTCAACTACATGATGGCCAAGTAAAGTAAAGTGGCCGAAACATGTAATTGACAAGTTGTATAATACTTGATAATATAACATAGTTGTGTTCCGACTGTATATTATACATATCTGACACTTCTGCTGGGTCTGATGACTAATTTGTCGTTGAATTTCCGCGCAATTCGCTTTGCGGTCTTCATTCATTGCCTGGCACAGGAAATGGTCGTTTTCTTCGTTTTCCACTCTTTGTAGTCAGGGGTTTTCCTTCATCGTGTCCCTCAACGTGACAGCTTTATCACATAGACAGCCGTCATCGGCCGGGATATTCCGTAACAGGTGCGATGCTGGGGGCAACGATAAAAGAAACGATCTGTGTATGTAGAAGTATTTTCTCAGTTTTCGTTCCACACATTCCATTATCTTTTCAGCCTCCGCAATACCAACACGAGATTCCCATTACAAAAATACCAACAAAGCACTTAATTAACAAGACAGACAGTGCACTATAACGTGACATCCAGGCGCGTTTATGTAACCATTGTTGCAGTAGAAAAATAATAAGTATTACGTATTCTGAGTGTGAGTATGTAAACTTAGTTGTCCAGCATGCCATGCGCTTGTGCCATACTGTTGTCTGTGGCCTGTCCGGCCGTACAATATTTTTCCACATTATCTCATAAACGGTACAATTTTCGAAAAAAAAGCGTTATTGAACACACAATGCGTGTTTTGATTTTCTTTACACCGTTTTTTAAACATATCTAATTCTAACAAGAATTGGGCGAGACGTAATCGTAAATTTATATTGGTCTTCACGTAAAGTACCCTTTATTCTTGTCAGATTTTAATGAAGCTTGAATTTTCTGGACATATTTTCGAAAAATACTCAAACATTAAATTTCATGCATATGCGTCCTGTGGGAGCCAAGTTTTTCCGTGCGGACAGACGAACGGACATGACGAAGCTAATAGTCGCTTTTCACAATTTTGCGAACGCGTCTAAAAGCTTATTTATTGGTTATAGATTCAACAGGTTTTGGTTGACCGCCATTATCGGGGATCACATGAATATATATGGAAATATGTATGTACCTACATTTAGGTTGTGATAAAAGACTCAGTAAATCTCTAAAACATTATATGTATAAGTTTCAATAACTGTTTGACATACTTTTTTTTTTAAATTGTGTATATAATATTTATAGCTTTATGTTTTTTATATTTTATCCCAACCTAAAATTTTAGGTCTTTAAATTTTTTCATATGCAATTAATGTGATCCCTGATGAAGGCGGGCGTCCACAACATGTTGAATCAGTAATCAATAAATAGGTTTTAATGGTGAAATTTGTTGGTAAAGTTAAAGCAATACCATTACAGGCCTGGACAGGCCTAGAGGGTGCCAGGAGGTTGAGGCTGATAGATTTCAAGACAATCGGCACATGAAGGTGGTAAGGTCAGCCCTCCGCACCGGCCGCCTTTACTCCCCAGGAAATATTCCTGGTACTCATTTCTGTTAGAAGTTGAGTCGACCCCAGGGCCATAGTGCGGTCGGAAGGATTATGTCAATGAAAAATTCCAATGACACCATCTGGAATCGAACCCGCGACCTTTCGGCTTGTAGCACAGTGCCTAAACCAACTGCGCCACCGCGTGCCCCCGAAATTTGCTGGTAGTCCTTATAATACAGGGTGGGGCATAAAGATCTCCCACTTCTCGAAGAGGTATAAAATATGAAAGAAGCCATCTAGAAAAAAAATTGAATATATTTCTGAAAAGTACATTAAAAACAGTTTTTTAATGGGTTTTAAAAATCAGATCAGACATAAGGCGGCCGAC
>Ga0123354_10008803_pt1 | contig 15387 bp, 4 predicted proteins | sample TergutLab28metaG_2_FD_97872 | JGI IMG/M metagenome (GOLD analysis project Ga0123354, IMG submission 97872) | Labiotermes labralis P4 segment gut microbial communities from Petit-Saut dam, French Guiana - Lab288 P4 | ecosystem: Host-associated > Arthropoda: Insects > Digestive system > Gut ...
GGGAAAAAATTCACGCATGCGCACTAAGGTTCAAGGTCGGCTCATGCAAGCGCGCTAGATTATAATCCATCAGGTGTTCGCATAAAAAAATACGGTCGGATACTTTTCTAACAGACCTCATATACTTGTACTTTCCACACATTTCCTTAATTACAGATTCCAACTGATCACAAATTGGCCTGTTGCTCTCATATTTGCAAATGCAAGACAAAGTGTTTCAACAAGCACACTCATCTTGAATTCACAATGGACTGTGCCAAGCCATGCCAAGATGGGTGTTGCGAAATTGCCAAGAGTGCAACCAAAAGAGAAAAGTGTGTGTCTGTAGCAATTACAGTCTGTTCACTGCCTTGGTAAAAATTACGAATGAGATCAGACAAAATTATGACACTAACTTTAAACTAATGCTGATTACACATGTTGGCAGAGGAGCACAGAAAAAATTTTTAACATGAAAAACAGTCAGCCAGACTAGCTGCAACAGAAATCAGATTAGCATGGCACCTCACTGTAAGCAGCACCTATTCTAAACTCACACATATGCCAAGAGCCCAAAAGCGTTAAGCAGTGGTATATATTACATAATGTTAAGACTACTGTAACTAGTCACATAGGAGGCATGTGGATGGAAGCAGTGTCCCAGTATTTCACAGAGGCATTACAGACCATGTGAACACTCAATCAGGTCAGTTTCCTAACCAATTTCTCAACTGTGGAGCTTCCAAATACAAGTTTACTACTACACAAAACCCAGGTGGTTCAATGCAAACAGTGACCCACTTAATACAGAAATGCGAGCCAACACCCACATACCACCTAAAAAATATATATATATATATATGGTATACAATTTAAGAATTGTAACATTACAATTCACACAAGCAAATTGTGTATTCTTCTCCATTTACATCGCAATTTTCACCAATAACTTTATTATGCCACTTCCTTTTTGTAGTACCAGTCTAATGTGCCCTCCATATGAAGCGATATAACTATTATAAGGGCTTAGCAATGACCCTTTCATGTTATTTATTTATATCATGATTTCCAACATTTAAAAGTACAAAATATACAGTACAATCTGCTTGAAACCACTGTTATGGAATGACTCTTAAACAGATCAAAAAACATAATGCATGGCATATAATGAACAATTTTAAAATATATATGGTTCATACACATACCACATTCTTCACAGTAATAGTAATACGAACAAATCACTCATATTTACCTCATCAAAGCAGCATGCAACTTCTGTGCTATTTCCTTGTTAATATGATTGTGGTGCTTGCAGTTTGGTAGAAAAACCTTTTCCATATTATTTATATCACATCTCTCATTAAGGTATCCCAAAACCTATAAAACATATGAGAAATTTAAAATAAAACCACCACTGTACACAGCCAAAATTACATTGAGTTCGTAGAATAATCAACAGACATTGTAACTTGTACTATGACAGACATCCAGTTAAGTTCTTAATTTACTTATCGAGGACAAAAGAATTAATGAAACCATACTACATTAAGAAAGATTGTCAACGCAACTCTTTTTGTTGAACAAGTTACTTTTTTGTTGTTGAACAAGTTAGTTTCTTATAACAAACATAGCTACAGGTTTCAGCCTGACATTAAGCCATCTTCAGGCCACAGTAACAGTTATACATAGATGAAACTGTGGCCTGCAGTGGCAAATGTCAAGCCAAAACCTGTGACCATTTTTGTGTTAAGAATCTAACTCATTCAAAAAAACATAGTAGTGTTGATGGTCTTTCTTAACCTACTGCACATACACAACAAGATGTCCCATATTATAATTGTATTTGTTGTCAAGCTTCCCTCTGTCAGGACAAGAATATAAAGTGAAAAACTTAAAAATAATGCCAATATTTACTTAAACCAACAATGTCTTATAAAAGGTGTATGATTAGTTAGTTTCCTCTAAGTATGAATTTTACTGTGGCCTGAAGACGGCTTCATGTCAAGACGGAATACACAGCTATGTTTGTTGCATGTAACTGACATGTTAAACAAAAACAGCTGTGTTGACATCTTTCTTAAGTTATTGCATACACACAATTAAATGGGATGTCCCATAAGAAGACAAATAGCCTTACTGTGTGTAATGCCTGCATAGCTATCTCTGAACTTCCTTGATTCAAGAAGAGATAAGCTTTCAGCCAGTAGAGACGTAGTATGTATTTCAGATGTTCCCCTTGAAACAAACCTTCCCGACCTGACAGGAGCACCAACTGTCCTATTGATTCTGCTGGGATTTGACCTTCATACCTACAAAACACATATAACAATATGCATAAACCTAAGTCCTTTTTATGAATACAGTCAATCGGAATGACATCTTATTAAACCAATAATAATAAATCTGAAGGGCACTTTATTATACAGTTGCCTTTATTCCATCTAAGTAAAACCCCAAACTTCAAGAGAAACAATGGCCATCAAATTTGTATTAACAGGTGGAAGCAACAGCACATACAAATTACACACAAAGACCCCATGAACCTGAACAACTACAGAAATATCAGAATATTAAGAAGCACAATGTTACCTACTTTTTTAATGCTCCTGGAGTGCAGCCTTTCATGTGAAAGGACAAAAATACACTAGAATTGTGGTGTTTAAAAACAGGGTGCTGATCCTTTGGGTGGGAAGTAACATGAATTTGAGGAAAGCAAAATAATGATGACCTTCATTTACGCTCTTCATCGTAAAGCACTACAAGTATCACATTAATGTGGATAAGGATGGAATTTGTCAAATGTGAGGGACACAAAAATTAACAGACAAAATTTTTGGTAGACAACCTGAATGAACAAGTCGGTTTAGGACAACCAGTTTAAGATAAAAGGATAATAATTACATGCTACTTAAATATGTATGGTATGACAGTGCGAATTGGATTTATGTAGCTCATGACAGGAACAAGTGGTGGACACTTGTAAACATTGTAATGAATACTTGATTCTGTAAAAGATGACAAATTTGTTGAGTACCTAATAGATTTTCAAAAGCAGGCTCTTTTGTGTGGGGCTAGTTATTTACTGTAACCATGTAACCATGGCCACTCCAAACTGTACCTAACATAACACAGTTATATGACAATTAATTTACCCATATGTACTTTTCAAAGGGAAGATGCAACTGCACATACACTTCAATTCCATATGTCACTACAGCATAACACTCAGTGAAAGAATATTTCCAAGGATGCTGTCACCAAGGTCACATGCATCAATCTAATTTTTATATTGGGCAGCAACCATACACAATAAGCATAAACAACTTCATAGTACCCTTCATTGTGAAGAAGAAAACACATATTTAACTGAAACCATTCCTAGGACACAACTGGTGAACCTGCGGAAACATGACACAAACACATGCACATGGAGGTCATTTCATATATGTGCAGTAAGCTATGCAAGTAAAATGCATGCTTTCTGTCTACAATGACAGCTGGCACACAGGGACTAAATATGTCACAAGCACAATCATCAAGAAAAACTGAATTGCAGGCAGTCCCCGACTTTTGTACACAATTCGTCACTGAAAATGCGTAGAAAAGTCGAAATGTAAGCAAGTTGAGCCATAGGCTTATATGTTAAAATGGGGGATCTGTTGCCATTGCTTAAAAAGTATATAACAATCCTATTTATGGGCAACAAACACAACAGTTATAGCAACAATTATGGTACATTCATGCATTAATTCAACCAAGGGTAATGTTAAAGGTCATGCCATCACATGAGCAAATATCCTCCATTCTCTGATGGCTACATAAGGGATGGCCAATGAAACTTATGAACCATTAGTAACTTTAACACCATTGTTTAAATATTTTCATAGGTTTGCTTTACAGTACAATGGCCATATTTACATGCAATTATGTATTGCCACCATCATGATGTAGGTCAGCTTTCTTCCAGCATACATTACCAGAATGGTGGTCAGGAGAGCCAACAACAAAGATCAAAAGGCCTTACCAAAATCAGCCAACAATAAAACTCCACCATCCACACCAATAACAAAGTTGTCATTTGCATTACAAAATATAAACAATACAAATAAATTTTCCAGAGTTATGTCTTGTCTCAAATTTACTTATCTCAGGTGCCTCCTCTGGCAATTTTTATCATGGCTTGACAGCCCTAGTAGGCCTAAGCCACTTCATTTTCAAGGCTTGATCACATTCAGGAATGGATTATGTGAGGCTACTCTATATTCTGTGGGCCGGGTAGCTCAGTCGGTATAGCGACTGACTACAGGCTGGAGTGTCTGGGATCGAATCCTGGTGGGGACTAGATTTTCTGCCCATCCAGACCGGCCCTGGGACCCACCCAGCCTCCTGTAAAATGGGTACCGGGTCTTTCCCAGGGGTAAAGTGCAGCCGGGGTGTGCTGCTGACCACTCACCACCTTCTAGTGAAGCAATCATAGAAGAGTAGAGCTATACCTCTACCCACCCTCTGGGCCACACTGGGCCTGTAACAGGATCACTTTACCATTTACTCTATATACTAGTTGGCAGCGAGTTCACTAGCAGCTTTCAAACTCATTGGCGACTAAATCTGAGTAACAGTAGCTGAAGTCTGTTCAACTTTACTTGCTACTCATTGGCTAGTATACTATCCCACTTGTAAACTCGCTCAGTGTAACTATACAGCCAGTAAGTACCTTGTGAAAAAACACTAAACTTCTGCAGTTCATCTCTGAGATGTCAAATGATGAACTAAAGCGCTCCTAGCTGACTGCCCAGCCATTTCATTCCTACATGTAATAGGCATGGCTAGTTTACTCCCTGCTTGCTCACTTGCTGGTGGATAGCGTGCAAAGTAGCCTTGCATAATCCCTGCCTCAGACACACAACACTCAGCATGACTCCTCTGGACAAGTGATTGGCATGTTGCAGAGATGTATACCTTACAGCACACAACACTCACAAGAGACAGACATCCATGCACCCCACAGAATTCGAACCTACAATCTCAGCAAGTGAGCAGCCACAGACCCACGCCTTAGTCTGCATGGCCACTGGGATTGGCCTTTCTAACACTTAGCAGACACAGCATACAGTTCAGGTCTCAGTTTTACAATGCCACTGTGCAACAGCTCAAAATGTATGTTCATCAGCTGTGTATGAAAGTCTAAATTTGGCATACAAAAGATGAATTGGGGTAAGAACTTATAATGTATGAAAGTGCAGGTTGTATGAAAGTTGAATGTCTGGAAATCGAGGACCACTTCCATTTGCATATCTCTATTGGTTAAATATTTATGACAACAAATAAACCAGTACAAGTACAATCATCAAGAAAAATTGGATTATCTGCATATTCTTACAGGACAATTACTTACTAAAGCAAATGAATCAGTACTAGTATAACCACCATAAAAAACTGTATTTGTGTATCTCTAACAGATACTTATTTACTAAAACTAATATGCCAATAAGTTCAATAAACATTATGATATCAAACTCCAGTTACTGGTCAAATCACAAAGGGGATGAAAGACAGAATAATGGCCCATGAATAAATTAGTAAGTAAATAACACATAAATGTGTGTTTCTCTATCTTAACTGTATTCAGTGGGATGATAAGTGCAGACTGCATCATTTTATGTTATGTGTAATGGTCTGTGGGGTTCAAGCACTGTACAGTTTACAGTAAGGTCCACTATTCCCTTGTTCTGCCTTATATGACTGCAGCTTCTAATATTCTTCCACGGTTAAAGGAATGTTTGATAGTGTTTCTTATTTCACATATTTCAGAGGCAGTCTTCCCATTTTACAATTCCACAAATGCCAACAATATGTTCTACACAACCAGGTAATTAAGTCTGACGTATCTACAAAAGGTAGAAATTTCTGGACTTTTTGAGAGACTACTAGCTCCTCAAGAAAATAAAAACTTGACATTTTTTACCTTGAAAACTGGTTTTGTTGTATTTAACTGTGCAATGTGACAAACTTCTATTTTGTAAAACTAAATCTTACAATAAAAAAAAAAGTCAAAAGTTATTTTGATGTATGTACCATGCATCTTGTACAGTACATACGCACAATATATACATATATATACTCACGATATATAAAATATTGTTAATATATACATGTTGTGCATTTGTTGGTCTGGATAATAAACTGTCAAAAGTTATTGTGATAATGTTGGTCAAGAAAACATAGATTGTTTGAAAACTGAATACTGATATATTACATTCTGTGTCACATGCATATGACAATTCACATGAGTAAAGGAATTATAATGAACACATGCAATGAAAGTCAAATAAAGCAACACACTTACTAAACTCAGAACCTAATTCCAGAGACAAAATTGTGTTCCAAGTAGAAGTTACAAAACATAAGCTTACTACAAAACATACTGTTCTACAGTACAGGATTTCTAGCCCTACAAATCAAGTACTTTTGTTATTTTGTTCTTCTAAAAAAACATAATTCTGAAATATAGATTTTGTCTACATTAAATACTTCATACACAGCCCCAAATCAACCCCAACGCAATGTCAGTAAATGTTGACTTAAAAATAATGTTTCACACAAGATTTGCTTATAAGTTTATGAGCAACTGCATACCAACTTGCATGTGCCTAAATGAAATGGTTCAGCAGTTTTCACCAACAAACTGTAAGCGAAATGAAGTTTTTGCAAAGCCTCATCATTGTTTACTTACATTCTAATAAGTTATCTTCACAAATTTCCCTATTTTTCCAGTGTCTATTGCTGTAAGTGATTTTACAGCTCAGTATTAAGTGATGATACCATAACTCCCACCTTAAAAGTCTGTCCATCTGATATGGTGTTATTACTAATTACAAATAATCAAAAAGTATGATTTTGGAGTGGCATCAGATGGCATACGTTTTATAATTGGTTTTGTGAAAATCAGACTGTTCAAAGCTCAAGCAAAGGGAAACATAAGACATGCACACACACACACACCATCACCATGGTGATGCCATATGTCAACTTTCTTACAGTAACAAAATAAAATATACTAAAAATGGAAAGTAAATTACTAGTCCCAATGGCTTCTTTCCTACTGAATGTTCCACTTTCTCTGAACTACAACTACATACTAACCCTACTTTATCTTGTAGCAGCTTATCAAGCAATAGTTCTCCATACAGTATGGTTATGTTAGCATCTTCTCTCAGCCATTCAGCATCTTCATCAGAAGAAAATGCAGATGGATGACTGACATGTTGCCTGCAATATATAAATGCATGTATAAACAAAGCACTTAATAATTACTGTCTTGTTGGTGGTGGCGGCGGCAGCAGCAGTAGTAGTAGTACAGGAGCAGTAGTGGTGACTTTATAGCTTTATGATGGTAAGTCCCACATAACAGAACAGTTAAAGCCTAGCACTCCGCTTAAAATATCAGGGTCATCACACAGTACTTCATTATTCTTGGCAGTGTCTGATTATGCACGTCACACAATGAACTAATATGTGCTGAACAGTAAGGCATGGATACACAAATCCCACATACCTGGTCACCCAGGCAGCTAAGTTTTGTACAGTAGCACCCAGTATTTTCAGCATGTTTATTGCAATTTTCCCCTTACATACAGAAATGTATATCAGTACGCATGAACTGGGCACATAGCAATAGAGAACAGTGAGGTTCACAGGTCACTCCAGAACTGTGAGTCCTGAGTATGGAACTTATTTTGTGTCAGCCAGTACTTTTAAGTGGGACACCCTGTTGTGATGAAGATACCTAAGTACAGGAAAAATAACTGTCCGTTACAACTCCCTTCAATATTGATTTTATTGTGCTACATGTTTCGGCTCATATACAGGCATCATCAGGCAAAAAGATACTAAAGAAAAGTTGCTTGGTAAAATACATAGCCTATGTTACAATATTTATATTCATATTTGAATAAAGGTAGACCAACTTGATGACACTTGCTTTATTATGTCAATATTTACTGCTCAACATGTTTCAGATGTTAATACATCCATCTTCAGGAGCTTGCGACTACTTGTTGCGTTGTTGTGTAGGCTGACTTGAGGCGTGTTGGTGTTATGGAGCGGGATGGTCTGTTGGTGATGTGGTATCCTAGTGTAGGCTGAACCACTCAGATACCACATCACCAACAGAACATCCCGCCCCATAACACCAACACGCCTCAAGTCAGCCTACACAACAACGCAACGAGTAGTCACAAGCTCCTAAAGATGGATGTATTAACATCTGAAACATGTTGAGCAGTAAATATTGACATAATAAAGCAAGTGTCATCAAGTTGGTCTACCTTTATTCAAATACCAAGATGATGCACGGTCCAATACGCATAAGATTTATATTCATGTTGCAATCTCAACTTACCAATCACAGAAAACACATAACAAGCTAAAATATTTAATTACAAAATGTTTATGTAGACCAATAGCAGGCTAAAAATGTTTAAAAAGGTTCCACTCAGAGATGATGGAATGTTAAAATTAGTATGTCCATGTACAATTGTGAATTTAGGTCAGTGATTATGGCTTGAGAGCTGCTGAATTTACTTTCCCCAACACACATATTCTTTAAAACCATAACTGCAAAAACCGTAACTATGTGTATTACGCACGTACCTCATACACTCATATGCCCGTATAAAAACAGCTGGTAGGGCTGTAGGCCACAGCAGCTGCCACTTGCTGCTAAGTGACTTCACATAGCTGGTTAGCAAGTCGATGATGTCACAATGAGTGTTCGACTGAATAAAATCCTCAACATCTTTGGTTTCCTTTTCACATCCAAAATAAACTTCTTCAGGCAACACTTTTGTGGTTTCTTCCTTCCTACAAAAATTAATAGTTTTAATACACCACAAAATTACATGAAGATAACAGAAAGTAGAATTGAATTCATATGTACAAATATTCCATTCGACAATTACAGTTAAGTCTCTACAAAACAACTTCAGACAAAGCCAGAACCAGTGACAGTTTATACTCACTACAGAGTTTGCTGGGTTGGAGACAGCTTATGGCATTAAAAAAAACCTTTTCATATGTTCTTTACCATTAAGACTGGTGGATTTGAAATGTTCATATTCATTGTACTGAATTAATAAGCACCCTGGCCTAATGTTCAAACATTTGTGCCTTAACAATGGTTTACTGTGAGACCAGACACTCTCACAGCAGTGAATATGAAGACAATGGTCTTCTGCAGTTTGCTGCCATGGTATTAGTTAGGTACCCACCATTTCAAAGTTGCTGTCTCCATTTTCCTCCATGAAGATACTGGTAGTGAGACAAAAAAAAGAAAGACCAATCTCCAACTTCAGGGTTTCAGACAGAGGCAGCAGGTTCCTCTGAAATACTGGTACATATCTACCAGACTACATAGCATCACATCAGAGGACTGTGATTTCCAGTGTTTCACTGTACATCCCAATGCACAGAATGTGTGGGCAAATGTAATTACTCTTCAACAGGAAAATAATAGACTTCAAGATGCTGTACTTATTGCAGAAATACACATATTTTCAGAATAAACATCGTGTTCTTTCAGAATGAGCCTGAATGAAGTTACGTTGAGCTACTCATTATTTCAGCACTACCATAATGTTGTCAAGGGTGAGGTTCCAAAGTTATAATTTGAAGATTCAGTATCATGGGTACTTTTAGAGATTTGGGAAAGAATCTGACTGTATTCACTGATCAGTGTGAGGTATCCACATGCTACTCTTTATACTGTCTACAGAACATAAAATAACCACATTAACTCAACACTGGTTAATTCAAAATAACACCTATATCATAGTGTCATTCTCTGGCCTTGAGACTACAAATTTTTATGCTTCTTTGCTTATGTGGTTCATTTTAAAACAGTTAATTTATAATCTGCAAAATCACTGTGAGATGTAAAATAACAATAGCAGCACTGGCAACAACAAAAACAACAACAACAACAATCTCAAAATCATTCAGGCACTACCTGAGAAACATACCAGAAAAACAAGAAATAAAGGAACTACAAAAAGAGACCATATTGGGCACTGCACACATACTTCGGAAAAGTGCTGAGGTAAAGTGCAAAACATATTTAACACGTGAAATAACATTACATGTAGCAAAAATTGTAAATACAGAACGGCTGCAACACTATACACCCTAGAGGCATGGTTTGCTTCAAGTATATAATTGTAAATACCCTCTATGAAGGTGAATAAATATAATAAACATAAAAATAATTATAATAATCATCCAGTGCAGACCACAATTTGCATATATGAGGGCAGTCCATAAAGAAACTGAACTTTTTTTTAAAAATATTGTTTTATTTACAACTTAATCAAACTTGTCACCTTTGAAATACTCCCCTCCACTCTTGATACACTGCTCCCAATGTTTTTTCCATTTCTGAAACTCATCCCAGAACGTGTTTTGTGGGATAGCGCATAGGTCCCATATCAAATTTTCTTCCATCTCCTCTACTGTCCGAAATCGGCGACCTTTTAGTGCGGATTTCCACTTCGGGAACTAGAAAAAGTCTGCAGGGGCCAAATCTGGAGAGTAGGGCGACAAGAGTCATCTCATGCTTCGTCAAAAATTCATTGATAAGGAGTGACGTGTCAGCAGACGCAGCACAAATTTTGCGCCAACACGACGCATCTTCTGTTTTTCGGTCAAAATCAGGTGTCACGAACTTTTACAGATTCCTACTTCTTCGGCAATTTCACAGACAGTTAGGCAACGATTTTGATGAAACACAGTAAGCACTTTCTCAAGGTGATTGTCGTCCATTGACGTGAAAGGCCGTCCAGATTTGGGGTCGTCTTTGATGGACATTCTGCCCAATCTGAAACGTTGGTACCACTTGTGACATTGCATACGGCTCAAACAATCCTCTCCATAAGCCTGTTGCAACATATGAAAAGTCTCCGTAAAATTTTTCCCTATTTGAAACAGAATTTGATGCAAACGTGTTGCTCCTCAAGATTCTTCATTTATTAACTTGCAAAAAATCACTGAGAGTACTAAACACACATTCATTCAAGCGCACGTAACTCGATGACTAATTGACATGGCATGATGCTGCTAGTGTCAGAATGGAGCTTAAAGTCCTCGCTACACAACACCACCATCACAAGCATGCTGCGAGCGCTCACTGCCTCGCCATTTCACAAGTTCAGTTTCTTTATGGACTAACTACATATTGTAGTATGTACTCTTGTAAATACTCTGTACAGCCCTACAACTTTCTCCAAATGATGGCATGTAACAAATCTACCAAATAATACCTGCTGTGAGTAATGAGGGTTAGAAGAAAATAGGCCATTCAGACCTTACTGCAAGCTAGTGTTTGTGTTATGTGCATAAGCTCAAACATTATTTAATGCATGTATTTACAGTTTTCCTGTAGAGTGCACGGGGTCAAAGATCAATGATACAGAGAGCAAATACAGTGGCAAAATGATACGCATAAAACGCGAAATGATCAGGGAAGTTTACTGAAACTGCACAAACTGCACGGTTGACACTGTGTGTATACCTAAAAAATCAGGATTCCATCAAAATTACACTCCTGAAAGAGCAGAAATTGCATGAAAAATGAAAATTTGTGTTGCCACACATGATGCTTTGGAGGACAAATTGTTCACAGGGGTTTGCCATGCCTGAGAGAATATTCCTGTGGAAGACCCTATAGTTAGGAAATAAGCAACAAAATGTCACTGATGTTGGAAACTGAATTTCTGTAATCACAAAGCTGACCTAAAACATTTAAGCAACAGTGTAACATCACATGGAAAGCTGTTGTAGGTGAAGTTTCATACAAGTAGCACGCAATAATGAAATTTTTTAACAGAAGCAATCCCGCTGTGTTTCATTAATTATGTACCAAGAGTGATGCAGACAACAGAATCATTTTTTATTACAAAACATTATTTGTTTTTATATAAAACTGCTACATATTTCAACCCAAAAGAATCATCATCAGGCATGAATGTGTAGAAGTTGGTAGTGAAGATTCATAATTCTTAGTTTGATGAAAGTAATCTCTTCCTTATAAATTACATTTATTACAATTGTGTCATTGTACAAGGTGTTTCAAATATGACCGGGACTGATTTGTGTGTAAACAAGCCGCACTGCGCAGCAGCTGTGCAACCTTGAGAGAGTGAAGCCACAACCTCCATCCTCCCTCCTGCTCGGGTTAGAACCTGTTCAGTCCTGTCTGAGAGTTGCTAGTGATGAGTGAATAGAAGGTACCGCGGAGCGTGGAACAACAAATTGTGATCAAATTCCTTGTTGGAGAAAAGTCCCGTCCGCTGAAATTCACCACAGACTCCAACAACAGTATGGGGAAGAGTGTCTCTCACAGACCTGTGTGTTTGAGTGGTGTAAGTGCTTCAGAGAGGGCAGAGAGCGCGTGGAGAATGAACCGCATAATCGTCGGCCGCGAACATCCGTCACCGAGCCAAACATTGATCGTGCAGGCGCACCTATTCATGAGAATAGGCGCATCACTATCAAGGAACTTGGAGCAATGCTGTCCATCAGTGTTGGTAGTGTAGAAGACATCGTGAAATACCACTTGCACTGTCGCAAGGTGAATGTACGGTGGGTACCACACACTTTAACGGATGTGAACAAAATTGGGCGCATGCAAGCTGCCAGTCATCTCCTACAGCAGTTTGAAGATGAAGGTGATGCATTTTTGAAGTCTATAGTGACCACCGATGAAACGTGGGTGCACTACTTCAGTCCCGAGTCCCAGCAGTCATCACGCGAGTGGCGGCATACCAGTTCTCCCAAACCCAAGAGAGAGCGGAGGAGCTGTTCGGCAGGAAAAGTGATGGCGTTCTTCTGGGGCTGGCAGGGGGTTATCCATGTAGACTTTCTGACAGATGCCAGAACAGTCAATGCAGCTTATTACTCAGACCTCCTGGCAAAAGACGTGAAGGAAAAGATCAGATCCAAGCGGAAGACAGGTGGAAAGCGGGTAGCCTTCCTTCAAGACAATGCATGCCCCCATACGGCCAAAACAACAATGGAAACCCTCCGGAAATTGAAATGGAACCTTCTGACACATCCGCTGTACAGTCCCGATTTGGCCCCAAGTGATTTCTACCTGTTCGGAAGACTCAAATCAGACTTGCAAGGCATGCGGTTTGTGGACAATGACTCCGTCATCCAGACTGTTCGGGAGTGGATACACCGCCAACCACAAGCCTCTTTTGAAAAGGGCATCAGGATGCTTCCAGAACGTTGGAAAAAATGTGTTGACTCCGGAGGGGAGTACGTTGAAGACTGACATGTGCAAGTTAGTGTTTGGCAATTATGGTTTTAAAAAAAAAATCAGTCCCGCTCATATTTGAACCACCTTGTATTAAAACCCACCTAACAACAGCCTTGTTAATATACACTGTAAAATTTTTCTTCATGCTTGTGTAGTTGTGTTATTGTGATCAAATATATTTCACTACATTTGAGGATATGTATTGTGGAAAGGTTATATTGGCCTTCACACAAAACACACATGAGGATACAACAGAAAGTTAAGGAAATTTCTTTGAACTGAAAAAAAGCCTAATAAAGCTGAAGGACAGATAAAAAAAAAAGATAAATAAATTGTATCCAGATAATTACACTGTGATACAGTTGAAATTCAAAAGAGTTATTTAAAGTCACCCATCATTACATAAATAATACATTGACGACCAAACATGCAATGACAATACATTCATTTTTACACATACACTGAATCAAAATTATACAACCAAATGCAACAAACAACGAAAAGAAAAAGGAAAACTTTTCAATTTTTAGTACAACAAATTAAAGAAGATGGAATTTTATTGTCTGTGTAATCATTTTTCAATTAAACAAAATCTTACGTCACTAAATACAGTGAAACACTTTTGATCATAATAACACAACTACACATGCATGAAAGAAAATTTTTACATTATATATAAACAAGGCTGTCGTTAGGTGGGTTTTAATACAATAACACAATTGTAATAAATGTAATTTATATGGAAGAGATCATGTGTCTCATCAAAATACGAATTCTGCACATTCACCACCATTCATCCTGATGATGACCGTTTGAGTTTGGAACATGTAGCAAAGCTATATAAAAACAAATAATATTTTGATGATAAAAAATAGGTGCGCCAACTGCTTCTCTCTTGGTAAGTGAAAATGATATATATTCAGATGCAAAGAAGTGTGGACATCCCTGACCATTAAATCATAGTGTGTGTGCTGGACCTGGCACTGGGAAGGGAGAGCAAGAGGATGCGACCACTGGCATCAATTCGTTCTCATAATGAGCTCGTATAGCAGTGTCTGTGCTGCATTCTGTAATTACCCATAGTTCAAATACTGCAGATGACAAAACTGGGAAAAGCCATGCATGTTATAACAAATGCATGTCAAAGCTATCCAAGACCTCTTTCAAAAAAAGACCAACTGATTCATACTTTAGGAAATACTAACCAAACACAAAGAAGTTATGGCCTGTGTAAATTGTTATATAACATATTTAATTTAAGCTGGTTAAATTCCATTAATTATATTTAAAAACTGTGTCTGCATATTTTACTCATACATCAGTGCTTATTCAGTTTGTTACATTAGTATTTCAACAAACTATATAACAGGCAGTCAATAGAAAAAATTGTATAATTATGTATTATGCACATATAAATGCAAAATGTTGACCTCAACTATCAGATTAATGAGGTTTAACTAAATCCTATTTAAGAGCTGATTAGTTTTTGGTAAGCTCTTTTGAAAAGTTTCCTGAAAGTGCTGTGTCTGTACACAGAAACTTGCAAAGCTGACACTTTATCACTGATACAAAATTACACTACCATTGGGTATCACACTTTTCTAATGGGTGTAAAAACAGTGCTCAACATGAATCTACCTTGAACTGAATGTGGAAACCGACAAACCTCAACTACATACCCCCACAAAATGCATGCACAAAATAGAGGTTTCTCCTTAGTTTGAATATAACATATTCCCATTCCGACCTAGAAATACAAAACGGAAGTTTACATAAATAGCATGCCAAGTAAATAGGATGTGCAACAAACAATCGCAGCTCTGCACCATGGAAGGTGAGTACTTATACCAATACAAAATAACAAAAGTTTCTTTAAAATAATTCAGATTTTCTTGTCAAACCTAGGATATACCCTATCTAGTACCCAGCGCTCATTGCACAAATGTGATGAGTTATATAAACAGGAAAGTGTTTATTTGGGAACAACTTTAACAAATCAAAATTCTATTGCGGAAGAAATTAAGAGCAGATTGAGGTCAGGAAATGCTTGCTATCATTCGGTGCAGAACCTTTTGTCTTCCAGGTTGCTAACCAAA
>Ga0123354_10008804_pt1 | contig 15386 bp, 13 predicted proteins | sample TergutLab28metaG_2_FD_97872 | JGI IMG/M metagenome (GOLD analysis project Ga0123354, IMG submission 97872) | Labiotermes labralis P4 segment gut microbial communities from Petit-Saut dam, French Guiana - Lab288 P4 | ecosystem: Host-associated > Arthropoda: Insects > Digestive system > Gut ...
CCTGTGCTTAAACGACGTAAAACCCTGGGCCAGATCGAGGCCATGCGCGCCGTGGCCGTGACCGGCATCTTTCTCTATCACCTCGTGCAGACCGGCGCGGCAAATCCGTTTGGTCCCGTGCTTTGGGGGATCCTTTCCCAGGGCTGGATGGGAGTCATCCTTTTCAACATCGTCACCGGGTTTGTGCTCACCTTGCCTTTTGCCGGGCCGACCGGGCGTCCCATGCCCGGCTATTTCGCGTTTTTGCGCCGCCGCTTTTTGCGCATCTGTCCCAACTACTCCATCGGGCTCTTCTTCTGGACCGCAATCCTTGTCCTCACCGGTCTCTTCACCCTCCTTGGCGAAAAATCCGGATCAGGCCTTGACCCGCACCTGGCTGGAATCTTTCTGCAGCACCTTTTCTTCGTGCACACGTTCAATCCGTCGGCATTTTTCAGCATTGTCCCGGCCTACTGGTGGATGGGACTTCTCGCCCAATTTTATCTGGCCTATCCCCTGCTCTGGCGTCTCTTCAGGAAGTTTGGCCCTAAAAGAGCCGCGCTACTCCTCATCGGCGGCTGCCTCGTCCTCTGGGCGGGTCTCGAAGCCCTGGCCAAACCTTTTCCTCATTCGATCTTCTCCGCGTGCGACTATATGTTCTACTACAACCTGCCCTACAGGCTGGCGGAGTTCGTTTTGGGGATGTATCTGGCCTGCGCGTGGCAAGACTATGCCGCAAGCCCCGCGCGCTTAGGCGCTTCGTTGCGCGCCGTTCTAGGCCCTTTACGTCCTTTGCGTCTGATCGCCCTTCTCTGTCTTATTGGCCTGGCCGCCTGGGGCATTCTCCTCGGGATTCCGGACCGGACGCATCTCACGACGCACCTCTACTGGCTGGCGTCAATCCTTTGCGCCGGGCTTCTCCTGTTTCTTTGGGCGCCCCTGGACCGGTTGGGAAAGTGGGGACCCGTCGCCCGGCTTGGAAGCCTTTCCTACAGCATTTATCTCATGCACCAGCCATTCTCGGCTACGCCACGCCGTTTGCGCAGCGCATGATGGCCCCCTTCCCGGCGTTTATTGTCCTGACGGCCGTCTGCGGTTTCCTGTCGATTGTCGCGGCCATGGCCATGGATAGGGCGGTTGCATGGATCAACCGGACTATCAATTAGCGCTGGCGCGTTTACTTTTCTTGATGCGCAATCTACAATATTGAAATACTTTCCCGGAGGTCCACCCGATGAGCGGAAGCCATGCCCGCCAGAACGCCATTTCGGCGATTATCAACTACACGCCGTCCCAGGCGCCGCTCAACTTCCATGAGACCAGCCCCACCGAGGTCTTCGGGTCGAACGTCTTTAACGACAAGGTCATGAAGGAGCGCCTGCCCAAGGCCGCCTACAAAACCCTCACCAAGACCATCGCCTACGGGGAAAAGCTGGACCCCACCGTGGCCGACATCGTGGCCAACGCCATGAAGGACTGGGCACTGGAAAAGGGCGCCACCCATTTTTCCCATGTTTTCTTCCCCCTTACGGGCTTGACCGCTGAAAAGCATGACGCCTTTCTGGTCCCTGACGGAAACGGCGGCGCTCTGACGGAATTTTCCGGCAAGATGCTCATCCAGGGCGAGCCCGACGCCTCAAGCTTTCCCTCGGGGGGACTGCGCACCACCTTCGAGGCGCGCGGCTACACCGCCTGGGACGTCACCAGCCCGGCCTACATCCTCGAGAATCCCAACGGCACGTTTTTGTGCATCCCCACCGCCTTCGTGTCCTGGACCGGCGAGGCCCTGGACAAAAAAACCCCGCTTCTGCGCTCCATGCAGGCCCTGAACAAGCAGGCCCAGCGGATATTAAAGCTCTTCGGCACCCGGACAAAACTGCCCGTCACCACCTTTGTCGGCCCCGAACAGGAATACTTCCTCATTGACCGCAACTTCGTCTTTTCCAGGCCGGACCTCCTCATCGCCGGCCGCTCGCTGTTCGGAGCCCCGCCCGCCAAGGGCCAGGAGTTCGAGGACCAGTACTTCGGCGTCATTCCCCGGCGCGTGCTTTCCTTCATGATGGAGGTCGAACGCGAGTTGTATAAGCTCGGCATCCCGGTCAAGACCCGCCACAACGAAGTGGCCCCCAGCCAGTTCGAGATCGCGCCCATCTTCGAGCAGGGCAACCTGGCCACCGACCACAACCAGATGATCATGACCACGCTTCGCACCGTGGCCAAACGCTACGGCCTCATCTGCCTGCTCCACGAGAAACCCTTCGAGGGCATCAACGGCTCGGGCAAGCACGTCAACTACTCCATCGGCAACGCCGAACTCGGAAGCCTCTTCGATCCCGGCGACACCCCCCACTCCAACGCGCAGTTCCTCGTGTTCTGCGCCGCCGCCATCCGCGCCGTGCACAAGTACGGGGCGCTCCTTCGCGCCACTGTGGCCACAGCCTCCAACGACCACCGCCTCGGCGCAAGCGAAGCCCCGCCCGCCATCATGAGCGTCTTTCTTGGCGAACAGCTGACCGACGTCTTTGAGCAGATCAAAAGAGGCGCGGTCCAAGGCTCCAAGCACAAGGAGCACTTGAACGTGGGCGTGGACACCCTGCCTCCCCTGCCCGTCGATCCCGGCGACCGCAACCGCACCAGCCCCTTTGCCTTCACCGGCAACCGCTTCGAGTTTCGCGCCGTGGGATCAAGCCAGTCCATCGCCGGCTCCCAGGTGGCCCTGAACGCCATGTTCGCCGAATCCCTGGACTACATCGCCACCGAACTCGAGAAGGTGGGCAAGGTTAACAAAACCCGGTTCAATCACGCCGTGCAAAGCGTGCTGCAAAAAATCATGCACGACCACGACGCCGTCATCTTCAACGGCAACGGCTACTCCGACGAGTGGCACGCCTTGGCCGCCAAGCGCGGGCTGCCCAACCTGAAAACCACGCCCGAAGCCCTGCCGGAGTTCACCAAGAAGGAGTCCGTGGCGCTCTTCACCAGGTACAATATTCTCTCCGAGGCGGAACTGGCCTCGCGCCAGGAAATCTACCTGGAACACTACGTCAAGACCATCGCCACCGAAGCCAACCTCATGATCCGCTTGAGCCGCACCGTGATCTTCCCCGCCGCCCTGCGCTACCAGAACGAGCTGGCCGCCACCTGCGTCAACTTGAAAGCCATCGGACACGACTTCAAAATGGCCACACTGGAGGACTGCACCGCCAAGCTGCGCGGCCTCCAGGCCGACGTTAGCGTCCTGGAAACGCTCCTGGCCCACACGGACGGCGATACCCTCTCCCACGCCAAATACATGTGCGAGAAGGTGCTGCCCGCCATGCGAAACGTGCGCACCCACGCCGACGCCCTGGAAACCGTCGTGGCCGACGACCTGTGGGAACTGCCCTCCTACCAGGAGATGCTGTTCATCAGGTAGCGGGATGGCCGCTGGACCGCCATAACGTGGTATAATTGACCCCCAGGGCTTCGGCCGCCATCTTCTTGTCGCCGCCGTAAAAACGCACGGCCTCGCTCACGATGTCGCGGCGCGCGGCGCGCAGGTGTTCGCGCAACGTTTTTTCAGGATTGTAAACGCCCGCTGTTCGCGCGGCGCGCCCCGGCGGCATGTTCTCGCGCAGTATGGCGTCAAACAGCGCCGCATCGGCTCTATCCCCCGGCAGCACGATCAGATAGCTCTCCATCACCGCCAAAAGCTCCCGCACGTTGCCCGGCCAATGATAGTCCCTTAGCATCCTGGCGATGGCGGGAGAGACGACGCCCGCCGGCTTGCCATACTGGCGCAGCAGTTTTTGCGCCAGAAGCGGGATATCCTCCAGGCGTTCGCGCAAAGGCGGCGTGAACAGCTTAAGCGTAGAGAGCCGGTAATAGAGGTCCAGGCGAAAACGTTTCTTTGCCGCCAGCTCCGGCAACAGCCGGTGCGAAGCGCAGATGATCCGCACATCCACCGGCAGGAAACGGCTGCCGCCCACGCGCATCACCTCTTTGGCCTCAAGCACGCGCAAGAGCCGCAATTGCATTTCATGGCTGATTTCGCCTACCTCGTCGAGGAACAGGGTGCCCCTGTTGGCCAGCTCAAAAAGACCGCTTTTTCCGCCCTTGCGCGCGCCCGTAAAGGCCCCTTCCTCATGGCCGAACAGTTCACTCTCCAATAAATTCTCCGGCAAGGCCGCGAAATTGATCGCCACAAAGGGCTTGTCGCGGCGATCGCTCAAGAGATGCAGCCCATGGGCGATGAGTTCCTTGCCCGTGCCTGTTTCGCCGTATATCAGCACCGAGGCGCCGGTCGGGGCGAAGCGGCGCATCTTGTTTTTGAGCTCGTTAACGGGCGCGCTCTCTCCAATGATGTCCTCCACTGCGTACCGGGCCACAAATCCCTTGGCGTAGAGCTCTTCCCCGATCTTCCGGTTGATTTTTTGCAGCGAGGGCGCGTCCCTGAACAGGGCCACGGCTCCGACCATATCCTGATGGATGATTACAGGCAGGGCCGTGACCACCAGGTGTTCGCCGCCAAGCTCGACCAGCGCGCTGTCGCGCGGCTGCCTGTCTTCCAGCACGTCCGTGAGCCGCAGTTTTTTCAAAAGAACGGGAGACACATCCCCGGAGCCGCCCGAGGGGATGCGCAAGAGATGCGCCGCCTTGCGATTGACGAACATCGGGCTGCCGTCGGCGCCGATGCAGACGACGCCGTCTTCCAGCTGCCGGAACACGGCCAGCAGGTTTTCGTGTTGGGCGGCCGAGCTTCGCCTCTGCCGGGCCAGGATGACGGCCTGATCCAGGGCCCTCTGGATGCTGTGCCGGTTCGGGGCGATGACAAACCCGCGTCCCCCCAAATCATCCATATACCGCTTGGTGACTCCGCCTCCCACCAGGACGCGCACGCCGCGCGCGTACAAAGCGTCCATGGCCGCGAAAGGCAGACCGGGCGGCGTGTACTGGATGTGGTGGATGCGCACGTCGAGCAGTTCTTCTATCGCGCGCAGGTCATGATATTCGCCCGCGAAAGCGGCCAGGATGATCTCCCGGTCCACCTCGGCCGCCTGACGCAGGGTGTTGATGAGATCCATGTCCGTACGGTCTATGGCCACCACGGAATGCCCCACTCCCCGCACAATGGCGTTGCCCGTGCCCCCGTGGCAGAGCACGACCTCCGCGCCGTTTTCCAGGCATTCCCTGGCAACGGGCACGGCCGTGCCGAAATCCGCCAGGCGCGATTGCAGTTCGTATTCCCCCTCGACAGCCACCTGGCGCACGCATTCCACCAGATAGGGCGAATGGGCGACCAGGGCAAAACGGTATGGCGCGGTTTCGGGCATCGTGCTTCACCTTGCTTTTTTGCAAAATTGCAATCAAGAATTGCATAAATGCATTTCATAAAGGCGAACTTCTTGCCGGTCAACCCGGCCGGACCGCACAACAACACCTTTCCGGCCCGCGCCCGCTGGCACGGATTCTGCTTTCAGAAAGCATAGGCGCGCAACGCACGATCCACGGAGGAACTTATGAATACCGCAAAGCGAACGATCTTTCCCATCCTCCTGGGGCTTGTCATCTGGCTCATCCCGGTCCCCGCCGGGCTTACCCCGCAGGCCTGGCACCTTTTTGCCCTGCTTGCCGCCATCATCACCGGGTTTGTGGCGGCCCCCCTGCCCATCGGCGCGGTGGCCTTCATCGGGCTCACCCTGACCGCCCTGACCCAAACCCTGACCGTGCGCGAAGCCCTGGGCGGCTTCGGCTCCGACTCCATCTGGCTCATTGCCGCTGCCTTTTTCTTTTCCCGCGGCTTTATCAAGACAGGGCTCGGCAAGCGCATCGCCTACATGATCCTTAAGGCCATCGGCGACAGCACCCTGAAAGTCGCTTATGCCTTTACCTTGAGCGGTCTGGTGGTGGCCCCGGCCACGCCCTCGTCCAAAGCCAGGGCCGGCGGGATCATCTTCCCCATCCTTCGCAGCGTCATCTCGGTGCTTGGCTCCGAACCCGGCGCTTCAAGCAGGCGGGCCGGGGCCTTTCTCATCATGAGCTATTATCAGGTGGACGGGGTGCTCTCCGCCCTGTTCATGACCGCCATGACCGGCAACCCGCTGGCCGCGGCGCTGGCGTCGAAAATGGGCATAAACATCTCCTGGGGCATGTGGACCCTGGCCGCCCTGGTCCCCGGCGTGATCGGCATGATTGTGGTGCCCTATTTTGTCTATCGCCTCTACCCGCCGGAGATGAAGCGTTCGCCGGAAACCAAAAAACTGGCCCGCGACGAATTGGCCAAGATGGGTCCCATAAGCCTCTCCGAGATCATCCTCGCGGGCGTGTTCGTCCTTGCCCTGGCGCTCTGGTGCACCGGGCCTCTGACCAAGTTGAATCCCACCCTGGTCGGGCTGATCGCGGTCTGCATCATGCTGCTTGGCAAAGTCATCGAGTGGAAGGATGTCTTAAGCGAAACCGGGGCCTGGGATACCGTGATCTGGATGGGCGTGCTGGTCGGCCTGGCCGAGCAGCTCTCGGCCAAGGGCTTCATCCCCTGGTTCGCCAAGACCGTGGGGGCATCCATGGCCGGCATGGGCTGGCCTGTGGCCCTGGGCCTTTTGTTTGTCGTGTATCTCTATTCCCAGTACGGCTTTGCCAGCATGACCGCCCATGTGGCCGCCATGTACGCCGCCTTTTTGGCCGTGGCCGTGGGCCTTGGCGCACCGGCCTATCTCTCGGCCCTGCTCTTCGCCTATGCCGGCTGCCTGTGCTATTCGCTGACCCATTACAGCGCGGGTCCCGGTCCCATCTTCTACGGCGCGGGTTTCGTGCCCCTGCCGACCTGGTGGCGCATCGGCTTTCTGACCTCGCTTGTGCATCTGGTCATCTGGGTGGGCATCGGACCCTTCTGGTGGAAACTTCTCGGACTCTGGTAACATCTGATAACTTGAAGGACAAACCATGCCGACCATCCAATATTGCACCCCGAAAGACGCCAAGGCGCTTTGCGGTTCACAGGGCGAGTTCGCCGTGCTTGACGTGCGCGAGCAGGAGGAGTTCTCCCGCAGCCATATGCTGCTCGCCTCCTGCGCGCCCCTCTCCCGCCTGGAGCTGATGGTCCTTGATCTTGTGCCCTGCAAGCGCGTCCCGGTCCTTCTGGTGGACAGCGGCGAGGAAACCGGTCCGCCCCGCGCGCAGCGCGCCGCCGCCGTGCTGGCCCGCCTGGGGTATCACAACCCGCTGGTTCTACAGGGCGGCATGAAAGCCTGGCTTCTCGCCGGATATGTGGGCTTCGCGGGCGTCGGGGCTCTTAGCAAGGGCTTTGGCGAATACGTGGAGGAAGAACAACAGACCCCCCGCCTGGAACCGGAACGGATCAAGGCCGTCATGGATTCGGGAAAGCCCTTTGTGGTCATTGATGTCCGGCCTTCGGACGAATACGCCGCCATGAACATCCCCGGCGGCGTGAACGCGCCAGGCTGCGAAGTGACCTACCGCATCGCGGATCTGGCCCCCGACCCGGAAGCCACGGTCATCGTGAACTGCGCCGGCCGCACCCGCAGCATCATCGGCACACAGACTTTGCGCAATGCGGGCATCCCCAATCCCGTCATGGCCCTGAAAGGCGGCACCATGAACTGGCAACTGGCCGGCTACGCCCTTGCGTATGGAACAAAGCGCAGCACCGCGCCGCCTTCGCCCAAGGCCCTTGATATCGCACGGCAACGCGCGGCCGGCGTGGCCCGAAAATACGGCGTCTCCTTCGTCAATGCCACAACGCTTGAGGCTTGGCGGGAGCAGGCGGACACGCGCACGCTCTATATTTTTGACGTGCGCCAGCCGGAAGAGTTCATTGCCGGGCACATCCCCGGCTCACGAAACGCCCAGGGGGGACAACTGGTGCAGGCCACGGACGAATACGCCGCCGTACGGGGCGCACGCTTCGTGCTGGTGGACGATACAGAGGTGCGGGCCATCATGACCGCCCACTGGCTCATGCAGATGGGGCTGCCTGAGGTGCATGTGCTGCAAGGCGGCCTGGGCGGTTCCGGTCTGGGCGGCAAGGGGCTCGAACAAGGCGTTGCGCCCCCGCGTCTTCCCGCCCCGCCCGCCGTGCCGGAAATCACCGCGGCCAAGCTCAAAGAACAACTCGCCACAGGCCGTCCTCCTCTGCTCGTAAACGTGGGGTTAAGCAAAACGCACCGCAAGGGACATATCCCCGGCGCGGTCTGGGTGGCGCGGGGCTATCTGGAGCGGGCCAAAGCCGTCTATTCCGACGCGAAAAACGTTATCCTCACCGCCGACAGCGACATTCATGCCCGATTCGCCGCCGAGGACGCCGCCATACTCTGGCCCAAAGCGGCCGTTTGGGCCTTGCGGGGCGGCAATCCTTCGTGGCCCGCCACCGGAGCGTCCCTGGAAGAGGGCATGCCCACGGCCCTGTGCGCCGAGGACGACGTCTGGTACAAACCCTATACCGACACCAACGCCAAGCCCGAAGCCATGAAGGGCTACTTTGACTGGGAATTCGGCCTGGTGGAGCGCATCAAAAAAGACGGGGACGTGCGCTTCTCCCTTGGCGGCGTTGACCAAGAGAGGGCCTAGCCCGCATTGACCGACGCCTGGACGTCGCGTAAGCGTATCGCCATGGAACACGCGAGCCTTGCGGCAATGAGCGTTCGGGCGCTCCCGCAGGGGCAGGAGATTGCGCTCTCGGGGCGCCTGGATGCGGACGGCGTGGCCGGGGTGTGGAGCGAGGCGACGCGCCAGGCGGCCTCGCCCGGGCGGGCGCTTACGGTCGCGGCAACGGATGTCGACTATTGCGACGTGTCGGGCATGGCCTTTCTGGTGCAGTTGCGCGCGCTTGCCGAGGCGGCCGGGGCCACCTTTCGTCTTGAGGGATTAAGCGAGCGTTATCAGACGTTATACAGCGAATTTTCCCCTCAAGACATCGCGCCCCCGCCAGGGGAACGCCAGGCGAGCCTGCCCGAGGAGATCGGACGAAAGACCATCCACTTGTGGGGCGACATCGTAACGCTTGTGGCTTTTGTGGGCGAATTCGCCGTGGCGGTGGTCAAGGCCTTGGCCAACCCCCGCCGGATACGCTGGCGCGACGCCTTCCACGTCGCCGAGACCGCCGGCGCCAACGCCCTGCCCATCATCGTGCTTGTCGGCTTTCTCCTGGGGCTCATTTTGGCGTTCCAGTCGGCCATGCCGTTAAAGCAGTTCGGCGCGGAAATCTTTGTGGCCAATCTGCTCGGCTTGTCGCTCTTACGCGAGCTCGGCCCCCTGGTCACCGCCATCATCCTGGCCGGCCGCTCTGGCTCCGCCTTTGCCGCGGAACTGGGCACCATGACCGTCAACGAGGAAATAAACGCGCTTACGACCATGGGGCTCGAACCGGTGCGCTTCCTGGTGGTCACCAGGGTGTTGGCGGCCATGGCCATGACCCCGCTTCTGACCATCTTTTTCTGTCTGGCCGGGCTGGTGGGCGGCGCGCTGGTCATGCTCTCCCTGGGGTATCCGCTGGTGGCCTTCATCCATCAGACCAAGGCGTCGATCGCGCTGGGCGATCTTCTCGGCGGGCTTATCAAGGCCGTGTTCTTTAGTCTTTTGGTCTGCGCCATCGGCTGTCAAAGAGGCCTTCGCACCCGGGGCGGCGCGAGTTCGGTCGGAGAATCCACCACAAGCGCCGTGGTGTCCGGCATTATCCTGATCGCCGTGGCGGACGGAATCTTCGCGGTGATCTTTTATGTGATGGGCTGGTGATGGAAACCCCGATCATTGACGTCAAAGGGCTCACCATGGGGTACGGCGGAACCGTGCTGCTGAAAGATGTGACGTTTAGCGTCACGGCGGGCGAGGTGCTGGTCATCCTCGGGGGTTCAGGATGCGGCAAGTCAACCCTTTTGAAGCACATGATCGGACTCTATCGGCCCATGGCCGGCCACGTGTTCATAGAGGGCAAGGATATCGTGGAAGCAACCGAGCGCGACCGCCTGGAAATACTGCGCTCCTTTGGCGTCACCTACCAGGCCGGGGCGCTGTTTGGATCAATGACCATCCTCGAGAATGTCTGCCTGCCCCTGGAGGAATTCACCCGCCTGCCCTCCGGCGCGCGCGAGGCCGTGGCCCGCTTGAAACTGAAACTCGTCGGGCTCTCCGGCGCCGGACCGAAACTGCCTTCGGAACTTTCCGGCGGCATGCAAAAACGCGCGGCAATTGCCAGGGCCATGGCCCTGGACCCGGCCATCCTCTTTCTGGACGAGCCCCACGCCGGGCTCGATCCCGTCACCTCCGCCGACTTGGACGACCTTATCTTGACCTTGTCCCACAATCTCGGCATCACCTTTGTCATCGTCACCCACGAACTGCCCAGCGTCTTTGCCATCGCGGACCGCACCATCATGCTGGACGGCAAGGCCAAGGGCATCATCGCCCAAGGCCCGCCCAAAGAGCTTCGTGACCACGCAACCGATCCCAGGGTCCGGCAATTCTTCAACCGAGAGGCGAATCGTCCGTCATGAGCGCTCACACCAACTATTTCAAACTGGGACTCTTCATCATCGGGGCCACGACGCTTCTCCTCATGGCCCTGGTCTTCTTCGGCCTTGGCGCGCTGACCAAGCACAAGATCAAGCTGGAGACCTATTTTGACGAGTCCGTGCAGGGTCTGGACGTGGGGTCGCCCCTCAAGTTCAAGGGCGTGAAAATCGGCTCCGTGGAACGCATCCGCTTCGCCTACAACAAGTATGACATGAAGGACGTGCCCTTCCGCTACGTGCTGGTGGAAATGGCCCTGGACCCGGAAACGCCCCTGCCCATGCACAGGGGAAACCTGCACGAAGCGCTCGAACACGAAATCAAGCACGGCCTGCGCATACGCATCGCCCCCCAGGGCCTCACCGGCACCGCCTTCCTGGACATGGATTACGTCAACCCCCACTCCAAGGCCGGAACCCCCCTGCCCATCAGCTGGACCCCGGAGTTTCTCTACGTCCCCTCCGCCCCCAGCACCATCGCCAGGCTTGAGGAAACCTTCGAAAGCTTCTCCAAGATCCTAAGCAAACTCGAAGACGCCGGAATCGACAAAGCCATCGCCAATCTCGATTCGCTTCTGGTTCTCTCCCGCCAGGCCGTCGCCGACGCCAACCTGGGCGGACTCTCGACCAATATCAACGGACTCGTCACCGACCTGCGCAGGACCAACGCGGACCTGAAATCCTTCACCGGCAGCAAGGAATCCCGCGTCGCCCTGAAAAACCTGGCGGACGCCCTGGCCAACATGAAGGTCTCCACGGACAACCTGCCCCAGGCCGTCACCGACCTGCGCCGGATGCTCAGGGAACTGAACTCGCTTTTGGCCGGACAACACGACGACGTGCGGACGCTCCTGCAACAGAGCAGGCAAGCCTTTGAAAACCTGAACGAACTGACCGGGGACATCAAGCGCAATCCCTCAAGGCTCTTTTTCGGCGCTCCCCCGGCACAGGTCAATCCGGAGAAAAAATGATGCGCTCCTTCAATGCCCTTCCCGGCCGTCTGGCGCTTCTTTCGCTCCTCATGGCCGCGCTTCTCGCCGGGTGCATGGGCCAGGCCCTCGAGCGCCCGGCCCCGGAACGCCGCTTCTACACCATCGCCGTTGCCAGGCCGCAAAGCGCCCCGCCATCCCAGGCCAGGACCGTCCTCAAGGTACGGCCCCTGCGCATCAGTCCCGCCTATCAGGACAGGGAGATGGTCTATCGCATGGACGATACGCGCTACGTGTCCGACTACTACAACGCCTTTTTCGTGCAGCCCGCCACATCCCTCACCCAGCTGACCCAGGACTGGCTTGGCCGCTCCGGCATCTTCGGAAACGTGGTGAACGCCACAAGCATGGTGGTCGATACCCACCTGCTCGAAGGCATGATAAACACCCTCCATGCGGATTTCCGCGACCAGGCCAACCCCAAAGCCGTGCTCGCCATCCAGTTCTTTCTCCTGAAAAACAAAAACGAAGACTATTCCGTGATTTTTTCCAAGAACTACCACAGGGAAATACCCTTCACCCCAGGCACGGACACCGCCGGGGCCTTGACCGAAGCCTATGGGAAAGCCTTGGCCGAGATATTGGGAGAGCTTGAGACGGACCTGCGCACGGTGGTGAAGTAACGAGCGGGGGCGCTGCCCCCGCACCCCCGGCAGGGCTCCGCCCTGCACCCGCCAAAGGGCTTTTCGCCCTTTGGAATCCCATATTGGCTTCGCCGGATTTCACCGAAAGCACCGCGTGTTGACTTATTCCTCCTCCGTGTTAAACGTGTTTAACACGGAGGAGGAGAACGAACATGCTTGGAGTGAGATTACCGGAGGAGATTGAACGGCGGCTGGATGCGCTCGCCCAAGAGACGGGCCGTACGAAATCGTTTTACGTCCGCGAGGCCATCCTGGAACACCTGGACAACCTGGAGGACATCTACCTGGCCGCAGAGGTGTTGGAGAGGGTCCGCCGGGGCGAAGAGCGGGTGTACACGTCCGAAGAAGTAGAGCGCATGCTTGGCCTGGACTCTTGAATATACCGAGACGGCGCAACGGCAACTGGCCCGGCTGGACCGGCAGACGGCCAAAAGCATCCTGCGCTATCTGAATGAACGCGTGGCCACGGATGAGGATCCCCGCCGTTTTGGCGACCCGCTCAAGAGAGACTTGTCAGGCCTTTGGAAATATCGCGTCGGCGCTTTCCGCATAGTTGTCGATATCCAGGAAGACCGGGTGGTGGTGCTGGTGGTCAGGATCGGACACCGCAGCACGGTCTATGGCGGGCATTAGGGCAAATCTGATTGCCGGGAGCTGCCAGAGTTTAATAGGAGAATTCAAGCTTGTATTCGGCGGGGGGAACGGCGTCGAAATTCCAGAAGAACAGCGTGTTTTTCACCCAGGCGGAAATATCCTGCCGCAACAGGCGGATATCCAAAGACAAGACATAGACGTTGCCGCGCGCGAGCGTATCCCAGGCTCCCATGTCAAGGTCCATGGTCCCCCAGGCCTCCTGCATGACAACCGCCAGCTCGCGGCCGCGATAGTTCTCGTTTCGCCCCCCTGGATGGATGATCTCGTACGTTCCCCCTTCCAGGAGTCTCAGGCGGCTCACGTTTTCGATTTCCACCACGGATGAGTCCCAGATATAGTCGCGCCTGCGCGCAAGCGTGGCCCGGGTCCTGAGCGCCAGAATCTGGCCGCGTTGCAGGGCCTGCTCCACCGCCTCCACGGCCTTCACGTCCACCCCGAAACGCACCTTGATGCGCCCTTCCTGGTTGTCCACCGCCAGATTGGAGATACCTATGCTCTGGGCGAATACGGGCGAACGCCAGCCACCGGCAATGATCGAAAAAATGATGAAAAAAAACAGTGCGCGGCGCATAAGTGTTCCCGGAATTCCTCAGAGAAATCGCTACATGAACCCCGGCGCTTTGACAACCTCCGCAAGCGCGGATGGCGGACGGTTTAGAGTTGCCCATAAAAATATTTGCCTCGAGATAAAAAACGCTTGCACTTGTTCTTTTTCGCACGTATAAAAGAATTGTTCTTAATAAATATGGTTTCCTGTTTTTGTGCGACAGGCTTCCCCTGCCTGGATTTCCGCATTCTTTGCGGTCCAGGCGTAAAAAAATATTGGCAAAGGCGGCAGCCTAAAATTTCCTATATTTTGAGTATAAAATTAACGCGATAACTCTGCCATGGAGGAGCAATACAAAAATTTGCAGCTGATTTACATGGCGCGTTTTACGAGTATTGCTGTATTTCCAGCTGGGTCGGCTTGAGATTTTGGATATTTTAACTCTATAATTTTAGAAGGAAATCATACCATGATAGTAGTAATACAAAAGAATCTGCGGCTGATCTGCTCAATGATTCTTGCGAGCATGATTGGGCTTCTGGCTGATGCGGCCCCAGGGCGCGCGCAGACTATCGACGGCGGCCAGACAGTCAATCAGACTTCCCCGTGGAATGTCGGCGGTTCGCTCTATGTCGGCAATACCGGCGCGGGCACGCTGAACATTTTGAATGGCGGCGATGTCACCAGCAGCTTCAGCTATATCGGCTACAAGGCAGGCTCCACAGGTGTCATTACCGTCTCGGGGACGGGCACATGGGCGGATTCGGGCTATATCTTTGTCGGCGAGTCCGGCGCGGGCACGCTGAACATTTTGAACGGCGGATCCGTTTCCATTACCAGCAACTACATGGAGAGCGGCTTTATCGGCGACCAAGCGGGCTCGCGCGGCGATGTCCTGGTCGATGGAGCAGGCTCGACATGGGCCATGCACGGCGGGTTGACTGTCGGGAGCAACGGCATCGGCACGCTGGCCATTTCAAATGGCGGCGTCGTTTCCCAGACCAACTCCAATCGCAGTTCAGCTACCGGTTATATCGGCAGGAACTCCGGCTCCCAAGGCACGGTCACGGTCGATGGGGCGGGTTCGGCGTGGAACAGCCCCGGTACGCTTAATGTTGGTTTTAATGGCGATGGCACACTGGAGATTAAAAATGGCGGGGCTGTCAATTTTGAGAGCCAAGTCAATATCGGCGGGCCGACCTATGTGTCGGGCTCGGGCACGGGCACGGTCAACGTTGATGGGGGCGGCTCGCGGTTGACGATTATCGGCCACCCTGCCACGCCGCTGGATGGAGCTCTCGTGGTTGGACAGGGGGGCGTCGGCCAGCTTACCATCACGCGCGGCGGCGCCGTTTCCAATGTCGTCGGCACTATCGGCATGCAGGGTACGGGCATGGTGACGGTCGACGGGACAGGTTCAACCTGGACCAATTCCGATTCCTTGGTCGTTGCCAGGGAAGGCGTCGGCATGCTTACCATTGCGAATGGCGGTGCTGTTTCCAGCGTCCAGAATTTTGCGGCCACTCCGGCCGGAAGCATCGGCCGGTTCGCGGGCGCGGAGGGCGCGGTGACGGTCGACGGGGCAGGCTCAACCTGGACCAATAACGGCCAGTTGGTCGTCGGCCATCAAGGCAACGGCACATTGACCATTTCAAACGGCGGCTCCGTAACATCGAGCAGCAACGCCTTTACGACCGTCGGCGGGATAATCGGCTATTGGGACAGCGCCAACGGTGCGGTGACGGTAAGCGGCGCGGGATCGCAATGGACCAATGGCGGCTACCTGGTGGTGGGCTGGCAGCGCCCCGGCAGTCTCACGATCTCCGATGGCGGCGAAGTGGACAGCACCGGCGACATTTTTGTGGGCCAGTCTTACGCCACCGCTCCCACCTCGATCGGCGTCATCACCATCGGCGCCCCTGCGGGCGACGCGCCCGTGGCACCCGGCACCCTGACGGCGCCGAGCGTCATCTTGGCGCCAGCCAACGCAAGCGCCTCGCTGGTCTTCAACCACAACGACACCAGCGGCAACTACGAGTTCGCTCCGGTCATCACCGGCGGCAGCGCCCAA
>Ga0123354_10008805_pt1 | contig 15385 bp, 11 predicted proteins | sample TergutLab28metaG_2_FD_97872 | JGI IMG/M metagenome (GOLD analysis project Ga0123354, IMG submission 97872) | Labiotermes labralis P4 segment gut microbial communities from Petit-Saut dam, French Guiana - Lab288 P4 | ecosystem: Host-associated > Arthropoda: Insects > Digestive system > Gut ...
ACACCAACGCATACACTTCTCCCATTACAAAATCTAGATTTCTCGTTGTTTTCAAGTCATTAGTACCCACGTGAATAATAACCGTATCTGGACTAACTAGATTCCTCTTTTCCATCACTCTGTATAGCTGTTCGGTTTTTATCCCCGGAAAGCACTCCACCTTCAAATCTGCACGTTCTGCTCCGACGTTGCGCACTATTGAGTCACCGACCACCAAACACTTTGTAACCTTTTGCTTTGTAGTCATTGTGTCTCTCTCCCCAGTTCCCGCCATTTGTAACTTTGACTCAAGCTCCCTGTTCCTAGCCTTCAGTTCATCAATTCGTCTAAGCGCGTTTTGCACTTCCTCCTGTAGTATTCTCACCTTTTCCGTCCTACACTTATCACAGTTCAAATTCTCTCTCTCAGCCGCTTCAGCCTTCATGCTTACACAACTGTAATGATACCATCATCTACACAGTTCACATTGTATTCCTGACTTCAGATTCCTGCCGCATTCAGTACATAAAAGTTGCATGGTATTCTCCACTTCCAAAACAGGACCAGGATTCTGCTGGACTCCACCAATTACTAGTAACACCGCTAAAACCATGGAACTTAGCACCGTCAAACCCAAGCAGTCAACGGATGTTCCGATAGCATCAACACGCCTAGACACGCCACGCCATGAGTATCTCCCAGCCCAAGTACCAACCCTCGCGCAGTAGTCCTCCAGGTAGCAACCCATTATCTACCCTTACTCAGGAGCTCACAAAACACACGTCTCAACTCGACACTCCAAACCAGACTGAAAAATTCCAATGACACCATTTGGAATTGAACCAGCGACCTTCCGATTTGTAGCACAGCACCTTAACCATTGTGCTACTGCAGTCCCCAGATGGACACACACTGTGAATTATTTATATTTACAGATAAAAATGAACATGCCCATGCTGGACTGAACATTGGTGTGTAAATATCTCTACACAACACAGAGACAAGACTGTAAAACAACTGGGTCTCATACCTATTCACAGAATACACAACAGATGAAACACATATGGACTGCAGAAACATTTATTGACCGTAACTTGCAGACCATAATCAGACCTAATGGGACAAAATATAATCTACATGCATCACTTACCAGAAGTGTTTCAACTAGGTCTTTCCTAGGACGAAATTTCAACAAAGGAAGACTGAGCCGAACTGAGCAGAGACCACTTCGTCCCTCATAGCAGCATATCCCAGCACACCTGTAAATATTTTATTTAAAAAACACTGCAGCCAAGTCTGAAACTCTCTACATAATGTTTGTAACAAAGAGCACAAACAAATGTGGACTTAGCACAGATACAAACTGTACATCTTAGTGAGCAAATTGCAACACGCAGGAATGCTTCTAACTCGTACATGAAAGGTACTCTCTTACCCTCCAAGACAGGGTAGTTTTATATTTGTTACATGGGAAGGTATTAATCTTTCAGCAGAAAAGCCTGCACAGAGTTCTGACCAGGGAACAAAATTAGAACTGTCTGAATTGTTGGATAATACATAGAAACTCATCGCATGTGAATTATAGGTAATTAAGCAATTCTGCCCTTTAAAGGCATCAAGCTTTACATAGGGTATGCATGCACACCTGTGTACACACAAAAACACAAACAAAAAAGTAGACATCAATTCAGCATTATTAAAGTAAACAATAACCTACATTGTACATATAGCATATTCACACTGAAACCACAGAAAGAAACCCCATAGGTGATGAGAATAACAGTGCTTGGCTCCCTCCTTTTTGTCTACTGTCTCACTGCCCTGCTACCTCTGGCATATGTCAATGATATCAAAGGGCTGATTTATGTTGCTAAACACTATCAACTATCCGGAAAATGCAACGGTTAGATGGCTGGAGGTGAATAATAATACAGATCACAGTTTGCTTACATCACATAGGTCCTTTACAGAACTAAGCTTGACAGGGAAGTCAAACAGCTCAAGGAAGATATGAATAGTGTCAGTTCATGGGACTTCTTCCCTTGGCTTCAGTGCAGTCAAAGAATATGAATCACATAATATCTTTACAAAAATATTCTTACGAAGTCATCCTTGGACTCCACCTCACTTCCACTCCCTTCAACTTTCCCCAGAAGAATCGGTTATCAAACTGAGTGAAAAGAACATGTACATCTGGTGTTGGATCAATGTATTCCCATGATGAATCTACTGGGGAACTTTCACAGTGAGATTTCTTTCTGTAAACATTTTCCTTGCTTTTCATATCCAGCATCTTGTGTGTACGTGAATTTATCACATGTTCAGGTTTCAACTGAAACATATGTCACAAGTACAAAATAAATCATACAGTGAAAATATAATGACTGAAACATTTCACACGCTCAGCACTGATGCAAAAATAAAATACAGTGCGTGTAAATGAAGAATAACGTTTCATATTCATAAGATAAATAATAGTTCCTTTAGTTATGGTTAACCTTACATGAATGTAAATTCAGATTAGGAATGAAACTGACTTATAACCGTTCATATTATATTTAATAGGTGGAAACTTACGAAACTCAACAATAAGCAAATGTTGTCAACACACTGTAAAGCCTTTACAAAATAAACAGTATATGATAATGAGAGCGCCACTCTTCAAACGAATTTGAAGAAAAAACTTCCAGTTTTGTTACACTTCCTTGAATATATAACCTGCAGCTGCTTTAAGGTATACTCTTCCACCACTTTTCAAAGAACTTAAAAATAAACTACACATTATATAGAACAGCTAAATATTCGAAAACCTTAAACTTACCACCCACCAACCAATGCAATAATGGAATAATGCATGACAACAAAACCTGTGATTACACATGGTTCTCTTAGAAAACAGAAACCTAATTGCTGGTGGTAGGAAAAGGGCTACCACGTTAAGTGAACCGCGATATTCTTTGGGTTGTTAATGAACAGCATACTGGCGTACACGTCATTATAAACTATAACATAACCCACCCACGAAGTTCTGGCAATTAGATAAAAGTTATATAATAAACCTACTTCAGTATCAAACTGCTCTTGTAAATGCAGCGCCAAAGCATAATCTTCATCACAGTACATACTGTAACGGTCACTCTCTTCTTTCCAATTATAATTACGCACGCTGTAACCGAATATCTTTTTCGAAAACCTCCACTAAAACACATAGGTTAAGGAATACGTTACACACGGATTACAAAATGTCAACCTTATGCGACAAAATATCATCGATAAGCGAAATCGCTTCGTGATATACCCGTTGCCTTCACCCTTCAACCCCAGTCATAATCCAAATCCCCTTGTTCCTGTTTGTGGTTTATTTTATTAACCATAAACTGTATTGAGCTTTAAAGAACAAAGCCAAAATTTCTCTAGATACAACAGACAAAGTGACAGGAACAAAATCTACGTTGTACTGTCAGGCAGAGAGCACCAGGAGATTCCTCGGTTGCTACCATGGACGTTTCGCTCACTGTAGTCACCGTGGTCTCCGCAAGAAGGCCGCAAAATTTAATTCCATGAAAACATCGTTGAAAAGGTTTAACTATCTATAACTTGGTTCTGCAGCAGAAGAAATACCCACACTTAGGGTCATGACTTTAATGTAACTTTTAATGCAATATCTGACAATGTTAATTTCATTCAATTGTGCACTTGTTCATATAATACCAAGAAAACTATGACTCATTTTTACACCAGCAACTCTCTCCAAAATGCCTTCACAATGAATAATGCTTAATTAGGAACAGGGGCAACTTTAACTTCTTAACTCTTCATTTTACAATAATGACAATAGCCTAGACTACACAATGTAGAATTTGTAGTTTTTAACTGATGAATTCAAAGGATCTGGAAGGAAACAGTCATGGCCAAATTTGAGTTTTATCCGGGCATTCCCTTGGAGAAACGAAGGAAAACCACAACATTATCAGCCAGAATGGCCTATGTTCTGACTGAGAGTACAACCAGGCACCTCCTGAATACAGGTCTATAGCATTACCACTACATGTAATTACCCAGTCATTTTTCTTATTAACATGCAATCACCATGATAATTCTTCATGAGAAAATAAATGTAAAAAGCATTTGTATTTGCAACATGTAATGTGTAAGTACTTAATCAGCAATCTACAAAACAAGTCACAACACAGCGGAATACTGCTCAATAATTGTAAAAAAGTAATATAAGCATTTCAATGAACTGATACAAAACATGTTTAAAACTCATCATCATATAACAATAAAAATCTATCTGAAAGAAAAGCTACTATAAAATAATTGGAAGGTAATACACTTATTGTTGAGATGAAAATAATGTCTGCTACGTTCCACCACATTTTCCTCAGTATAGTAAACAACATGTTACAATTAAATTTGTGAACACACAAAACCATAATTAAATTTGTGAACACACAAAATCATACTTTACATTCAACGTTCCTATAACACCATTTTCTACAACATACATACACATATTAATAAAGATAACTGAATTTAAAATTGTGACTCTTCGTGTGAAACAACAAAAAGTTCATAGTATGCAATTTAATCTTCAGATCCGCTTACATTTCTAAGATGAAATATTTTCAGTGACTGTTGTATATTCCCATATTAATATCATATTTTAATTAAGATCTAAATAAAATGAGAATCTACAGCAACACTGCTGTAAGAAGCTCACATCTTGCTAGATGAAACTCTACATGAAATCGACTTTTTATATTATTAATAACAAAACACAAAACTATTCACACGCAAGCACAGAATTATGAAACACTGAAAAGAAAACGTTTCAATTAAACATAATGAATATGAGATAGTCTCTACGCAAAATGTAGGAAGCAAAATATATCTCATGATGTAATCCACTTAAATATATACCTGTTTAAAGGGCTTGTGGAACTTAACAAGGTACTGTAAGAAGTATATATGTTCAATTATCGAGAACTGAGTTTTTATGGCAAATAATGCACAGAATAATGGATGTTACATTCCCATGTAACAAAAATAACCACCAATCATACAATACCATCAGTACATTTACAATGACATAGCTACATATCCCACCACGCTTCAAACTTTTGCTTGAATTTTGTATTATACAACAGTGGTATGAACATGACTAGAATTCACAAAACAACATAAGCTTATAACTTTGCATGCTTCAGTGTTCATTGCTACATGCATTATTGGCCATGAAGTGCAGCAAACAACATTTATGCTCCTATTGAAGCAGTTTTCATAATGAAGGTGATGTACAAATATAACAGTCTTCTATGCAGCTAGGTAGATGGGCAACAACATGTAAGAGAAACCTGCCATATAAAGCCTCTGTCTGGAGATTGGAGGAGGAAGCTCCTCTGAAACATTGGTACCAACCTACCAAATTAAGCCACAGTCACTACTCTGTGAGCCTCAAATCTGATAAGATGCTGTTCTGTTCCCATGTAGTAGGAAGTGAATTGGGACTATACACATGTACCTGTTTTTAGTCTAATTCTTCTTTTAGATTCTCATTAATCAACACTTTGTTCCCAGAAAATACTGGCTACACTGAAATAAAAAAGATTAGTTTAGAGGAAGGGTGACCAACCTACAACCCCCCTCCTCTCCAGTTGTGTTATGTGGCCCATGGTTGAATTTGTATATAATATGTGTATTGAACAGAATTCACAATAATTTAGGAGGTTAGGGATTAGTATATCGCTTACTGTAATTTTTACATGAGTGGTTGTGGCCCCTTGTATAAAAATAAGGGTGGGTAGGTGCAGGGGGGTTGGACACCCCTGGTTTAGAGTAAGTTTAAACATTTGATCTGAAATTTTGAATTCCAGAGCAATAAAGTATTTCATGTCCTGACAATGTCATCACTCTTATCATGTGAGTTAAATATATAACAAATTTAAGCACAGAACAGCTACCTATCACTGTAACACATAACACATATTTGTCATATACATCCTGCCAACTAAATCAAACAATGTAGGCCATCCACTGTTGACACCACTCTTACATTGTCCCATTTTTAATCACATTTGCAACCATACCTTCTTGATAAACTGTAACATATTCTTATGTAACTTCTGCAAAACAGCAAATTACTTTTTTATGGCATTTGTGCTGAGAAAATTTTTGATCATATGTAATACAACTCATGAACATCTGCCCAAAAAGGCACAAATTTTCAATCTTATATAGAAATCCAATGAGTATATAATCAACAAGTTCATTATCTGACATATATATATATATGATGTCTGAGAGTGAACTCCAGATTTGCCAAATATGAATTCAGTAATCCAAACAAAATGGAACACTGGAAACAGTAAAAGCAAATGGCAAAACATGGCAACAACATGCAAGCATGACACAGCACTGTGGTACTATTCCAATGTATACTGTAATTTATGTCCAATTTTTACGCTGGTGCATAGGAAGAGATGGTGTCATATATGTCCCGCAAAAAATCCAGACTTCACAATGCTCACATTATCTTATAGTATTACATGTAGGACTCCCACATAATGACAGTGTCAATAGCAGTGACACCAGCATTGCTGACAAACGTGTGGAGGACCAAAATCACGGATCATTTGTATATTTGGAGAGACATGAAAGTACACGACACAGTAATCCCTTGCTTTACAGGCTTATGCTCATAAGGCAAGAACTTGTACAACAAAAATTACTTTCCAATTCCTTCCTCTGTTACAAGTTTAAATTGATTTCTGAGGTCAACATATTCTCCCCAAACACACAAATCACACCTGAATACAACACAGAACAGTATGACATATAAAAATAATGGTCAATCACTACACTTAATTCTTAGCAATGAACAATAGTTATGTCACTACATCTGCATGGAAATTGCATAAAATTTAGGTACTAAGCCCCTTATAAATATGAGACACAAACATTCTGTAAAATTTAACCCACATAATGATTAATGCCAAGCACAGTAAACTTCACAAAACAGCTATGAGAAAAATGACAGACACTGCAATGCTGCTTTAGCATGAAATGCTCGCAGATGACACAACATTCCACACATGTGAGGAGAAACGAGATTGAACAATAGCCAAGAGGAGGCACTGGGAAAACCAAGTGCTTTGCAACTACTAAGGACCTCATAAAAGTGAGAATTGGCTTACAATTTCAAAAATAGGTATTAATTTGTGCATCTCATATACCGAGGGGTTACTGTATTGAGTTGTACCAACAAGTCATGCTGCTGTTGAGAATTTCTTGCTTTCACACCAAAATATCTGCACTGTTAAATTGGACAAATTGACATTTCAAACTTGATGCGTTGTGCAATTTAGGTTACCCATATGCACTGGTCTCTGTATCAAAATGTGTGTGTGTGTGTGTGTGTGTGTATACACACACACATACATGTACACACAAAGTGTCACAAAACCTGGGCATTATTTTCCAGATACCCTGTACATAAAATAAATTTAACCTGAAAATCGGCTCTCTCCTATCTTTTGATGCTTCAAAATAATTCGAATTTTTGTATTACATTTAAATTTTTGGTAGAAGAGGAAATCATATACTAATCACACTGACCATTAATTCTGTGTTCTAACCAAATGACCAGAAGTTGTGAAATACTAATCTGCATTGTTTTATCTAAGAATGCTGTCAGTTTCTAAGATTCAGTATTATCAGCAGTGGATGATAACAAAACAATGTGCCATGATCATGTTAAGCGTTAATTAATAATCTGAAGCTGATGTCTGCTCAATGGATGTTCAAAAATATATACCAGGAAAACAAATAATGAAATTCTACAATTAGAATGAAATTTAAATCCTTATAATTCATTGCTTCTGTTTTGTAGTATATTTCAAATAACAGTTGTTGGATGAATTCAAAATCACTGGTAGCCTTTCTCCTAACATTCAATTAAAATTAAATTGAGAGAGAATTTTAAAATTTCAAATCCATAAAAACTAAACACCAAAAGACATAAATAAATCCAATTTCCAAATATATCCCAGAATATGTACAACATTCATCATAAATGATACAGAATAACTACAATATTTCACAGCATATAATACAGTCATGTGCAAAACAAGGCAAATCAGTGCATTAATTGATGATATAGTAGCCAAAGTTTTCAGAACTCTATTCTAGTTCTGATACTGTGAGTCTTCTGTCATATGTAAGGGATTGTGATGCTATGGCTCACCCATAAAGCATGGCTGTGCCATCCAGAAAATTCAAGGTAGTTTTACAATGGTATTCACTATGTGAAACATTAAACTTACAAAGGCACAGTCACACATACCACTCATGATTGCTCCCAATTCCATTATTCAAGAACATGCTAACCTCACATGTCATATCTAATTTAACACAACATGAATCAAATTCTTTAAGTACTTCATTTTAGCTCACGCAATATTTACAATATAGATAAATTACAAATCATCAGAGTAAACTTAAACTCAAAATTACATGCCCTAACCATACAAACTGACAGGAAGGGAACTAGACAGGTAGACAGGAAGTTTATCTCAGCTTCTGACACACTAACAAAGTAAGTGCAACACATAGGTAAAAATGTCAGTGTATCAAACTGTAACATACTCATGAGTGCTGTGTTTCAAGATCGTGCATAACGTCCCAGACGATTTAAACAACCATGAGCACTATGCCAGATATCTGTGTACACATGAAAGATGTACAATAGTTTAGGATTCTGTTTATGTGAGATAGGAAACTACATTGCTGGCTTACTGTTTACCCAGCTACACAACATCCTACCCCAGAATAACAAACTCTGCAGCTACATTGCTGTAAAAACCTGAGAACTCACATATACAGTGGTTACCCTCTACTTCTCTTTGTGCCAACACATGCAAGCTCATCTGGCCTGACTGCTACAGCAACAAGCCCCATATTTATTATGCAATTAAAAGATCAATCATGATGGCTAAATGTGACTCACATTTTAACCCTTATTCTACTGTGGTGAGTACTTAAATTTTAGCACATGTTTTATGAAAAATGTATTATTTGAGAGGGGGGAGATAAAATTATTAAATAACCAGCAGTTTGTGGAAAATAAAACATAGACTATGCACCTACTTCTATTGTCAATTATGCAGCTTGTTTTAAAACTGCAGTACATTTCCTTGTTACTGAAATATGTACAATGAATTTCTAGGGGTGTTTTCTTACATGCATTCATGTATGCAACCACAGATCTTAATAGGTTGAAGTACTATCCTAGCCTTTTTATGGACAAACTGACAAAAATGGACAAATAGTCTCCCAGCCAAAATTTGGAACAGGTACATTCTAAGCAAAAAATCAGAATGGCTACCTTCCACACTCCTTTCTACAGCCTTTCCTTGACTCCTGCTTTGATGCTACCATATTTTACACTACACGCAATCCACAAGTATAACTGAGCTTCAGTAGTATCACAAAAGAGGTGCAACTGGAATGCAAGATGTGGTAGTGAAAGCTTTGGTTCAAAACACTCACTACTCATGTTACAGCCCAAATAACTATTCCAGCTACATTATTCACATAATTACTTAATATTATCAGAGTTTACTTGTATATGTACCAAAGTGTAACATTAAAAAGCTGCCAAGAGCAAATTCTAAACTCATATGTTCTTCTCTGTTTTGTAGTTTTGCTGACTGATGTCCTAAAAAATGGTTAGTAGAAAAAAGAAATGTCCTGTTTGCCAGCACAGTAACACATATTCAAAGAGTCTACCCATTCCCAGCCTCACAGATATTTTGTGTGCACTGTACTAGCTTGACATTCAGCCGAATGTATGAAGTGCCTCCAGTACCACCACATACCCAGTTGCAAGCCACAACTACTAAATATTATGTTCCTAATCAACAGGTACTGGGGGCTCTTCCATGCAGGTAAAGCTGTTGGGGCATGAAACAGACAACTCACTTCCATCTAATGTTGACATTAAGAATGAGTGGAGTTACATTTACACCCCACCATATGCCTTCATGGTGTACACAAAAACAACTTTACTTTTATCTTACCCAATTTCACTTTTTAGTCCCACATTCCACAAATCAAAAGTGACACGTCCCTTCCAAAATTGTAATTTACAATACAGTGTGCACTTGACATGTGCCTTTGCGTGTAATCTCTCATAATCTGCAAGTGCCTTCCTACCTCTCCATGTCACATACAAGATACATACAATGCAATCTGCCATCCGTTCACAGTGTCCATATTTCAGATCCTGTAAATGGTCATAGATGGTGTACTGCATATTAGTGACAACAGATGCTCAGGGTTTTTAAATTTTGTCTGAATGAAATGGACAGAACTTAAGAATTTCAGCAAGGTTATGCGAAAGCAGAAGATTTAAAAAAAAAAAAAACACACACACACACACACAATCTTGTTCCACTTCCATTGCTGAAAAACAAATTAAAACTCCTTTACCAGCAGCCATACCATCTTCACAAGTTTAAGTGAACCCCCATTGAAACATCTCATGTTTTCCTGATAGCAATGTAGCAAAATTTTCTGTAAAATTTACTTAAGAGTTCCTTCCACCCCACCCCTAAACCCTTGAATCTAAATGAACTCCCCTTTTTCAAAATCCCCTCCCCCCCAATCCAAAACTACAAATTCTGTCCAATACCTATTTATTTTCCAGTTTTTCTACCAAATAAATCATAATCAGTATTATTAGATTAATACTGCATAATCAGTCTTTCTTCAGCCTTGTGTTGTTGTTGTTTATGTTAACTGATGAAATTCAGTGTGAATTCATTCTGCTTCCTTCTCCTGTTTCCATTTCCATGGAGGTGATTTCACTATTTTACAATGCTTATTTGCTTAAATTCATATTTAACAACATACTAATACCTTGCACTACATAAACAAAAAAATTATGCAGAAATTTCTTCCATACACAACCTAAAATTTCAGTTACATTTCCCTTCCTGCAAATTCACAACGCTGATAGACTTGACTGAACTTTCAAATGATTCAGTGATCCTTGTTTTTTGTTGTTGCTATTAACACCATAAGAAACTGAATACACAGACAAACTGACATCTATTCTTGAACGTGTTTTTCAAAACAAAAAAGAATAAAGAAATGCCTACTATGCAAAAGATGCAGCTGTAGATGGAGGAGACAGCCTTCAGGTATGGAGGGTAGCTGTGAATATAGTGAATATGCACCGCAGACAGCTGAAAATGGGGCCAACGATCCCTCATAATAAAAAGGTAGGCTATTACAAAACGTTACAGACAGCCTTAGGCTGGATGAGCTCTTATGAACACGAAGGCAGGTAATTTCTAGACTAGATGAGCGACCATCAGCTAAAAAAAAAATAGCTTTTGCTCAGTACAGTCCATTAACTAGAGGATTTCAATAAACTAATAAACACAACATTCATTTTTACCATCAACCTTCATAATTATCACATTCCCGGCTTATTGTGCCTCTTCTGTTTCGGCATTGTAAGTTTTAATATATAGTGAAATCACAACATAGCAACTGCATTTATTGCCTGCTCTGAACAGCTGACATTCTCAAGCTCTCTGGTCCCCATCAGACCTGGACCAGTGTTTCAGGTACAACTACAAAGGAAACTAGATAAGGTATAGCAATGTGGCAAACATAAATGCTGAGAATATCAATGTTCTAAACACTCACAAATCTGCTCAAACTTTCCAGCTATTATGTACACTAAATTCATACTTCAATAAAGTCTGGAAATTTGAATCTCTATGGCACAAAAACCTGCACTGACATTAAAAAAAGTCTAATGGCCTCTAGGATGTGCTAGATTTTGAAAAAAATATATGACAATAATAGATCTAATGTGTATTTAAATCATTATATCAAGTTAACGATATATAACAAATATTCCTTCTGAATTCTGGATCTACAATACAAACATAACCACATCAATCCTGCTTTTGAGCCATTTCAACATCCCTCACAGTGACGTGAGATTCAGAAACTTTGGTGTCTTGCTCATGCCCTTTGAACCTGTACCTCCACCCCCTTCCCAGATGACAACGGTGCCATCTGCTGCTGATGCATATAGGTGCTGGGCATCCTGGGAATAGGTCAGGCTGCACAAAAGAAAAGACCATTTATTAGGAACTCTTGTATGGTTGCAAAAAGCACCTATAAACTTTTCAGTCATTCATTCATTAATTCATTCATCACGTCTATCCATCCATTTGTCTACATATATCAGTGTGGCTCCCACTGGGTGGATTTCTATGAAATCTGATATTGGGGTAGTTTGTCAAGAAAATCCAAAGGCAGTTAATATACAGCAAAAGTATCAGGCACTTCACAAGAAGATTTCAGCATGTTTTATTGTTGTCAGTGACATCATCATCATCATCATCATCATCATCCTTCTTCCTCTTCATTGGTGCATCATCTTTGCAGTTTAACCAGTGACTCCTTCAGTATGATAGCCCATATAGATCTGTCTTCTGCTTTCTTCCACCATCTTCTGACAACCACTGATTTGAGATCATTTTCAATACAGTCTAACCACTTTAATTTTGGTCTCCCTGCTTTTCTTCTTCCATCTGGTTTCCCCAAGAAATATTTTCTTTATGCACCTTTCATCAGACATTCTTACTGCATGACCAGCCCACTCTAGTCCTCTTGCTTTTATTGTGGTTACAGTATTCAGTTTTCCACACATAACCTGCAATTCATCATTAGTTCAGATTATCCAGCCATTCTGATCTTGTCAGTGACATTACATCACCACAAAAGCACTCTCTTTGGGTGAAATGGTATCAGGCTGGTAGTCCTAGACCACCCATCTGCATGTATCAGCATGGGTCCACTCGACAGATTTTCGTGATTGGTACTGGGAACTTCATAAAAATCTGTCGTGAAACTCCAAATTTTGTCAAAATGGACAAAATATCAGGCACGTTACATGCAGACCTAAGTATGTTGTATTGCTGCTAGAGACATTAAATCGCTACAAAAGCACTCTATTCCAGTGAAATGGTATCAGGCTGTTATGGTAGCTGAGGAAGTAGATCAACATTACATGAACCCATCACACTATTACGTTACTTCATACTGCTCTTGGCATGGACACCAATTCATAAGATGGGTAATGTGGGAAATAACATATATATATATATATCTGGGTAAGTACAGGCCTGCTGGGAAATGTCACTCACGTGAATTTAAATCTATGCAGCTTACACAGAATGACAGATACAGTATGGCCAGGAAATATTTCTAACCTATAACCGATTAGACTGTTCCTTCTGAGTGACAATGGAAATGGTGTGACTGAAGTGAGAGGTCTCTAGCAGTCAGCACCCCATATCAGAGGGAGCTTGGGGTAGTGGAGTTGTGGAGGTCAGTGAAAGGTACTAAACAAGCCACTGTGCTAGCTGTGGGAAGGAACTGCAGAAAACACCAAGTAACAAGGGAGCATTCCAAGTCATTAACTCCAACCGTTCATTGTGCCAGTAGAGAACAGATAGATACCTAATACTATGTCCCTGCTGTACATTGTGAACTGACAGTGTTTTGGTACAGTTTATCAAATATATCTGGTTATCAATCATCTGATAATTTTAGTGACGTGATTGTCGCAGTGTGTTATTTTTACTGATGTAACTTCATGTACAATAACTGTGTACATTCATCACCTAACATCTACACTATGTCGTATTCCCTGAGATAAAACTTGCTTCCACTGTACAGACTAGCCAGTTAATCCTCTTACCTACCTGCATAGCATTATCAGAATAAGAAGAATGACAGCTAAAGAAAATTGTGCCAGGAAGGTGATCTACGGATTAGTTAAAAACAAAGAACTCTGAAGTAAATGGGACATGAAGAAATTTACAGAAAAAAATTGAAGAAATAAAATGGAAATGGGCTGGACAACAAGATGCCAAAAGACTGGAAGAAAGCAACACAGGACACAAAACATGGCATGAGGTCACAAAACACGATGATAATAGGGTCGGATGATGGAACTTTATGAATGCCCCATGCATCTCCAAGGAGAAATTGGAATGAATAATGAAGGGTTATTTACTTTGCCCACTGCTTGTCCAAAATTCTTGAGAATGCCATGAAAAAATTACAGTAAAATGATGCAAACTGTTTCAAGTGAGTATGTACAGCATAAAGTAATTAATAAATGCAACTATTATGTACCTATCAGCAAAATCTGCCACAAAAATATATGGCACAATATAATGTTAAGAATTTACTGATACTTTAACATGAACTGAATGTCAACCTTGAGTATATAAAAATAAATACCTTATGATCGGACGTGCAATAAAACTTGTAGTAATTTCTCGAACTGGGGAGAGATCCCAGGTACTCCACAATCTGAAAAATACCACAGTCTGACCACATGCAGTGACAAGTGAAGCTATTGTGTTCAAGTATGAAGATGTTCTACCGACACTCTGAAAATCTGCAAAACTAACTCCATGGCCTCACATAATCTACAGCCCTAAATCCTGACTTTTGATCTCTGTACGGATTAATCTGTGAGCTAACCATGAATGTCTTAAAACAAATTTATATATTCCCAGTCTTTGAAGGCACAAAAACATTGAACTTTGCCTTGGATTCAATAATGCCTAGTACCACCCAAGCGACACATGCATGCAAAAACTAGTAACGAAAATGGAAATGTATCGAGAGAAGGCAGAAAAAGATTAATAAAGTAACATACTGATCTACAGCAATTTGAAGATGTAAATTCAGAGTCAAATACACATAGGTTTCACAACAGCAAACAGTATACTTTAAACATCATGCTTTTCTGGGACATGACACCATGTAGTCTGGCAGACATGCATCAACATGTTGGACATACCACTGAAATATATGTACACTAGTGCCAAACTACATGGCACTCCATACCAAAAGAAAATAGCCTCTACAGAACTTCAAATATCTTATTCTTCTTGTGCCTTCTGAACTATTTTCCTTTGTTATGCATGGGTTTAGACAAAACAAAATAAATAAGAAGAGTTCCTAACCTGATGGCTCCACTGGCTAGGCCAGCTGCTATGATATTCACAGATACACCCTCTGGTGCACCAGAGAAACAGAGTGCTGTTATGGATTCTCTTGTATCAACTGTGCCAATAAGAACTGCATTGATGGAATATAATGATAACACACTGCCTCTTTGTGTGATCTCTGCTGCACCAGCATTAGCACTGCTAACCAATGCAATGTCTCCAAGAGTCTCACTGACTGACACGAGACGAACGGTCACTGTCATGTTGTTGCAGGAAATGGAGCGTATGTACGACAAACTGTGAAAGATATCAAATAATATTACCATAATACCACCACCACTACTACTACT
>Ga0123354_10008806_pt1 | contig 15384 bp, 13 predicted proteins | sample TergutLab28metaG_2_FD_97872 | JGI IMG/M metagenome (GOLD analysis project Ga0123354, IMG submission 97872) | Labiotermes labralis P4 segment gut microbial communities from Petit-Saut dam, French Guiana - Lab288 P4 | ecosystem: Host-associated > Arthropoda: Insects > Digestive system > Gut ...
GGGGGGGGGGGGGGGGGAGAGGAGAGGAGAGGAGAGGAGAGGAGGAGGAGGAGGAGGAGGCATTTGACAGGAAAATTATGTGCATCCATATGTATCTTGACTTAAGTCCTTTCATTGGATTTGATCACTTTAATGATGACATATGAATAACTTATATACTTCCTTTTAATCTGTTCATTGCATATCATACACTAAAACTTATTTATCTATTAAAAATACATCACAGCACATAAAATTTCTTGTGCTATTATGGTAGGACTTTTTAACTAGACTTGTCTCCTTTCTTAATGCATGGGCTTCCAGTCTGAGAAATCCTGTGTACTTAATGTTATATTTGGGTAATGTAAGTTCATTATGGAACAATAAAATTTAATGTAGCTCATGAAAAGGTGGGCTTGGCTCATGCATAGATGGTCATAGGATCAAACCTTATTGCAGTATTCTCTTACTGCTTGCAACAGACTGAGAGCATATTGACCTTGATGTTCTACACCACCACCACCACCACCACCACCACCACCACCACCACGTTTATAACTTGTGATTTAAAACAAACAGTTCTTACATAATTTTGTAATACAGTTTATAATCTATAAATGTTATGTGGTTTAGCTGACTGCAGTGGGTGTCAAAATTTATGTTAGGAAGATACAGCAGATTTGTTCAAAATTAGTATTTTAGTTTAGGATGGAAAGGAAATTTTAAGGAGTCTGTATAACAGCTTAGAGGAGACAGACAGACAGTCACAGTTTAGGTGCATTGGAGCAAGCTAGCATGTTTGCCATTTGTCAGTGTCAAAATCAATGTTTAGGGAACTTTGATACTCTGATGGTTTTTGGTTTTTTGACATGTTAAATCTTGCAGCAACGGGTACCAGGTTAGTCACATTTGCACATTAAGCAAAACTACTCAGGGGGAAACAGTGTTTGTTTAAAACATCATTCAGTAATTAGCAGCCAACGGTGAGAAGCGTTCCACAATTTCAACTTTTGGACCTATTCGGAAGTACTAAAATTTAACAGTCAGCCAATTGGGAAGAGTAAGAAAATTTAAGGGTGGATGAATTTTGGGAAGTGCAAGTTTGTAGACCCAATGCCAAGTAGTAGTCTGCGTTGTACCTAAGTGGTGACAGGACAGGTTATATTACACTAGTCTGATAAACCGTTTACACAATTTAAAAGCTGTGGTTAGAGCAGTGAAGTTAAGTGTGGTTGTTAAAAAAGTAACATACTGCGCTATTTGCAATAATTATGGAATAATTGAGCATAATTTGCAAAGTATAGAAGAGTAGAAAGTTTCAACATCACCTCCATCCATACACATAAACAACTGTAACATCAAAATTTGGTTAAATAATATAAAATAACAGTTACTGTGACCAATTATTTATGCACTCTACATGCAGTACTTAGAAACACTTATATTCCCTGAGATTAAGACATGCTAACTGACTGAGAAGCTGAGGTGGGTTATAAATCTAATGCAAAGTGAGGGTACTGGGAACACAAAACTAACACAAACTCTTTGTTATCTTAACCCCTACCACATATTAAACAGCCACAAATGAAATTGGGACAGTGACACACAGAAGTATATGAAGAGTGTTACAATAAATTACTTCTAATAAGGCATATTAAAATTATTTTTTAAGTACCTTATTCGTTGGACACATATTCTGCAACCTATATGTAATGGAACCTCCATTGTTACACAGGTACCACCCTTTAGAGTAAAAATGAAACTTGACTGTGGTAAACTTTTTCTGAAACCCTACATACCGTGACGTTTGAAAACTTAAGTTGTTCTTCTCCATGTTGGCCTGTATGATCTGCAGCAGCTCCTCTCGCTGAAGAGAACTCGAACGTTTTTTACTACGCTGACGCAACAGTTGAGGAGTGTTGGTTTCTCCTGGGCAGTATATAGCATGTTGATGCCGATATCGTGCAGACGTATGCTGCTGATACCGCCTTGCATGTGTCCTCCCACTGCAGAAAAACATACACCAAAAGAAGTATGCTGTCAACATAACTCAAACACCAGTCCAGTATTCTGAAGTTCTTGCATTTAATTTTGCATGCAACAGGAACTGCTGCCAAGGAGGGAGACAGTGGCAGTTTTGACTACAACAGTACTCATATTATGAACTACTGTCACCAATGTTGGTGGCTATAATTATCAGAAAACCTCAAAAGCTTTAAAAACTTTAATTTCACATGAAACAGCCCATTTACGAGTACAAGATTTATTCATAATAATATAAATGGATTTGCCTGAAGTTTATAGTACACACATGTACAGTATGCAACATTCAACAAAAGACAACGGATCTTCCTAATCCTGCTATTACTAGTCACAGAACTTCAAATAAGCTGCAGTTTCACCAAATTTCCATCATGTAAATACATATACTTTTCAAAGACACTGTTATTAATTAAAAAACAATGGCAGTGGGTAATATATGTCACTCTAACAGGTATCATCTTCCTGTAATAAAACTAACTATAGGACAAAGGCTTCATGAAACTGCATGCAAAGTGACGAAACCACAGTCTAGAGGAAATGGAATGGGCATTACTGATCTCAACCCCTGATGTGCAAAGTGCTGGCTGGCAATGGGCAACATTTATATATATATATATATATATATACACACACACACATACACACACATATACATGTGTGTGTGTGTGTGTGTGTGTGTGCGTGTGTAAATACAGTGTGTGTATCAAATTCTAACTCACTTTTCCTGACTAGCCTTTGGTGTAGAATGCTGGGATCCCAATTCCCTATCTACAGGCAAGTCTTCAGGTGCAAGTTCTTCATCATTATCATCCTCTGAGATGTCAGCTGCTCCATCATCGTTGTTCTCGCTAGCACCACTTCTACAACTACTACTGCAGCTATTAGCGTACTTGTCCTCTGAAACAGGCAAAGTACCGCTCCCACCACTACACCTTCTCCTCCGATGCAGTCTTCGAGGCAAATGAGATTCCTTTATCGTCACATTTAAGTCACGTTTGAACTTCACTCTGTGGGTGGAACCTCCTTGATGGGGAGATGGGCCCCCAGAACCCGGATAGCTGCTGCTGCACTTGTTATTAGGCATATCCTCTACTCCTGCTGACATAGAATCTTGAGCAACATCTTTCTTTCGCTGATCTGGGGAAACTGTCAGCTTCACCTTTATGGTCTTGCTGCCATAATGTGGAACTTTGATAGATGAACCCAATGTGTCATAAATTGTAGTCACCAAACCTGCAATGTCCTGCAACAATAAAACAAAATTTATAATCAAGACACACAAAGCAATTTAAATACAAACACAAACACATGACCATACAAGCCTGAAAATCTTACTGTCTCCAGGTTGAAAATGTAGGCAAAATCAAACATCATGTATTTACAATGCTGATAAGGAGACACTTCTGACAGATCTGAGAGACAACTGATGTCATGTTTCATCCCTAAGTAATTCATGAGGCACAGACAAAAATCTGAATGGAATCATCATATAAATCTGTGCAGAATATTAAAATTACTTCTCTCTCTACTCTCATGCAACATGCCATATGCTACTGCATGCAGCCAGCCAGTGCAGTCATAAAGAATGAACATTTCTGTTCAGTACTTGACTTTCATTCTACAGTAGGTGTGTTGCTGGAGATGCATGAATTTCCTACTATATAATAAGAATTAATACCAAATTTCAGAAATCTAAAAACCAAGCTTCACTTTACTGCATCTTCTAAAATGAGCTCCACTACTGCACAGCAGTCAACAACTACAATAAAATATATTATCCAATATTACTGTCATATCACCTTCCAAAGAGGTGAAACTATTGTAAAGAAAAGCTTCCATTTACTATTCTAGTACAAATGGCATATGAAAATAAAATGTGTAAACACCAAACAATTTACTGAAATCTGGCTATGCTTTTATCTACCCATAAGATTTCATTAATTCACTACATATTACAGAGAAGCTAACAAAATTGTTTTGAAGTTTTGTTAAAGTGAAAGCGTTATGTCTGTAAGGAATATTACATCCTTCTGTCAGAACTGACAGCAATCATGACAAGCAAAACTTGTCAGAATTGAATGTGCCTTGTAATTATATAAAATGGTAGCAAACAGGATAGCAATGACTGGCATAAAAAAAGGGGTGCACAACTTTTAAAAAATCTAGGAGCCACCTCACAATTCCAGGTGACAGGTGGGTGACATGAGTATAGTTTCATATTGAGTGTCCACAAATAATAGGCACCACCATACAAAATGCCATTAATAATAACTGATTAGGGTATTTCCTTTATTTGGTTTACATAATTGATAATACAAATTTTGCTAATATGCACTCATGCCAATGTTAATGGATTACACCACACATGCAATTTCTACTTAATCCTGTATATCAGTTTCTTCAAAAGAAATAAATTATTTTTCAGAAAGAAACAGAAGTTGCCTAACTACAAGATTTTGTATCATACTTGAAACATGTATGAATAAAATACTAATGTGACTTTCATTCCCTGTGTGAGTATAACTCACATGTGTGTCTTTGATTTGAGGAAGCAGGCTATGGGTTTGCTGTATGATACTTGATTCATACATGCTCTCTTCCTCCAATCAACCAGACTGAAGTACTGTATTTTGGCATCAAAATTTTAATAGACTGAACAGACTGTACCAACCAAGGTATCCATGACATGGTAGTACATAATGTGAATGGGAATGGCATTCACAGTATGGTAGCAGATCATATGAGTTGTAAAACTATGGTCTGTTATTAGACACAAGGAGCAACTACTTTCCTTACATCTCTCAGCAGCAAAATTGTGATGCAAAGATCTGGTTCAACTACACATCTTCACTGTGCCTTGCCATTTTCAGATCCATTCAATTCTAGCTCTGTGAGGGTCACACACATTTCAAGAGGTTGCAATTCATGAAAGTTTCCAGAGGAGTCTTGTTTAAAGAATGTGTAATATTTAGAGAGATCTGGCAGTAAAATCTTGCTGCTTAGAAGGCGATATTTCATTATAAGCTCATGTTCCAACAGCACCCCTTTAACACTCTGTTCTCTTCAAAGAAACCTTCTGTTCTGAAATATAACCTTCCATCTAGCTAAACTTCCATAAAAGCATCATCCAGAAAAACATCCTCTACATCTCTTCTTTGAGACTGAACTCCTTGCTTTCACTATAGTTATGACACGATACTCTACTACTGCCAGTTTTATAGCAAGTTACCTCTTCAAACTTATGTCACAGGACACACAAAGTTCACAAACAGTAATGAATGGAATTCAAGATGCAGGTTTCATACAAAGTCAGGCAGCATGAGAGACTAACAAGAATATGTAACAGAACATACTACTGTAATCACACGAATGAGTAGCATGAAAGAAGTCCTCTGCACACATTTACAAATTATTACACAAACTTCAGTGACTACAGATCAAATATGTGGAATACAGCAGTCAAAAATGATGTAACTCTTAACTCCTTCTAAAGTCTGAAATTTTCACGCAGGTCTACCACGTTAGCAGTAACAACACTGCCTATATTACCCTGCTGTGTACAGTACTGAGACAAGTACATTAAAATGACGACTATTAAAAATATTTCAATGGGATAGGCACTAGACTGTACTAATGACAGACTTCCTACGAAAGGCTACCATGATAATGGGCCTTCTTAAACAGGAGAAGTGTACGAAATAAATGAACTTAAGGGGGAAAACAGCTCATCATGGGGGTGGGAGGAAAAAAAAAGAAACGAAAAAGAAAAATAAATAAATAATAAATAATGACAGTATAAAGAAAATGTTTTGACTTATGCAGTAATACCTGCAAGTGGCTTGATTTGTATCTGCAGTAAGTCAATATTTATGTCAGTCACGTATGCAAAAGTCAGAAATAACAGAAGGTAAGTTCACCCAAGAACAAGCCATGGAGGCCCATAGGGGAACTAGAGGCACAGCTCAACTCTACTTTGACCTCGGCGCTAGATGAGGGTGGGTGGTCAACGCCATGCCTCAACTGGTTTATGCCAGGCAAATAGACCGAGTATCCACTGTACAGGCGGTTGGATGGGCCCCGCTGCAGTTCTAGTTGGGTGCTGAAAATCTTGCACCCAGTGGGATTCAATCTCCGGGCCATCCATCCCATAGTGAGTCGCCTTACCTACTACAATGTCCCGGCTCCAATCACACATATAATACCTTGGAAAATATGTGCTTTGCATCTTTCAACTCCTGATGAAATGGACCTACATTTTCTACTCAGAATGGGAAATCCATTTAATGGTTTAACATTGGCAGCTAGGGAAATAACAGACTGTCTGGGGTTAGAATGAACAGAATAGATAGGAAAGAGCATTTGCAGGAACGACAATTTTCTCAAAACAAAAACACTGGAAGTGTGTATCAGAAACATCTTTCACAGACCTATGCACACCATCATGAGTAAGATAATCGAAGAACCCTTACACCATACCACAAAACCACTTTATGTAATACAGTATTAAAGAAGGTTGTACTAATTGCAGGTAACATATGTTAATTTTACCTCATAACAATGAAAATTCAGTTTACTGCTTGCAAGAACCAGCTAGCAAATGTGGGAGATATAGAAAAATGCTTATAAGTACCGAGACCTTCCCATTTATTTTAAAATACAGGGTTTCTGTAACTTAGAGATGGTAATTTATCCACCTGTTGTGCTAGTACTGCGTAGTCAATTTTAAGGCCTGCCTTTTCCTGCACAGGGTCAAAGTTTAAAGTCTTAAGGAACAATACCCTACTGTCTACTGCAGTCACCTTAATTTCACCAAATAAATGATGTTTTGCTAATCACAAACACAGGCACACTGAGTTTTGATAAACTTACATCTTTTGTAATCTTCCCATGTCCATCAAAGTCATACAGCGTGAAAGAGAATTCTTGTCGTTCCTGACCTCCCAAGTCAACGCCACCCTCCACAGAAAGGTCACACTCAAACTCCTGTAGGGAGAGAAAAGTTAAATGATGTTACTTACATTTTAACAACCACAGCCAGTGTACAACGTTCTTCAGACTAATCATAAAAAAGTATAGGCTACATATGGCAAATGACACATTATAAAGAAACACATGTTAAAAAGAAAATGAAACTGTTTCAGCCAAGAGAAATTTGTAGTTTTTAAGAAAAGATATTCACAGCTGAATGATACACCAAATTGCTGTATGATGCTTGTCATGGCAACACAATGAAATTATCTCCGAATAGAATATGTGGCCAGCTGGAGAACTAACTCAAAGCCAGTTAAGACTCATCGGCTTGTTGTTCTACTCAAATTTGGCAAAGAATTTATGGTTATAAGATACTTGGCTATATATACACAGGTGGATCCACATATCTACAGCAAAGACAAATTCTCATTATACAGTAAAGCAAAGCAATCCAGTTACAGGCCTAGACAGGCCCTGGGGGTTCCAGGAGGTTGAGGCTCCCAGATTTCAATACAGTTGACACATGAAGGTGGTAAGGTTGTCAGCCTACGCACCGGCCGCCTTTACCCCCAAGAGATATTCCTGGTACTCATTCCTGTTTGATGACGAGTCAACCCCGGAAGGATAATGTCAATGAAAAATTCCAATGACACCATTGGGAATCGAACCCGCGACCTTCCGGCTTGTAGCGCAGTGCCTCAACCAACTTCGCCACCGAATGCCTGTCATTATACAGTAAGGCTGGTCTCTTTAAGATGCAGACACACACACACACACACATCAAAATGGTCAATTAATCAAGTTATTATTTGCACTGAAATAAGAAGTAAACCATCCTTTCAACAGCAAGAAGGCCCTCCACAAAACAAGTAACTGGCAGTTCATGTGTTGGAAATGTACCTTGTAAGTAAGCGAACAGCTGGTACAGACCCTTCTTCTTCTTAGATGGCAAAACAGTCCATTGCAAACCTTCGCCCCCTTCATGGATTTCTCCTAGTCAGCTCTGTCTTTTGACCTATCTTTCCAATTTGTTTGGCATTTATTAATATCTGTCTGTACACAGTTCCATCACCTGTTTTTTGGTCGTCCTCTTATTCATCTTCCCTGAGAATCATCGTTACATACTTGAGTTATATTTCTTTTACTATCCAGTCTGTTAATATGACTGATCAAATTCAACCGACATATGCTGAAAAATGAAAGTATATCTAAATTTATAAACGGCTGCATTAATTCTTTATTGTATCACTTTCTCCAATTTTCAATTACTTTAATTCCCCCAAACATTCTTCTCAAAACGTTTCCTTGAAAAGTAGCCAGCTGTTTAGCATTGTCCTTATTCAATGTAAAAGATTCTGCTCCATATGTTGTCACTGGTCTTATTAATGCCTTACAGATTTTAATCTTTTCTGCTCTGAGTACTGATTGGCTCTTTGGTAGAAGAAGAAGAAGTGCATAATATGCTCGATTTGCATTCATAATTCTTCCTTCAGTCTCTGGTGTTAATTCATTTTTATTTGTTAGAATTGTACCAAGATATCTATAAGTCTTTAACTATTTCAAAATTATATGTACCAGGTTTTACACACTCATTTTCATTGTAAGGCTCGCGTGTTACTATTTTTGTCTTTTTTTATTTACTTATAATCCCATATTATTTGTTCGTTCATCAGTGACGTCAATGCTTCTTCATCATCTTGTTATCTTCTTCCCATAGTAACATCATCAACATATGCCATAATTTGACTATATTTGACAAATTTGGTTCCTCGAGTATCTACTTCAAAACCTCTAACTGCAGTTTCCAACACTATATTGAATAGCGAAGGAACAACTGCACCTCCTTGGCTCAAACCTTCGGTAACTTTAAATTCAAAGGATAAATGATTACCAATTTGAACCTTGACATATATTTCGTTATTTTAAATTCTGCACAATTTAACTTATTTTTTGGAGAAACGTGGTTTATCCATTTCACTCCATATTTCCTTTCTCCATGCAGTGTCGTATGTTGCTTCAAAATCAAAACCTTGATGTTGTACATCTACATACAAATCTGTACTCTAGAACAAAAACATGTCAAAGTACAAAACATAAATGACACGGTTTTTTAAAGCCAAAGATGGAAACCGATATTGACGCATCATACGCACATGCCTCCTGTTAAAAAAACCCAGGTAATTAGGCCTACACAACCATATGCGATGGGAACACAGTAAATATCACATTTTAGAGCAGAAAAATAATCCTCACACCAGCGGCACGGACATGTCTCGTATTAATTGAACTGCAAGTGTATGGTTCCAGCAATGCAGCCACAGCCATCAAATGAAGTGAGTCAACACAGCAGAATGTAGTCAGTCTTTTGGTGCGCCAATCATGCAAATTCTCAGTATGCACGAGGTCACACAATGAAGTTCGGGACTCAGTCTATATAAACAGATAAACATGAAATAGGAAGAAAACTGTTTCGTTTGCTTTCGAAGTACCTCCCTTCTCTACAACACGCACGTTTCTCACAGCTGCATGAAACAGTCACTGAAGGGGCCCACAGAAATCGCGTCTTATGTTGTGGTTACGCTCTTCTCGATGTTCTGATATCTTCTTCCTCTGAGGGTGACCTTCACTTTTGAGAATAAAAAGAGGTCGGGTGGTAAGAGGTCAGGTGAATAAGATTGGTGCCTGATTCCAACCACATCACTACACTGGTACAATGAGGAGAGGCATTGTTCTGCAAAAGGGAACACAACTTTTCTCTCAGGATTAAGGACTCACTTTACAAATTCGCTTCAATTATCTTCCCAGCGCCTGCAAGTAATGTTCACTGTTCATTTTCTCCCCTTCAAGCCTGTTTATAAAAAAACATGATCACCATCGTTCCGATCCTTGATTTCTGCAAGAACATTTTGGGCCTCGACGATTGCTTTGTTCTCCACTCCATGCTCTGGCGTTCTGTTTCTGGATTATGCTGATCGAAGGAAACGACGGAATTATTAAACATTTGTCCCTATTGTCACCCACGTAGTTCATGTTTCCAGGAAATTCTATCGGGTGTCGTCAAACTTAGATCAACAGGACACTCCATTCAGTCTGACAGTCGCTTCGAGTCAAGTGGCGGAAGTCACAGACGGACGGAGGCGGTACTGGAACTCCATCGTAAAAAAAAAAAAAGATTAAAGCCTCCGCTCCCACAAAAGGCAGCGCAAACATGCTGCGGGTTCTACCAACCATAAAGCGTATTAATTGACCCCACGCTGGTTTTACCAGCTGACCCCTCGTAATTGGTCACAACGAATTGTTACACCAACATATTTCAAAACTAGGGTTTAGATTTCATTGTAGGCCACAACACACAGCGACAAAGATATTTCGAGCCATCGGGGAACACTAAGAGAATTAGTAGCACCGAAAACCCGTGAATTTTAGCAGCTCGCTTTGGGCGCCGACAAAGGTATTACCGTAAGAGTGACGTATCTTACACATTGCAACAGGCTAATCAAACTCGTTCGTGCGTGCAGTCCGCAGTCAGCTATGATATACGAAACTGTGCCGCAATTTTGTACAGAAAGGTACAGTACTGCACAATAACACCGTAAACAACATCACTATTCTGTGATCCATATCTACTTCTAAAACACAACGAATATCAGAGTACTCGGTCAGGTACCCTTCTGACATTTCACCTCCGACTGAAAGACTTCAAAGAATACTGAATACTGTGATTGTGCTTAGCGTATTAATCTCACGCTGAAAACTCGTGATGAGGCCAATTTCATTTATAATGACACATCTGTGCTGAAAAGCTGTGTTCGTTTTAGGGATGGAAATCATCGTTTGCACAAACATGTGCTAACAAAAACAGCACATATTTCACAAACTAAGCAACTTCTGGAAATATCACAACAATATTCTAGCAACATAAAATATAAAATGGCGAAGGCAGTTTTGCTCAATAATTTTACAACTCATTTTATGATCTTTTTCAATCGACCGTTTCTATTTACGAACAGTAATCTTCGGCCCCTTTTCATAGGTTGCTTCGAAGTGTTCCACGGGTCACCAGATGAATAAAACGGGCCGAATGCGGTGTGACATGCCTGCATTACAAAAACAAGAGTACACTGTAACACCGCAGTAATGTCTGCCGTACATACCACGACACATCAGATTCTTTTCCACGCTGATCATATTGGCGTGTTAAGTGGCAACATCAACACCACAAACGAATATTTCGAAGCTTCAGCAGCTGAGCAACTATCAGCTTCCTATGTACAACTCAGTTCCAGGGAATAAGCAACCTAAATATGGTGGGATAAAATGTGGCGGACACGTAAATGAAAAGCATCAAGAGTCCGGGGTTGTCTCTGTATTCGGTAATGATGAATAGAAACAGCAGTGTGCGATGTGTGAACTGGCAGCGAATGGGTCATTCACGGCACACAAACTGACACGTGAACAAGAAACGAGGGCGTCAGGGTGATGACGATGTACGTTTGTCGTGCGTTCTCGAAAAAGGTTGCTGCTGTTGAAAATGAGTATTTAGTAAAGGCTGTCCCTGTAGTGTTCAATAAGGAATATGGGGGAACTGAAGGATAGCTCCACTCATTCTTAACCTCGGCACCAGATAGACGCGAGTGGTCAGCTTCACGCCTCGGCTGCTTTACCCCCGTAACCTCTGAGGAGGCCGGGCGGAACCTGGTGCCTGTCTGCACGCTTCACAAACATAAATCTCTTGCTAATCGTCGGCTGACAGGTCCGTCGGCCTAGTCTCTATCCCGACTACACTATAGCTGTTCCTTTTCGTATTTAATTATATAACGACTTGCAACGGAGAAAAAGACCGGCAATGAACATGTAATGCAACAAGGTGGCGCGGTCGCTTTTATGGTCCTACCTCCTCGACTGCCCTTGCAGCCTGATACCAAAACTCAAAGACAGCGCTTTACAGCGTACTTTAGTTCAGGCGAGGCGCCCGATATTTCTGCCGGATTAAAAAAAAAAATTGGCTCACCTCGACACATTTTCATTAAGTTCCCAGCAACAAAATATATGGCAATCCGTGCAGTGGGAGCCGAACATGCAGGCAGACGGATATGACGAAGGTACTAAGAGATTTTCGCGATTACGCGCGGGCCAATACACACAATTGTAAGAGGGATTATACTTATTTGTGCGAAATATAATCCAAATGATCTAACAGGAAGTCATTTATCAGGAATGACACAAACAAACAAAAAAATCAAGGTATGTCACGACATATTATCACACGTGCTTGATAAGTCACGCATGGCCGAGTGGTCTGCTCAGCGCACAACCGCTTCTCGTTTGCATCGGGTATGCTGGAGAGTGAAGGAAGATATTGTTCTCAAAATGGTGTAAAGGTCTTTACGAACAGTGGCGCCAAGTGCAAAAACTTGTGCGAAGTTTGCAGCAAGAACCCTCACAATTAGGATGCGTTTCTGGGTTTCTAGTCTTGATTCTAAACAAAGCTAGGTCGCAGTCCAGCTTACCCTTAGTTTAGGAAAAAATAAAGTCCCTCGTGATTCAAACCATAAAGTTATAAAACTGAGGGCTTCCAAACTCAAAAACGTTCGACAAGCCGTGTACCGAGTGAACGCTGCTTCAACAGAACTGCGGTTTCATATAACAAGGGCAGCTCCTTATGTGATTTACACGAAGTAAGTTTTTCTACCAAAAATGCAGAAAATCGAATTCAAGTATTTTTTCAGCCAAGTTCTGAAAGGAAAACAAGATGGAGATTGTATCGTTGAACGAATCGACCGTTTGTAATAAAGTTCCCAGTTCATCCATCACAATTACATCCCTTTCATACGAAACTGAATTCGTGGGTGTCTGTCTAAGTTCCATGGAAGAAAGATACGTCCGTTTCTTGTGCTTGCTGGTTGCTTTACTACAAGCCCCTACAAAAGCTTACTCTCTGAACAGGAAGTAAATTGACTCGGATTCAGAGGTTCGTTTGCGATATTTTACGGCTGTCGGACTCTTACGAAAGGTCATACCACCCTTCCAATTCGACAATGCTGACACACTGGAAATTACACAAAAGAAATTTATCATCCATGAAACCGGGGTTGCCTCCCTGTCCTGAAACTCAATTTTTGATTCGAATGCTCGTGTATTATAACGAACCTGCAAACACTGTTCTGAAAATTTTCTGCTCATCCCAGCATCTTGGGAGGAGTTATCAGGTATTCCGCGTATGCTTCAAACTAAAAATAAACACAAGTAGACTCAATGCGGAAGACGCTCTTGATTCAACTGCTCTTAGGGCCAGAGGAGATGGCAGAAGTAAAGCAAGCACAACTGTCCACTCTACGTAACTGCGCTGGAAGTTCAAATAAGCGGAATGTGGAAATAGCTGGCTTAAGAGCGTAACGTTCGTAATATGGCTATGTCTTTGCTCTCTGCCTGAACACAATATTCAACCTGCATCTGAAGTAATGACATTTTATGCACTGGGTCGTGGGTTCAAAAAACTTTAAAAATGAAGCGCCGGCTGAACACAGGTTGGGAACCGCCAATCTGGAGGTCTTTAAAAGGAAGCGCAATGTTTGTTTTCAGTGAGCGTAAACGTCGTAGCTATCATCATCATCATCATCATCATCATCATCGGGGCAGAAAGTCCGTGAATGTACGTACTGGCTCTGGAGCTCAAGTAGCAGTAGGGAAGTATAAAAAAAGGAACAATCGGTTTAACTTCGCGTGATATAGCCACATCAACTATATTTACTGGATGTAATGTTATTCATTCCGTACATTGTGCCTGCAATCATTTATATACACCATTGTGTGCATATGTTTGTGTATATAAGTGATTATGTTTACTGGAATTGAGAACGTTTCCTGAAGAGGGTTAACGAAACAAACACACTCCTTACAACTGTGGCATAACCGTTGATTTGAAGCGGCCGCTTGACTGCTGACGGTGAACTGTTGCGATACAAGTACAGTACACCTACTGTTTGACACAAATACGACAGCAGCCAGGAAGAGGGTCTTCTTCTTCTTCTTCTTCTTCAATTGCTTCTACATCCCTGGGTGGTACTTGACCTCCTCGGCGCTTATGTTTGGAAATAAAACGGGTGGAAAGTAGTGCTGCCGAAAATCAGGCATAACTCGCCATAATATCGAAAAAGATACAGATCTTAATTACATTCACATTCATGCAATGCAAACGCTTGCTGTAAAGAAAGCATAACAATGCGCACAGTATGCTAGCAAAAAGTAGAAGAACGTTCCCCAGTTTCTCGAGCACCTTTCGACAAGTTACGAAGTCGACGGCCTTGTGTGTGCAATTGCTCCGCTGCTCCGTTGCTTCGTGACACCATTTCAAGGTCGGTAGTGATGCAATGAGGGTCGGGCGCAGGGCATGCGGCACATGAATGGGCTGGGCGACGGCTGTTTCGCCCGTCACGGTACAGTCCAGCCTGAGGACTGCGACCAGGGTGGCGGGCAACGTTCCAAAACGTTAACGGCGAATAAAAGTTACAGCCTGCAGCCTGTGCAACAAGACGCTGGTTCACGTGGCGAAGACTTATCAATCCAACACGTGCAAGTAACAAATACATAAAACACGGCTCAAATATCCTTGTTTTCTTAATAACGGTAACTCAACTGCATGTGTTGTGTACGTCGAAGGAGAATGTCTCCCCACACACACGTTTAATAATCGCAAGGATTTAGGTATTGGGGGTCTGTGAGGCCACAATAAACCACCCGCAATGCCAGCACCTTGCTTTCCAATCTAACAGTTGTTGGGACCAAGTTTCTGACACTGCATTTTGAAGAGCCCACTACCGCAAATACTTGTTGGAGCTTTGCTACCACCCGAGCGCCAATACCGTCCTATTTATCTTCCGATAACGTTTCAGTCTTACCCTTTTTGTTCAGTATGAAATACGTCGTTCGACATTTTCCCACTGTTCTGCATACGGAACTGGTCTTTTCACAAAACTTCCGGCGACATTATTTCCATGACACTTTGCAACAGTATGGCAAATGAAAACATTTTTTGATAATGCGGAAGGCAGTGTGCGCTGAGTCCATTTAGACGGCATCTTATTTCCTAAGCGGAAGGAGGCACGATCAAGGGTACGCTCCAAACGGAGCGGGTTGCCGGGAGCGGGGAAGGTACCCTAGAAGAAATCGCGGGTGCGCACAGCATGTTTGTGTCAGGCGTATCGTTCCAGTTGTCATTCTGGAGATTTCTAGATGACTACTAGACGTACCTGTGAAAATCGTATTCTATTAGTAGTAATAGTAGTAGTAGTAGTAGTAGTAACAGTAGTAATAGTAATAATAGCAGTAGTAATAGTAGTAGCAATAGGAGTAGTAGTAATAGTAGCAGTAGTAGTAGTAGTAGTAGTAGTA
>Ga0123354_10008807_pt1 | contig 15383 bp, 8 predicted proteins | sample TergutLab28metaG_2_FD_97872 | JGI IMG/M metagenome (GOLD analysis project Ga0123354, IMG submission 97872) | Labiotermes labralis P4 segment gut microbial communities from Petit-Saut dam, French Guiana - Lab288 P4 | ecosystem: Host-associated > Arthropoda: Insects > Digestive system > Gut ...
GTTTTTTTTTTTTTGTTTTCTTGTATATATGTTTTCTTATGTGACCCTTCTTAATGGTGTAAAATACTGCTGAGTAATGTTTTTAACCTTAGATGCTACCAAGTGACTAATAGTGAGGTAAATATCAGTCATGAAAGCACAACTATGGTAGTATGGAATTATGATGGTATTTAATAGCAAAAAATAACTACATGTTACGACCAATAGCGGCCATCTTCAGGTTATTACAATTTTGCTCAAAGAGTTTCATATATGTGCCTATATTGCGAGGTGATGCTGAGGCATATATATGACACTCTGAGCAAAATTGTAATAACCTGAAGATGGCCGCTATTGGCCGAAACATGTAGTTATTTTTTGCTATTAAATACCATCATAATTCCATACTACCATAGTTGTGGTTTCATGACTGCTATTTACCTCACTGTTAGTCTTTTCTACACACAACGGGGATGACACACCTCAGAACTACCAAGTGAGTTTTTGTAATTCAGGTTCAGGTTTTAGCATAATTAAAGTAAAGTAGAAGTTCTCGCTGTCCACACCTTGAAGGCATACATGGGGTGTAGACATAGCTCATCTCATTCTTATTGGCACCAGATGGAGATGAGTGGACAGCTTCATGCCTCAGCCACTTCACCCCCAGGAAGAACCCCACAGCACTCATTCAGTGGGATAAAGCTTTTGAACTTTCCACAGTATTATTACTCATACATACTTTGTGACTCAGCTTTTACCTTTCTGAAGTCGATTTATGGTTTAATTTTATGCATAGAACCTTACCTAAATCACTTATATAGACAATAAATTTCATTAAGTCAGGTTGCTGAGTATTGTGTCAAGGAAAGTGGTTGAATTACCATTTCACACATCAGAATAAGAGAATATACATTTCAGGTTGGTGAGAATGGAACTGGTAAAACAACACTTCTAAAAATTATCATGGGGATTCTGACCCCCACTAAAGGCATTCGTCATGTTCACCGAAACCTTAAATTTGGCTACTTCAGCCAACATCATGTTGACCAACTTGATATGAAAGTCAGTTCTGTGGAGTTACTGCAGACTAGTTATCCAGGTACAGTATTAACATTGTCTTGGAAACTTTAAGAAGTGAATAGTCAGCATCTGTAAATTAGTTGTCATGTTGATTTATTAAAAAATTATGAATAAACTTGTCAAATTGTGGCGCATTTTCATGGTTTGCGTTTTGCACTTGTGTATATGGCAGTCCATAGGCAGTACCTTCATAACATTGCAAGCAGCATGGTTCACTGAAAATAAATTTGCATTTTGGTTTTTTCATACAAGAAACTTATTCAGTAAAAGTATTGCAGCTTAATTCTAGGGTAAATTAAAAGGGGATGCCAGTAGGTCTCAAACAAAAAGAAGGGAGAAAGGGAAAGGTAATGAGCCTTGCTGGTCATGCAGGATGAAGCATCTGATCCAGTGTAAGCCTCACAGCACAGGTAAGTTAAAGACAGCATAACATAAGTCTGATTGGAGCAGAGAATATTACAAAGTCATAGCTGCTACAGGATGCTTTAAAATAGAGGGATATGGTAGCAACACAATATTGCATTACATAGCTAGCTTTATTGTGGTTACACCATCACACAAATGTGATTAACAAATGATAGAAGTTACAGTGGTAGTGCATGAGAAACCACTCATACAAAGTTGTCAACACAGACTGTATTCATTACATCAGACTGCTGCCGTATGAAGGTGAACCATGCTAAAATAAGAATACCAGCCTTATCCATTGTAGTACTAGTATAAGCATGACACATATTGTTTTATGATTCACTTGTCCAATAATTGTTAATATTCTTATGTGAAATAGGTAAACCACTTGAGGAGTATCGTCGCCAGTTGGGAAGTTTTGGTATCACAGGAGACATGGCTTTGCAGACAGTAGCCAGCTTATCGGGAGGACAGAAGTCCCGTGTGGCCTTTGCAAGGATGTGCATGGGCAATCCCAACTTTCTTGTGCTTGATGAACCCACAAACCATCTTGACATTGAAACTATTGAAGCACTTCGAAAGGCCATAAACAAGTACACAGTGAGTTTATTTAATAGCTTCAATTGATTTTAATTATACCAAGATTAAGTTCACAAAACCAATATATATTTTAACAAAAGGCCTGTGGACGTAGGACTGCACTGTCTTCATCAAACAACTGACTGTATATTTATAGTGTATGGTTACATGTTTCAGTGGAACTGCCATCATCAGACCATGTGACTTCTAGCAATACATAACAGGGACCTGGAAGCATATTTTGAATATAAACTAAATATTTGAACATCATGTTGTGCTGATACATATCCCTGTGTCTTTCAGTCCAATACAACAGTATCCCTTGTATACCTGTGTCACTCTGTGTTTAAGCAAGAGACCAAGTTTCACACCCATAAAAAACAACAAAAAAAATAGTTTTTTTTAAATTTTTTAAATTTTTACATAGCAGATGGGAGAATAAAAGATTGTGAAATGAATGGCAGCAAGCATTCCTCTGAAATTAACTTTCTTTTAATTTGCAACGCAGTTTTGGTTTTCCGGTGTCATCTGCAACCGTTTGAACTTGTCACACATTTGCAGGATTTATCATCTGTCTTTATATTATGATGTTCTGTAGTCTTCAGAGAAGACACAAATATGCACTAATCTGTACTGCTGTTTCACATAAACTCTGTTACTTATGTGTAATATAGCTACTATGTTGTAATATTTCTGTTTTCACACAGTCACTTGTAATCCCTCCTGTTTTTTCTGGACCTTCTAATAGTGTATTCTAAAACAGAGTTGTAAAGTGATGGCAGTAAAGCATATCCCCGTTTGAGATGAACCTAATCTTCATCTGCCGTAGGCAAATATATACATATATTGACTTAACCGTAGGTTTTGTTAAAGCGGATTGTAAGTAGCCTAATCTATTTCATGACCATACGGAATTCATTGAGAATAGTGTACAGTGATATATGATCTACATATGTGATAGTATATGTAACTGTGGCATAAATTTCTTCTTTGTCATTTGCAAAAATAATTTCCTCACAAAAGGGTGGGTCACTTAATATTTTCAAGCATTACATACATACATTTGTTTTTAACATCTGTAAAGAATGTGATACAAACAAGCCATAAACTTTGAGCATCTCAGTTTTGTGTCATGGTGGGCTTTACTGAATGTTTATAAACTTGCTGGCATTCTACCATTTGTATTTTATTAAAAGTGCAGTATTTCTTTCTCTTTCAGGGAGGGGTGATTCTAGTGTCACATGATGAGCGACTGATTCGTATGGTATGCAAAGAACTATGGGTTTGTGGAAATGAATGTGTCAGGAGCATTGAAGGCGGTTTTGATGAATACAGACGATTAGTGGAACGGGATTTGGAGGCCCAGACCAAATAGCAACACTCAACATTACCAACACTACCGCCCATTCCTTGTTATGTGTGTGAAAGAGTTAAGACACACTGTATTTAACATTCTAAAGATTCTGTGAATGCCGATTTGAATCAGATCTTATATTTATTATTGGAGGCTGTTATGTAATTCTGTGAAGTGTGATTAATAGAAAGTTATATACATATTTATAAAACTACATGAAGCAGAATTCTTCATGAGATGTGGTAGTTGCTCAGTTCTGCCTTTTGTGTAACATGCTCATTCATTCCCATGTTCACAAGAGCTTGCCACTGAACACAATCCGAAGTCACTTGAATCCAGTTCACACACTCGTATCCTGTTTCTTTATGATCCTTTGTAATGTTATTCACCCATCTGTGATTAAGTCTTCTCCCTTCATTTAAAAGTAAATGGCAGGTAATGCTGCTCTCCAGCATTGTGCATACATTACTGACACCTTCATAAAATGTGTACATTTACACATTTATGTTATTGCAAAATGGAGAAAACTTCCCTTAAGATACTTTTTTCTATTCCTCAGTTGTATTGGGGTCCAAGTTTTTGCTTTAGGGCTACTCATGAACAAACTGAAATGACAATAGAATAAGGGTTTGAGGTCAGGAGAGAATACATGCTAGGAATTTAATCATAGAATTGTGTGACTTAAATTTTCAAGGCCATGTATAGTAGAAATTTCAGATTGTAAGTTTTCTTAACTCATGGATAACAGTGTAGCTTGTTAAGACTGCATTGGTCCCCTTTGCAGACCACTTTCACACTTCCTGTGTACATACAGGTTTGTAACAGAAAAGACTGCCCATATTTGGAATGGATCAGATTTATATGTTCTTAAACCTTCAAGGGAATATGAGATTTTAATCCTTTTTTAAAAAATTTACTCTGATGCAAGTTAGTCATGACCCCAACATAATCAAGGTTCAATGTTCATAAACTTTATGGTGTCTGGGCATTTAAAAAAAACTACATCTTTCTGAATAATTTATGTTGCCTCATTGTGTGCTGTGGCACCATGCCCACATACTGGAAAGTGTGTTCAACAGCTAGTATTATTTTATTGTTCTTTAGCGACTGTATGTCACTGCCAAAGATTGTGTAGTTCATTGGGCTGGGACAGAGATTGTAAAAAGCCACACAGTTGCAAGTTTGTTATCATCTATATTAATTTTCCATGGTTATGAACATTTTGGAGGCACAGCTCCCACTTGAAGATGGAGATGGTATGTTGGACCAACACCTTGAAACTCACTAATCAGATTAATCTATCAAATATAACGCAGAATATTACATTTCGGAAACTTCTTGATTTTTTTTTTGTTCATAGGGAGTGAAGGTTCCCTGTAACCATAAAAAATGCACATGCTGTCAATATATGACACTCCAGCCCATAGACTATACGAAATCTTTGAGTGTTTTTTTTTTTAATTTGGAGGGGGGGGGGGTTGCCATAAGAAGGCAATACACGTCACGTCCCAATTTGAGACGACGTTTTCTAACGTCAAGCGACACGTGCGGCGAACTACTTGGTTATTAAAAGACGTGACGTGATCCGTTGATTGTGGAAGCAATGATTCCCTAGGAGGCCGAAAAAGCACATTAACAACTAGTAATAAATGCACTGTTGTACGCATTACATTCAGTCGCACATGGACGATAGAAAAAGTCCAAGTATGTTGATGAAATTGCATGAAAACATACCTGATTCGTGCGTATAACCATAGATCATAAATCAGTAACATTGATGACGGTACCAATAGGGAGAATACGGTGCAATGAAACTAGTGCATTTAAAAGCCACTCGTTTAATAAAGTAGTTGTCTTTGGCTGTATTTTAATTGTACTGTAATTGATTAAACAAGCAAATGTCGGTCATCAAGTTTCCTTTAGATCACAGATCATGCATGACTTAGATAGACAATCCGTGCCTTCGTGATAACCGTGTATCGATCGAATTCGAGGTTACCCGTCGAGAGGCGCGATAGATGTGGGCATAAAGTCAAGTGACATAGTATGCTCATCTCGCGTGGGTAATAAATAACTTTGATATTATACATTGTTTGTCAGCACTTTCTCTTTGTATTGTGGTTGGATTTGTGCTTTAGAATTTCGATTTGGGTTCATTATTTTGATATGCTTTCGTCACTTGTGAAGGAACATCAGGCAAAGCAAGCTTCCAGAAAAGAAAAACAAGGTTTGTGTAGTCATTTGATTTTTAAACACAGAGCTCAATTCCACCGTGATTTTGCCTGGTTCCACTTCAGAAAAACATGTGCGTGTTCGTAGTACGCCATAAATGTTTCAGACTATCCCTTAAAATTTGGCGTTATTGTGACACTGTAGTTGATGTGATTATAATTTGGTATTAGATTCAGAAGTGCATTCGGATGAAATTACTACACTAGAACTAATCACGTACTTAATGCATTTCTAAATCCAAACCACGTAACACGCTTATCGTCATCAGCATGAGCAGGTTATAGAGAATTTTTGGCTTTTTCCATCAACTAGGGTATTGGTCTTAATCTTTTTTTTTACCTACGTTTTTTATACCTCTTCATATGTGTTCAGTCTCTAATTTGTAAATATGTGTGCTATTCATTTTTAATCAATGTTTCAGCATATGCAGCCCAGTTATTTAAATTCTGTTATTTCTTTATTCGTTTTATGGTCATGTAATGTGTATCCTGCAACTGACCTGAGAAATTGCATCTCCACAGTTTCAGTGGTTTCATGTATCCATTAGTTCAGGACTCAACATGGATGTTGGTCTCTCAGAACCACCAGACATTGCTAAAGAGACAGAGCCCTTATCTAGTCCAGCAGAAACAGTGAGCTGGAATTGTGACAAATTGCCATTTTGTATGATGCTGAAAGGATTATCTTGTTAGAACCTTTCTGCATTCCTTTACATTGTGAATTTGATGCTTGCATGACATCCTGTTCATGTTGTTGCGTGGTACTTGTAATGTCCTGCATCCCATGTGGTCTGTTTCCTGTAGCTAGATTTCTTGACTGTGCTGTTGATACACCATTTGGATATATAACCTTTTCAGCCGTAGTACCTGGCCGTAGCAACAACCTGGATTACCATGTCCCAGGGATTCACAAATTTGCCAAGAAGTTAGAGGCCTCATCCATGTTGTATGTGCTCAAAGGATGACTTGAACCAAGTTGAATACCGAGGACCTGCAGTTCTGGATTTACCTCTCCATCTCAGTATTAGCTGGCACTTTTTGCTTGATGCATGTGAATTGATATGTTTTTTACGGGAGGAAAAGACTGCAGTAATTTTGCTGAAAATATTAGGAGGTACTGTATAAAACTTAGTTGCCGAGGCAACCAGGTACGTGGAGGCACCCCTACTCAATCCTGGCCAAGAAGTCTAGATCAGGGAAGCATTAGTGATGGAGTTGCACCCAGCAGCATGAACAGGGAAAGTAACTTACCTTGAGCATGTTTACTGCTTTATCCTGGTTAGCCTGGACAAGGCTCTTCCTTCTCACCCCTCCCAACTCTGTAGGCCAGCAGTCCTAGTGGCCCTGTCGCATCATCACCTGGTGGTAGCATATCAGCGTGCACTGTATACATCTGAAAGGCTACATGATGTCACAGTGCAGAAGGCAACCATCTGGATTGATAATATATATATATTTTTTTTTTTTTACAGAACAGAAGAGAAAAGAAGCAGTTGCTGCTGCCAATAGTTTAACACAAGCGCTTGTGGATCATCTGAATGTTGGGTAGATATTACAGTTGTTTCTGTATGAACAGAAAAATAACTGAGGCATATTTTGGTAACTCAGGGAATATATGTCACTTAAGAGAAAAGATTTTCAGTTATGTGGCTTGTTCAGCTGCAGCGATCTGTCTAGGCTAATTCAGTGGAGCAGATCCCTTCTTGAGAAGCTACATTTTAATACTACACTCCCATGTATGCATAAGTCTTCCAAGTAGTCTCATTCTTTCTGGTTTTCCAATCACAACCCTGTCTAAAATTCTGTTGTCCCCCATTCATGCTGCTTGTCTCATTCACCTAAATTTTATCACTGTAATATTTGGTGAGGAGTACAAACCATGAATCTCATCATTATGAAGTGTTCTTTCTCCTGTACTTTTTCCCTTTTTGGGCTGCATATCTTACTCACTATCCTTTTTTCAAATGCCCACAGCCTGTTGTTTCTATTGTGTGGGGGACCAAGATTTTTACCCATTTAAAGCAACAGTTAAAATTATAGTCCTATATATTTTAATTGCTATGTTTTTAGATAGCAAACAGTATGGCAAAAGATCCTGGCCTGAGAGGTTGCAAGCATTCCCTGAATCCTTGCTCATTTACTTACAGAGTTGTAAATATTTTGATGTGAGACAGCTGCATATTAGACTAGATGGTTTTATCTTTTCAGTAGGTTGAGAGCAGACAAACATAAGCCAGTTAGGGTAAATGGATTATCACCAGCTGACCAAATGACTTTCTTTATTAAGTAGGTTCATGGAATTAGTTAATATTGTTAACTTTGACCATTGTATGATTATATTTACTGACTACAAAAATTGTAGCTCTAGCTTGCATAATAATTGCTAAATTCATCTAAGTTTTTGTGTCATATAATTGAGAGTCTGTTATTAAGCAGGGTCCATCATGAGAAGATATTAATTCAGTTGGCCAAAAAGTCCCCCTCTTTCTCTCTGTCATCACATGTGTGCATCAGTCTGCTGTTTAATTTCTACATTTTTAAAGATGAAGCATAACAAAATTATGATTCTCCTCATAATATTGAATTTTTTTTATCTTCCACAGAGTAGCTCAAGCTTATTTAAATCAAAAAAGACTTGATGCAGAGGCCAAACAACTTCATCACAGTGCTACCAACTTTGCCAAGCAGACACAACAGTGGGTTAATCTTGTTGAGAGTTTTAGTGGAGCACTCAAAGAGATCGGAGATGCCGAGAATTGGGCTTGTAGCATAGAAGGAGATATGAGGACAATTACAAGTGCTCTAGAGTATGCATATAAAGGTGAGTAGCTAGTGTTCAGCTAAGCTCAGGGACACAAATATAGAACATTGCCACATTTGGCTTGACACTGTTATGACATTTTTTAAGTACCTCACATATCCTTCACTCTTCTTAGTGACACACAGTGAGTTTCCACTAGAGTGGTGATGAATATGCAGGTGCACGTAAATTACAAATGTACCGTATTGCTGTTACCTTTTGTTACTTCACCACTAACCCTTTGGTTGCACAGTGCAAGGTGCAAGTGTTCAAATCCCTGCAGAGTGTAGATGTTTATTCATTTTTTTATTTGTTGTACATTGCAGCCACATATCATTCCATGATTAGTCATCTGTATCTTGCACAACCAATTGATCCATATCCTTGTCTTTAAATTGTAGCAAAGGCCAGCCTTATGCTCTGTGCACAGGTTACCATGGTATGTTGCATAAATCAGCAAACCATTCCTTTTCTATGATATACCTATTTGAGGAAATGGTTTCTGAAGACACTTGACAATTATTGATGAAGATAAGATAAGTCTTATCTACTGGTAAGATACTGTAATGAGTATTGTGTTGTTTGACTTCAAATTGAAAGTTTGTGTGCTAGACTTCAAACTGCTCATTGTGTCATATTCCACACAATTATGTTTTTGTGTAAAGAGCCTTCACCTTTCCATCAGAGAACAGGTAAGAGGCTTACATAACTTGCTCACAGACAGCCCCATTCTCCCTGAAATTGTTGCTGTATGGCATCCATGATTACATGGTACATGTATCTGGATTTTCGGCAGGGATATCGGTTTTGTGAAGTTGGATGTGATGACTTTGGTTAATGTTGAATTCTGTTATGGCTGACTTGTGTGGATGATAGGATGTTTTTTCACGGAGCGTCCAGACTGTCCAGTGTTGGTCTCCACTCACTCACAGGGAATGCTGTACACACCCATTATTATGCCTAAGTTATCCTTCCTGGTTGAAAAAAAATAATGTCTTCCTTGGCAGAGACCAACCTTCCTAGTGATGTGCTTGAATATCCTGCTCATCATCTGAAGGTTGGGACAACAAATGATCAAAGGCAAATGATTTTGGATCCTGTGCATGGTGTCAGCACAGTTCCTTTTCCCCTTCAATATAAACATCCTACGTGGCTCACCTTAAGACTGCAGATGGAATTAATATAAACTTTTATATATTCCATGTCTGTGCAGTAAAGAATGCTATTTACTTGTATGATGAACCAACAAATGCTTCTTCATAAATATGTTCAATCACATATCATTTTTCACCAACATGTTTTGGTCACTTTTGTGATCATCAAGAACACAATTAATATACAATAATAGTACAAAAATGTATGATAAAACCACCCAGTGTTACACTTTTATACCTTACGTAAATGATTATTAAGCAATTTACATTACAATATCTGCTTGATTCTCTTGGATGCCACATGTCAGTAGGTGCCATGTGTGTATTGCATCAAGGCAGCTGATGGCTGTGTAACATTGAGTGACTGAAACATGTGGGTGAGGAATAATAATGTGTGACTGAACATATTATGAATGTGCATTTATTGGTTTATCATATAAGTAAATAACATGGCAGTAGTATGCTCATCTGAAACAGTGTTAATCATGCACCCGACTATATAGTGTCATATCCCAGAAGGCCACAATCTCATACAGTGCCATAAGAACATTACATATCTCCATGTGTTTCCTGTAGTATTTTTTTCCAAAGTTATGATTAATGCTCTTTAAGCATTCATATCCAAAATACTACTGCATCAGCACTAATAAAAATAGAGTTAGGCTCGATTATAACATCATTAAAGGGACTGAATATTCTCTGTTGTTACAGTTGAGAGTTTTTCTAACCAAACAGTATAATGTTATGGTTAACAGAGACGAATTAATTGTTACTACAGAATATCTGTTGCTACAGACAAGGAGTCGCCTAAACTGATGTTGTGGCAGGCTTTGACTGTACTTAATTTTCTCCATTTCAAATGTATTTTATACCTTAGAATAAAATATTAACCACTTCCTTGTCATTTTATGTAATATATTTCAAAGTAAGAGACCACGTTTCCCAGTCTTGAAGAGTACTGGGGACTAGGAAAAATGGCAAATTTTTGTACTAAAATATTATTGCTTCCACTGCTCCTCCTCCTACTACCATCACCACCGCTAATTTTCTATTTACAGAGGATAATAGTTACTTTTTTTTCTTCTGTTTCAGTAACTCAAGAAACAACATAGTTTTTGTATGTCCACTGGGCTTGTTTTAACAAATGAGTTGTATATATTGTTCCTAGTTCATGAACTGTATGTTTCCTTGTAATGGTCATTGAATGGAATAGTTATGGGGAACAGTGACATTAAATAAGACTTTTGTAAGTATGGACACTCTTCATTCTCATGTCATTTACCAGCCAAAATCTGAAGATACATTGTTATATTTACTTTGAATATATTTTTATATATATTATATTTACAGTATACATAAACGTTCATTTCTGTCATATTGTTACAGTATTTAAGCCTTGAGATATCACATACAGTAACACCACGCTGAACACTCAGGATACGTTTCTGGAAAAGGGAGTGAATCAGCTTTTAGTGAGGTCATTATAATATGTGTTATATGGAAAATCATGCAAATAGGCAGTTTCTTATCTATGAGTGGTTATATTATTATTAATTGGCTGGGTTGGTCCTTCATCCCTGATGCATTGCAGCCTTGAATTGATCTATTTTGCTTAACCCAGTTTATCATTTGGCATTAAGCAGATGTCCTTAACCTTTTAAACACGAAGCGCAGACTGCATTATTTAAAGACCCAGTTCATACCGCGCTGTAAACACTTTTCATCTTGGTTATAAAAACCAATCAGTTTTTGATGTAAGTGGCACAAGTCGCTGTTTGTTCTCAGACAAATACAAAACACATAAATACAGTGTGGGCAGAGCGTATGACTGTTGAATGTTAAACTTGATGGTGGATCACGTAACCATTAGGCTTTAAAAGGTTAATAAGATCCAACAGACTACTTCCATTCTATCCATGGCAGTGTTCTAGCCTTTAGTCGCCAAAAAGCTGAAGTCTTATGTGTGCTAAAGCTTCACAGTCTGATAGGATGTGTAAGGATGTCACATCTCTCATACCACATTTACTACAGCTTGTTTCTCCCTCATAGTGACCAATTTGTTGTAGGTGCTTTCTAAGTTGACAGTGTCCCATTATGCATTGTCACTAATTTATCTGCTTTTGATTTAATTTGAATAGATCTGCACCTATTTCACATGAAGGTTCTCTCAAGAGTAATTTCACATATCTGTGACTGGAATATCATTCCATTAAATCCATGAGGATACATGATGGTTTGATTTGGTTACTGGTACACAGAGGCAATTAATTATTTAATGAAACAGCCAGCATATCAGTGGCATGTATTAAGCAGTCAAAAAATAATACTACACGGTTACTGGAATTACCTTCATCCTTTCTAAACCTTATTACCATTCAGTCATTGGCCATATGTGTTTTGACAGTTTGTCATTAGTGACGCTTAATTGCAGCTAATTAACATGTGCTTTGCAATATAATATTTACAGTGTAGGTTTTTGCTGCTTTTTTTGGTCTTACTTTGTCAGGCTTCTTTTTTAAGTTCAATGTTGAAAATTAGTTCTGTATTGGAAAACAGAACTTACTGTTGTGCTCATAATAATTACTAACTGGTGTCAAAATGGCTGAAATTTGTATCCTTTGCTCTTATTTTAATGCTGTTTTTCATGACATAAGTGGTGTTAGTTACAGAATTTAAAGTTATGTAGTATACTGATGAATAACACCCCATTTGGGTGACAGCTGTTCTGAAATTATTTGTGAGTAGCTTAACAATGCTCCAATGAAGTAAAGGACAATGTAGGTCAACTTAAGATAACAATGCTGCTTTTTCTGTTTTGCTTTCAGTGCACATTGAGGTCCATGACTTAATGGCAAAAAGAATTAACTTACAGGGCAGGTCTTTGATTTTTTACTACATTTTTGCATCGTGACATGTCTGTGAGTCTGTCTGGCCTGTATTGTGTCAGAATTAAACTTCACACTGGTGACAGCATTCAAAACATGTTACAGCTTATGTTTCCACTTTTTCCTGGTATAAAGATCTTTCATGTGTCCCCTGAGATTAAAACGTAGGTTGAGATTGGAGATTTGGTTGGTGAATGTTGTGGATCACCATGACTGATCCTGGACCAGGAGAGTAGTGACACAAATTTTCATAGTATAGCTAAAATGGGGAGTTCCTTTGCATTTTTTAAAAGTATTTCATGACAATGCACTGATGCTCATTATAAGAATAAAACCAACAAGTGCATATGAAAATATGTGAATGTATTACGTTATAATCATTGTCAGAGTTATACAATGATTATAATCTAATAAATTCACGTATTTTCATTTGCACTTGTTGGTTTTTCCCCTCTTGCATTATTGTGTTAAAAAGTACAAATGCATTACTTTTCATATGTACAGCAGAATTCTTTTAAGGCTGCACCTGAGAGGTGCCAGATTATCAGACAGTACTCCATAGACCTAAGTTCTTACAGGTAACCTTTTCTTACTGCACCTGTGTTTGAGTAGTACAACCAATCAGAGGAGTATTCCATTTGGATATCCCTTTTAACTGCTGGTTCAGGCACATCAGAGTCCACATAAATGGTTTCATGAGTCCTTTCAATTTCTTCTGCCAATGCTGAAGGACCAGGAGAAAGTGGATCAGCACTTCATAACTCAAGAAGTTGATGGAGTGGAAGACAAGGACTCAGGAAATACAACAATTGATGTAAAGACACCCGTGGATACCTTTTTGAACATGTCCCCGAGGTCTTCCCGTTTCATTGATGAAGCTTTTTTTAAATGGTAAAAAGTACAGCAGATAATATGCAGATCATTAGTTTTGCTGCCATGTTATGGCTGTTGGATCCTGCATATTCCACAAATTTTAAAATAAACTCATAAGACTTCCTCCACAAGCAGTTTTTAAGCTATTCTTTTCTTCCTCATCCTCTTATAATACTTGTGACACCACTGTTTGTATTAAACATTTTTTATGTCGAAGCTTCCAGACTTATGGACTTTTGCTTAACTGCCTACGTGTCAGGATTTCTGGAGTGTCTGCTACCAGGTTAAAGGAACACATTATTATTATTATTATCATCATCATCATTGTCAGCAGCAGCAGCATCGAATTTCTCACTTCTTAACTTTGGCTGGGAAATATTCACCTATCCTGGGATGTAGTAATCAACAGGATTAGGCTCGGTGGTCTTATTTGTACTTTAAAAAGTTTCTTACAATTGAACATGTGCCAAGAATTACAGATTTTTGCAATTGAATATATGTATTCGGATACAGGTTAAGTCTTGTTAGACTTCGTGATAGTGGCTTTGGAATTACTCCCGTAGATGATATTACTATTGGGATCACTTGTGCTGCCTTTTGCTTTCATATAGCACATATTTAATTTGCCAGTTCTTGGTACTTGCTTTGTTTGTTGGTTATTGTTTTAGCGAGATAATGTGTATTTGGGACAGCTATGTCTATCAAAAAGGTGTCCTTTGTTTTCTTGTTCATAAAAGTTATATCAGGTCAATTAAAAGGTATTGTTTTGTCCGTAAGTATGCTGTGATTCCAATACGGCTTGAAAGTTTCATTCTCCAGTACATTGGCTGGTGTGTACTTATAATACAGACTTTTATTGTCAATCAATTCGGCTGCTTCTGCCAGTTTCTGATGGATAATTTTGGCTAGTCCATCACGTCTCTTTACATACTTGGTAGGTGCTAGTTGCTCACATGCTGCAGTAATGTGTTGAATTGTCTCCTATTCTTTTCCACATCTTCTGCACAGCTCATTGGTGTCTTGGCTGCTTCAAAATATATTTCTTGTAGTTTCTTGTTAGTATGACTTACTGTTGTTAAAAAGCCCTCTGTTTTGACGAACAAATCCGTGTTTGTCAGCCATTTGTTCGAGGCTTTTATGTCTACATATTGTTGGCTGAGGTCATACGGATGGCGGGCATGCAAGGCTTTTTGGGACCATTGTCTCTTGACTTTGTTATTATATTCTTCATCTGTGGGGAGTTCATTTGCATTTGCGCGGACTAAGTCCAGTGGTGTGTACCTATCATCTGCTTTTACTACTGCAGCGTGAAGAGACGACGTGACGTGTTTGTTTAAGAAGTATGTCTGAAGGAGCTTCACCTGTTTGTCATATAGTCGAGTTATATCAATCAATCCTCTGCCAACCATTTGCGGTGGTAGATTAAGTCTTTCCTTTGCAGGACGGAGGTGGTGAAATCTATATCTCGTGAGTAACATTCTAATTTGTTTTGGAAGTTCCCTAAGTCTGTAGGTGTCCATTTCACTATTCCGAAGCTAAAAGTTATTACTGGGGCCGCATAAGTAATGATAGCTTTTATCTTATTATTTTCCATTCAACTTTGTCTTTAATATGCTTTTTGTGCGATTTAAGCATTCTTCGCCTAGCTTCTGTTTCATCTGGGCATGCTTAATTTTTTTTATTCTTGATTTTAATTTTTTTTTACCTTGCATGTGGCCCAAGTATATATACATGTCATCCTCGTTCATGGCTTCCGTTGTGTCATCACCCTCTGTTGTGAAGCTTCTCATTTCTAGTTTACCCTTTACAATACATAATATTTTGCACTTTTCAATCCCAAATACCATTTTAATGTCTCTTGAAAAAGTTTGAGTGAGCCGTAGAAGTTCTTGCAGTTGATTGTTTGTAGCGACATATACTTTAACCTTTTGGCGCCGGAATTATTTTTTTAAATTTTAGCACACCCTGTATATAAAATGTGAATAATACAGGAACCAAATACGTTAGAATTATGAAACAAACTGCATTTTGAAGAGAAAA
>Ga0123354_10008809_pt1 | contig 15382 bp, 7 predicted proteins | sample TergutLab28metaG_2_FD_97872 | JGI IMG/M metagenome (GOLD analysis project Ga0123354, IMG submission 97872) | Labiotermes labralis P4 segment gut microbial communities from Petit-Saut dam, French Guiana - Lab288 P4 | ecosystem: Host-associated > Arthropoda: Insects > Digestive system > Gut ...
AATTTTTTTTGTCTCTTTCACGATACCACCTAGTCTTTGGAGACTAACTAGGTATTTTATTCTCTCCTAAACTGCTACGTTGTCTATTTGCTGCAGGCGTCGCCCAACGGTTCAGCCTGCTTTGTTCTGACTCCTCATCATTCTTGAGGTTTTTCTAGATCACACACAACGACGCATCACAATCGGTAGGACTCCTCTGGGCGAGTGATCAGTTCGTCGCAGAGACCTCTACCTGACAACACACAACACTCACAACAGACCAAACATCCATGCCCCTGGTGGGATTCGAACCCACAATCTCAGCAGACGAGCGGCCGTAGAACAACGCCTTAGACCGCGCGGCCACTGGTACTGGCACGAATACAAATGGAAGTAATACATATCTCACACACCAGTACCAAAGTCACTAGACTGGTTGCATAGTTATTGCTACTCTGCAGTTCAGACAGCTAACTGACAAAACTTTCACAACTGTGCTCGAAGTATCCGCCCGTAGTGTTAAACAAAGTGTTGCTATTTTCATATTATGATATTTAAATGGTCATACGGCGAAAATAAAGGACCCTAGGATAAGTCTGTTTTAGTACGAAGAACAAATAACTAAAATATGGCTCCCTGCTTCAGAAACACCCCACATGAAAACAGATGAACACGTGCCTGTAATATGTGTTATGTACAGGTAATAATGGAGCATGTCCTTGCCCACATTCCTGCAGAAAAGTTTGTATGCGTGCGTAACAGGGAAACCAATGTAAAACAAACGTTGTAACAATAAAAATTACACAGAATATAAAATGGAATTCTAAAAGCAGCGTTCTTCTTTGCAAGTTGACAGGTTTTCAGCTGGTCAACGAATTCTCTGCATTGTGCAAAAAGACAAAATTTCAGTTCACACTATAACTTGACTGGACCCTTCTTGATCAATAGCCATCACATACACATTCTTCTCTCTATGATTCGTTTTAATATTATCGTAACATCTTCGCCTAATTCTCCCACGTTGTATCTTGTATCCGGTTTTAACAAACTGAACTTTTCACGTAGTTATCATTTCTCCCCATGAGTGCTACACAGGCCAACCATCTCAACTTCCTTCACTTGATTGCCCTACTCGTGCAAAAAGCTGGAATTGTGACGCTCCTCTCTACGTACCACCAATTGTACCATTCGGCATCACGATCCCACCCTTCTGATGCAGTGGAATGCAAGTTATCATCACCGCACATAACAACAAGTAACAAGTCCACTACTGTTTTGCTCTCCCCACAAACTCTAACAGCAGACTACATAGAAAATGCGAAATTACTGATCATCTGTTAAACCCTGTCAGAAATTGCTTGAAGGAAAATCAGGCGCCTAATTCTTAAAAAAAAATTCTTCTTCTAAATGTAAGTTTATTTCAGTAGCTGGCCAAGCAATCAGAAATTCATGCCTGTGTTTGTCGCCTAACTTTCTACTGATTGAGTGCTAAAGCGTGACCTGGCAGTTATACTAAATTTAAGTACTTCTGCAATAATACAAATTTTAATTCAACCACACTTTGTGACAAAAAGCCACACAACGTCAGCAGCAGGCACATAGTTCGGAACTATCGGCATACTAGTTCATATACGTTTATTATCAGGTCAAAATTCTTATTTTTTAAGGTACGGCATCCTCGTTGGATAATGGAGAAAGTCAACAATACATATTTTGCACATTACAGCTACCTGTTTCGGTTACCTCAACGTAGCCGTCATCAGGCTGTACACAGAATTAGAAAAACGAAATAAGTCTGTGTACAGCCTGAAGATGGCTACGTTGAGGTTGCCGAAACTTGTAGCTGTGATGTGCAAAATATGTTTTGTGTACTGGAATGACTGTCTCAATTCTAGAATATTCTTAAGCTAAAAATTCCAGGCAAGTAACATCCCAGGGACAACGGGGTTGAATTTGCCTTCTGAACCGCGTGTTGGATAATCCAATTACAAGTGAATACACACCGTATGAAAACAATCCTTTGGTTGCGGGTTTAATCACGTTAAGCGAAGGCGATGGTACACTTTGGCTTGCCGTATTGCTGCAAGGTGACGGACACACTGACTCTCTACACTGATTCCCCGTAGTCCCTGTTTATGCCAATAACAATGTGCTATTTTAGTTAGTTAGTGACTTACAAACTTACTTACTTACTTACTTACTTACTCACGCCATGGAGCAGAATCCTTCTTGAGAAACTAACCGCTTTGAAGCTAGTCAATAAATTTCACGCATTTTATGGAACCCGAAGGTTCATTGCCGCATTCACAAGTGCCCGCCACCTGTCCCTATTTTCAAACAGCTCGATCCAGTCCATATACCCACATCCCACTTCCTGAAGATCCATCTTAATATTATCCTCTCATATACACCTGGATCTCCCCATTGGTCTCTTTCCCTCCGGTCTCCCCACCAAAACCCTGTACACGCCTCTCCCCTACCCGATAAGTGCTACATGCCCCGCCCATCTCATTCTTCTCGATTTTTTCACCCGCACAATATTGGCTGAGGATTATAGATCATTAAGCTCCTCATTATGTATTTTCTCCACTCCCATGTTACAACGCCCTTCTTAGGCCCACATATTCTCCTCGACAACCTATTCTCAGCTACCTTCAGCCTACGTTCCTCCCTCAATGTCAGCGACCAAGTTTCACACCCATACAAAACAACCGGCAAAATTATAGTTCTGTATATTTTAAAATTTAAAGTTTTGGGTAGCAGACTGGAATACAAAAGATTCTGCACCGAATGATAGCAAGCATACCTTGACTTCAATCTGCTCTTAACGGTGTGTTGTTTTATTATGATTATTAATTATTAAGTTGTTATTATATACATTATTAAGTTCCGCAGCAAAAGTTTATATTCTGACGCATTTCAAACATAACCACGTGTAGCGCATGCGGCTGACATCTTTGTTCTCGCAAAGCGATGCAGTGCGACCAAACGTGGACCAGCAGGCAACGTGTGTATGCACACGGCATCCATAGCTTCCAAACGTGCTGTTGTGTTCTATGTGCCTTACCAGGTTTGTTCTCACGTTCAGTTACAGAGACAAAACACAAAGCCGCGAAGCTAATGACTCTGCAGATGTAAATGTAACCATGTTAAAACGAGTACATATCTTCCTCGCAAACCTACTTCGTTACATACACGCCAATTCGAAAAAATATTTTAAAAAATGGCAGATATAAAAAAGAAGAGGCACGCGGTAAGGCACGCGATAAAAGATGAGCCGCGTTTTAAAAGCACTGAGAAATCTGGATTCGAAATTCATACCACTAAGAATGGAATTCAGTTTGCCTATTGATGATTAATGTTGTACTAAAATTTGGTAAATTTAAATTTAACGTAAAATTTTGAATTCGGGGGCCCGTAAGTGTCACCTACTTCAGCTTTAAAGTTGTGCCTATTTCCCACACAATGTGTATGCGAGTCTCAGAATAAGCATACTGTGTTTATTTCTGTAAAAAGACAAACGATGTCATGCTACAGCGGTAGGAACTGAGTTCCTGTATCTTTTTTTATGCCAAATTCATGCTTAATTGAATTTCGTGTAATATACTCGGTGCACAAATTTACGAAAGTAGGCCAGCGGATGGACAACCAAAAATTTGTGGCGCGATTTCTGGGAAATGGAACAGATGTTTTTTTTTCTCCAATTAAAACGCAGAATTTGCACATATCACAAATTCACAGTGCAGTCAGTAACATGTGGCACTCTCTGGAGCTCCTACAGACATGTAAATTAACTTAATTTGTGCTTAGTGACATGAGGCAGGAAGCCTCAGTCACAATGGTGTTTATGATATGGACTGAACACACGAGGAATCGAGGTTCGATTCTCAACACAGCCAAGATATTTGTTCCTTCTCCACAGAGACTAAACTGGCTTCAACTTTCTATTCAATGGTTACGGGAGGTTCCCTTCCCGGCATTAAACTGACAAGAGCTGAAAGCTGATAACCCACTTCCATCTTGTGCCTATTTAAGAATGCGAGGAACTATACTTGCACTGCCTCCACGTCTTCCTAGTCTTGTGCTTAATTAAATATACGAGAACTTTATTCGTACTTCAGGCATTACGTGTGTTTGTCATTTTCAAAAAGTGTACAGTGACTAATAGCACAAAAAGACTGGTCTCAATTTTAAGCAAGAATTTGGAGATAGTCATGATCTACTTGTATATTTATGTGTTCGAATACCTGCCTAGAAAATCACCACTCGTCTGATCTGCTACTCGACCTAGTATCAGTTTATCTATCGAAAACTAAGATGAGATTAATATTGATATGCAGATGTATGGACTTCTATGAACTCCTATTATATTTTATGTCTGCGCACCACACGGCAGGTGGGCCGGATAGCGTAGTCAGTATAGCGACTGGTTACGGGCTAGACGGTCCGGGGATCGAATCCTGGTGGGGGCGAAATTTTCCGCACCTGTCCAGTCCGGCCCTGGGCCCCACTCAGCCTCCTGTACAATGAGTACCGGGTCTTTCCTGGGGGTAAAGAGCGGCCGGGGAGTGACGCTGACCCCTCACCCCCTTCCAGTGCCGTGGTCAAGAAAGAGTAGATTTATACCTCTACTCCCCCTATGGACCGTACGGCCTGTACAGAGCCTCAGCATCTGTACAAGGGTGCACTTTACCTTTACTTTTTCTACCACACGGCAGGGCTTAAAACCTCTTAACTGCGCTCAGTGAGCCCTGCTTCAGAGTAACGATGTAGCACTGCTATGTATGCAGCTTTGATATACAAAGGAGTAAGTTGGGTAGCAGAAACTATAGGAGGCAAACTATAACCGCGCTGTGCACAGCCTCTCTTGTTTATTATTTTAGTCCAATCCATTTTCTGAGGCACATGGCGCCTGTGCGACGACGTCGCTTCCAAATGTTACCATGACAAGAAAAAGTCTTGGAGCGTCTCCAGCGATATACACTGTACAACACGTAGACTTGTTCTTGTAAACAGAATGATTTGTGGCAAGGTTCAAGGGGCTCGACGTGGGATAATGACAGCACTTAAAATGAAACAGGAAAATAATCAAGACACTTCATTCCTCTCGAGTTACATAAGTCGTTAGTTAACTGAAAAAGGAAACGCCGTATAATTACGTGGTTGTTGAATAAAGATAGACCAAATTGATGCCACTTGTTTTATTATTTCATTATTTAATGCTCAACATGTTTCGAATGTTATTACATCCATCCTCAGGAGCTTGCGACTTATTTGTTGAGTTATTTCATTGGTTGTAATGCTCTGGTTCGATGCGTGTTGGTGTTACGTTGTGGTTTGGCTGAGGTGGTGTGGTAACCGGATGCAGGCTAAGGCCGAGACATGGTTAAAGAAGACAGGCAACGTACACGCACTTATAACGTAACGTTGTGGAGTATTCGCGCAACCACTTTCGCAATGGAAAAGGAACAATGCGTTCTGTCCTTCCGGGTTAAGTAGTTACAACACCAAATATTTCTTGTGAGAAAAGAATAACAGTATTTATTCTTGGTACTAAGGTTCTGAAGTAAACGCGTAATGGGGAGGTAATTACCATCCGTCCCTCTTTTCACATGTTTCGTCTTCGAACACACAGAGCATATTACATTGATATTAAATTATTTACTGTAATTACTGGATAATAACAGTAAAAACTGTAGGACCAAAATAATGTTGATTCTTTTCGTTAAAATATGAAGTTTTAACAGATCGAATGTCCGCAAAATCTGTTGTCACTAAAAATAAAATGACATGAAATGTGACCACACGGCTTATAAAGCTCCGGTTCACACATCCTTTTCTAAATGCCCGTCTACTAAGTGTATCAAATAACTAAGGAAATACAAAGAATTAGTAACCGCACTATAAAAATCTACTGCACAAGTAACTTCTGAAACAAAGGTGCCTATGTTGTATGTGCAACCGGACGGCATACAGTTTCCCTGTTCCTTCTGATGCCCTCTGGATGACGTAATATCTTCTCGACTGCCAACCACCCTTGGAATAAACCGCAACCGAATATACTAATACAATAAAATCAGGGCATGTTCCAGGATGGGGTAATAACGAGAAAGAAATCGACCTGAGAAACGGACAGCGCCGTTATTTTAGACACACATTAATATAACCACCATCACAATTCAAAGCGACGAAAAGAAGTTCTGCGGGAACAGAAATGGCGCCACTACCTGTATCTAACAGCCCAAGTATTCACCTGTGGTAGCAATCAACAGTTTATCTAAATTTGATGAAATTCACTCGGCTGAGATCCGGTTTACCATCAGTCCCTTGATGACGTACGCTGCAGTCTTTGCTATCACAGTACATTTCGTGTAGAAACAAAAGATCGAACTGATACGAACGGAGAATAGAACAGCCCTGTCGCATGAGCAGCAACCCTCCTTCCCATTCAGGTTAGTGTCAATTAATGTTTTTGTCTTCCAAAGTAAATAACACAGCAGTAGCTGAAACGAGGCAATAACAACTGCCACGTCGCATCACTCAAGACTAATTTTAGCAAGTGAATGAACCATTAAATAAACAGATCTGAACATGAAGATCAAACAGCGGCAAAATCATTCAGTTTCTATCTTACAAGCAACTGTCAGTTTTACTGATGAAACTAAGTGAAATGCCAAATTTATGTAACTAGGTAATTTTATTGACGTATTCTTAGCTCGACATGTTTCGGGTACATACGTCCATCATCAGGAGCATTAGATGTTGAGTTGCAGCATATGGTTTTCTGCATCGAGGTTTTGGAAGGGTAGTGGTCTTGAGAGCCGCTATGTGGGTCGTGTGTACGGTGCGGATGGTGCCGTGCGAGTCGCTACGCAGCGGCTCTCAAAATCACCACCCATCCAAAAACTCGGTGCAGAAAACCATATGCTGCAACTCAACATCTAATGTTCCTGATGATGGACGTATGTACCCGAAACATGTCGAGCTAAGAATACGTCAATAAAATTACCTAGTTGCATCAATTTGGCATTTCACTTAGTTTCATGAGGAAGATGCATGGTCAAACAACCCTCAAGTGTCAGTTTTACATTTAACTGTCACAAGATGAAGAAGTAGCAATGCCTCTCTACGAAGAACCATTATACAATAAAGGGAGTAACAGATAACTAGAGAAATGGAATTTATGTTCCCTACATCAGTCAAAGGAAAATCACCACAAAGAGCCACATAACGCCACGTCCTGTCTCGAGGCCAACAGAAACTTCATTTCATCTGTTCCATTCTCTGGAGAAAAAAATAAGAAATCCGATCTGTAAGTTATGTTTGAGGAGACATCGTTCAGGTACACGGCTGCCTGAGGAAGATAATGACTTAAAAATACATTATGTCCTCTACGACGACATTTACAAAGGGTTGCGCTGTACCGCATCATATCCAGAGGAGGTAAATTATTTTGAAGAAGCTCTGTTACCGTACGCTATACCGAGACATGTTTAAAGAAGACAGGCAATGTACACGTACTTATAACGTAACTTTGTGGAGTATTCGCGCAACCACTTTCGCAATGGAAAATGAACAATGCGTTCTGTGTGTATCCCCCCCCCACCCCATTGCCACTGCATGTCATTGTGGACTTCGTGGTCCTCCCTCCTGGGCATGGCAGGAGTGTAACCGACTTCTGAGGTTGGGACGCCCATGAGGCGCAGTTACATTGTCCCGATGATGTGAATGGTGATATAGGAGGATGTAGTGCAAGGAGGGCCCTTAAACCTCAATTCTACCAAACTACCCAGACCATGGTCATCGCGGGAATCCTCCCCTTCAGGGAAAATTCCCACGGTAGAGCCGCGAATCGAACCTGGGACCTCATGATTAGTAGTCAGAGACTCTAACCACTAGACCACGAGGCTGGTCTCTGTGTGTATTGTTGAGCTACATATAACTGCCAACAATATAAAAACATTAATTGTTGCATCAAAATGCCCTCATGGCGAATTTATGTGGTCGGAAAATCTCCGATATTTTTGTTAGATTTGAAACAAATTTGGAGTTTCTCGACAGACGTTTCATTAAAACACTAAACGCTAAAATTTTAACGGAAATTCTTGCAGTGGTAGCCGCGCTGATACATTGAAGACAAGAGGATGGACGGGCGGACGGACGGGATGACGCTAAAAGGCGCTTTTCGCGACAGGGCGAGAAGCGCCTGAAAGGGAAATAAAACCTTAACATGACCTTCCGTTTATACAAATGTAACCCGATTGCGTCTGATTGTCCATTAATGAAGAAAAGCTTAAAGATTTCCGTACAATTGGGTTCAGATGAACTTCACTCACGAGCTTAAAACAAGTATAACTCATGCAGCGGTTAACGTGACAGAACTCTGGTTACTAAGCCACTGCTTAGAACCCTGCCTACAACGAAAACTGATCCATTGACTGCTGAATCCTGCAAATTAATATATCTATTACTTCCCTCATTAGTTGGTTGAAGTTTAAATATTTGCGGTGAGGGCAATTCGTGCACTTATTTAAAATTGCGCGCCGAAGTATCGGCTGTGTTTCAACTTGTTGTGCGAGATTTGAGGTCCCCATTGCACTGATGCTGGAGAGTCTGTTCTTGTGGAATTAATACACTGTAACACTCCGAAAGTATGTTTGAATGGCATTATCATATTTGACACTTTGGGAAAACCTACGGTTCTGCAAACTCGTGGCCAATATCTGTATCGGATTTCGTCAGAAGTAGATACAAGTATGTCTAAAAACACGATAATAATTTCGAAAGGCGAAAATAGGCCGACATTTTTATGAGTAAAATTTACAGACGTGATATTGCAACAATTATCAAAATTCTCAACAAAAAAAGAAACCCGCTCTTGTCATTGTCTCGTTATACTATACTGGCTTATCGTATGGCTGATTATAGGATGACTGCCTTGTGGGAGCGAAGTGGACTGCAACAGTGGCCTGCTTAAAGGGAACATTTTCCAGAATGTGTTTCAAGGAACTAAACAAAACTACAGAAACCTTGAGTCAGAGACATCCGTCTCAGGGCCCTCCAAATATGAAGCTAGGGTACCAACCGCTGCACACCTATATCCCGTAATGACACACCAAGCTGTTAACACTCTCTCAGTAGCTACAGTTAAGCGGGAGTAAAATTTTGAAAATCCGGATCAATAACAGAAAGAGAAGATTCTTGTTTTAAATACTTTGTTAATCGGCTGTTTCAATGAGTGCACAAATTACGTATCTTTCCGACGTGAAGTCCAGTGCACTGCTGTTCTATGGCGCCACCAGTTTTGTTTATCTAACCATCTTATCTAACTAATACAGGCAATGGCATTACAATTTGAAGAGTCAAGTCGCCGTGTATGGGTAGCTACATACAATTACGGGCATTTCGGAGCGGCATACTGCCTGCATCATCAGGGTATTTCAAGACGACTCTTCGTGGACTACGGTGAAGATGAAGGCAAGACGCTCTCCCGAAACGTCGGTAACTACATACAGTAACCCCTCAGTGCACAAGCTTTCGGTTTACGAGTTTTGAGTAATAAAAGTGCACAAATTTACGAGCCAATTTTGTCTTATACCATCTATTTCCTCTCGCAAGCACATCGCTGTTTTCGGCGCCTCTTTTCTGCTGTCGTCGGTTCCCGAATCATCTCGAATGCGCAGGCTCTCTTCCTGATGACTCCCCCCCCCCCTCATCCCCAACATTTTTTGCTTTTGAAATATGTGGTTAAACTTCATTTGTGTCACGTTGAGGTTTATAATAAGGACAGTACTTAATACTGATGCGTATTACATCCTTCAATTATGTAATGACCGTGAATGCCACGCAAATACAGTTAATAACAAGGAGCGCTACTTCTTTCCCACTAGGTACCGTTCTGTCTCCCATTACAGTGCACCTTATACGTTGGGGAGAATATTTTAACCTTTGAAACATAATAAAATTCATAACACATATATTAACTGTTTGGAAAATAATATTCATTTCCCAAGTTTTAGCCTTACAAGCAGTTTTGGAGAAACTAATTAAGTTGGTGTAGCGAGAAATGACTTACCAATCATAGCCTTTAAGGCTTGCTTCGTCAGCACTCACTCTGTGAGAACGTCAGATCTCAAATTACATCCTATCCCGTATCTTACAATATACCTGACACTCCTTTCTACACCTAATGGAGCATGATGTTATTTCCAACAGGCTGCTATACATCACATTATCGTTACAGGCTTGGGGTAACTGTCCGACTTTTATACGGCACTACCGGAAGGTATAATGAGCCCATTTCGTGGTTATCACACGTCGCCCTACGGTTCGTACAAAATGAACATTGGAAAGCCGTGAAAATTTACAGAACGACTTAGGCATCTCGTATCGTAATCACACAACGACACACACCCCAAGGCATCCAACCCTCACCGCGCTGTGACATTATTCACAGACAGCTGCATGGAATCTCAAACATTTCGTCGTACATTACCTCCATATCACGTGTAGAAGGGTTGAATCTTGGTTTGCAGTCCAGCAGGCTGCAACATTCTGTATTCTCGACATTCCGTTAAACTACGCCAGGAAGTCACAATGCAGGAAGTACCGACCTTATAGACACCGAATGCTGCTGAATATCACAGCAATTCTGTAGCACAGATACCTCGACGTTACGCTGAATCACGGCTTGTGGCGTGACAGAATTCAATATTTTGAGTTCCTCACATTCCAGTAAAGAACATAAATAAAATATAACTTTTTTATATCAGTATTTAACCAAATTGATGCACAAAATTTTTTTCACAATAAGTTTTATTTCATGCCTCTACATGTTTCGAGCACATGTGCTCATCATCAGGAGGCCAAAATTGCATTACACAGCATCTGGTATCATCACACCTATAGGTGATACCAGATGCTGTGTAGAGGCATGAAATAAAACATATTGTGAAACAAATTTTGTGCATAAAGTTGGTTAAATACTGATATAAATATACTGAGATGCACGGTCAGCAAAACGTCAAAAAATATAACTTATACATAATATAGTCACTGGGTGAGCACTAAACACGCTATTTTGTTAACCTCCCATTTAATTCAGGCCAGTGCGATATTTAATTGTTAGGGCTTTACATACAACATCGAAACATAGGAGACGAGGCGAAAATGAGTGCTTCTAATAAATATTTTGGCAAAACACTGGTTGCATACTGAATGCTTTTTATGCGGTGATTTACATTCAGCCTCCTGCGCCGGTGGGTGCCAACACTAGGCCTTGGTAGCGAGGCGTAGCACTGTCGTTCACGGCCCTTTAGTTTGTACAGACAAAAAACAAAGTAGAAGTTAATTAACTTCTTTGTCAACCGCAAGGCGACTGTTGCTTAATATCTTTCTGAGAGGTTAATGTTACTGCTGACTGCATTCAAAGACTTCCAATGAAAACGAGGTATTAAATGAGCTTACAGCAAGAAAGAATTAGCGGCTAATTAAGAAAGCAAGAGGCATTTCAAAGGGTAAACACAGTCCTTCGGAAAAGCAGAACTTTGATAAGCATTTACTTGTGACAACGAAGGGATTTTTGGAAACTTTGTGACCATAAATAAGCCGGTTCGTTAACTAAATTATTTATAATTGAAACTACGATCTACAAAGAAAATTATGTTTTAAGGATAATGAATAAACGTGCAATGAAGCAGTGTACGTAAATGGGTATTACTGCGTTAAATGTTTATTGACTTTTAACTTAGGGAGGTTACAATACCCTATGGCTTGATGGAATTCATGAGCCACTTCTTCTGCACCTGATGGTATATTTCAGAAAAGTCAAAATTATTTTTATATCGATAAGAACATAAGAAAATTACGGTTTTATACTTTTTTCTTGTATTCATTTTCACTGCTCAAATTTTTGTTCATTTTTGTGGCACAAGTAGGGCGAAAAACAAAAAATGTAAAAACATCGATTTGTATTACTGCATTTACCAAACGAGGCAAAACAACAGAGCAACAAAAATGTATAAAATTCAATGTAATTATTAGAGATGTGTCGAGTAAGAATTTTTAAAGCAGAGAAAGCCAAAACAACCAAATTTCTGATGCACAGTGCACTAAAAATCTGTCTCATTAATTCCAAAATTTCGCTCAGAATCCCAAGTGTGTCAGTATTTAGAGAATCACTATTTTTCGAATCGACTCACAAATTAAAAGCTGTGGACTAAGCAAAACACACGTTAAGTCAGGAGTGCAGATCCCAGTGGTCGTGCGGTCTGCGGCCGTAAGCTTGATGGAACTGTGGCTTTGAATCCCACCGGAAGCATGGAAGTCTTTCTTTTGTGACTGTTGTGTGTTGTAATGTAGAAGTCTCTGCGACAGGTCGATCGCTCGTCCAAAGAAGTGTGTGGCGCCTCTAACTCTGTTTGATCTGGAAAGCCTCAACAATGAGGCGACCTAGGCCCAAGTAGGGTTGTTATGCCACAGGTAAAAAAATTCAAGTGTATCTAGGGGCAAGTATATTTTGCTTCTTGATATTTAATTTCACTTAAGTCAAGTGCTAACCAAAACATATTGCACTGTAATGTCACCAAGAGGGTACAGAGTTTATGTGACTGCCAAATCCCAGTCTTTAAAGATTTAAGACTAAAATTCATCTACAATATGCCGTCTAGCTTACCACATAAACTGTAGCCGCTCGAGTAGAAGACCCACATGCGGCAAGAAGTGACAGACGATATTGGTCACATAAAATAATGACCTAGAGACAGATTATGTTCTTACCTTACCGTGAACACGGTGTGCTTCAATTAGAGAAACTAATCTAGGCATACTATATAAGGAAATGATGTTTGTTCGTTGTAAAAATCACAAGTACAGCACACACAGACCTACACCGTGTGTAAAAAAGTATGAGTTTTCAGCGTTAAATTTGATGGTACAAACACAAATCACTAGACTTTAAATGGTTAACTTCCTTTACTAATGGTTAAAGGAAAAACGTCAGCGCAGTCACAACTACCACTATGGAATGCACCAAAATGTGACTGGTAACAAATGGGAAAACGCCATCCACTTAAATAAAGCAACAGGATTCTGTTTTACGTGCCTGTGTCTCCTGGCACTGCAACATACAGAAAAGGCAAACAGGAGTATGCTGAGGGATTATGTGTGTGTGTTTGTGTGTGTGTGTGTGTGTGTGTGTGTATGTGTGTATGTGTGTGAGTGGCGTCGTCTCTACCCTAACGGCGTCTCGATGCCCTTACCAGCAACTCATTCTTCGGTCTCTGCTTCCCCTCTTCCCATTACATTCTGACTCTTCTTATTGCGTCATTTCGTCCCTCCCGTTCACCCCACTCGCCTCTCACAACTTTATTGCCCCGTTTCGTTTTTCGACCCTCTGTTCCCTACAACCTAAACCCCCAAAACTCTACCATGATTCCGACCCACATTTCCATCTTCATTCTCCATACTGCTTTGTATATCTACTTTGGACAAGGGGGGTGAGCAGTGATGCGTAGTATCCTCCATCATCTCACCCTTCTTACACAGAATTCTGATTACCAACCCCTACTGTTTACAAGGTTTTCAACCTAAAAACAACCATTATGGATTGCCAATTGTGCTCTGTACACACAATGCATAAAATTTATGGATCAGTAAAGACACGATCCGTACAGGACATGATATGCTGACCCAAGCATTATCAATCCATTACTGAACAACAAATAAAATAAATATGGAACTGATTAAAAGACCAAAAAACTCCATACTGCAGATCCGTCATTTAGCTAGCTAAGTTCTTTTACCGAACATTAACTCCTCATACTCCAACGCTTGTTACACGCACCGCAACGTCTGACAAAAAAACTCGACATTTTGCCAACAGAATCTATCTGTGTGTCCCATATGATTCTCCCAACAATGTTTCCCTATAAAGCATTAACCTGCAAGTGTCTGTTATGGAGGCGAACTGTGTTTACTGTACCTGGTGAATTTCTGTCTCAAGCCTACCGCTACCGGAAGGACAATGCCCTAGGACGGCGATACCTATTAAACTCTCTCCTTCTTGTGTAACAAATATGTCTGTCATTACATCCCACCTCTCGCTACCTTATTAACCCTCCAGAGGTTCGAAGTGAAGTTTGGGATTTCAACCCGAAGTTTCAGCACCGCTATCAGGAAAGACGGCCACTGGATCTAACCCTAAGGTGCATTATCACAGTTTAGTCATCTCAGATGCATTTTCCATACAATGCCCCTAAATTTAGAAGTCATCTTTTTCTATTAATTAACAGCCAAACCAACATTACACATGTTGCTTTTTTGTATTTGCCACCTACGGAATGTAGTGTAATGTTTGGTATCACGAAGCAATTCGCAGCGATCACACACTGTACTGCTACTTTTGCCCTAACATAACATTCTTTTCTCTTCTCTCATGCAACTCTTTGGCTATTCATTCTAGCCCCCCCACACCCCCCGCAGGCTCCAATAAAAACTGCATCTTACTGCTTTTATAAATTACTGGATAAACTGACAAATTTTTCCTTATTACAATCGTGATATAACTTTCAAATCTATGACCAATCACTACCACCCACTTCATTCGATGCCATATGAAATCTACAATATAGACTAACAACCTAAGGAAAAATCAGTCACTCTGATCGATAAATGTAAATCTGATGTGAAAACGACAGGCGAAATGGCACCTGCAGATACAGCCCTGGGGATCTAACTATTTACGGCCTTCAAAATCGGGCAGTGACAGGACAAACAACTTTTTATAACACTGGACTTCACTTCGCCTTTTCTTTGTCGGTGCCGAAAGCGGTTGTCTAAAGATGTAACTGAACCAGAGCTCCAATTCCAACGACAAGCGTACTCTAAACGCTGTCATTTCTAAGAGGTCATATCCGAGGTCGTCCGAGAAAAGAATATTACTAATAAAAGGTCGACAGAAAGCCCCCCGTTGTGTTTCATGTCTTCATTACTATGCCGCGTCTCGGTGCGTGTTACGGGCGACTATTCAGGTTTTGTCGCTTCTTGTTCGGGGTGAGACAGGCAAAGAGAGTGACAGGTCCACGGCCTTCAGCGATATGCCGTAGACACGAGATTAATGCACACTGCCGGCGATAAAAGCACGAAACAACGAAGTGGCATTAAACACCCGAAAAACCATTGCAAGAGCGAATAAACATTTTTCGAATAAAAACTGCCAATCAGCCGCCTGTGAACAGGTTACCGGTGCGATTAAATGTATCAGAACTTACTTACTTACTAAATGGTGCAGAGTCCTTCTTGAGAAGCTAACTGGTTTGCAGCTAGTCAAGGAATTCCCCGCATTTCACGGAACCCGAAGGTTCATTACCGCACTCACAAGCGTCCGCCACCTGTCTCTATCCTG
>Ga0123354_10008811_pt1 | contig 15381 bp, 3 predicted proteins | sample TergutLab28metaG_2_FD_97872 | JGI IMG/M metagenome (GOLD analysis project Ga0123354, IMG submission 97872) | Labiotermes labralis P4 segment gut microbial communities from Petit-Saut dam, French Guiana - Lab288 P4 | ecosystem: Host-associated > Arthropoda: Insects > Digestive system > Gut ...
TTGGCATAAGCCAGAAGCTGATGTGTACCATTTAGTTTCAAGCCATCCTGGTTTACCTGAACCCTCCTAATGGCGTACTCTAAAGCAAAGTTGAAAAGCAGTGGTGATAGAGCGTCTGCTTGTCTCAGACCGTTGCTAATAGGGAACCTGTCAGATACATTCTTGCCTACCCGGACTCTGCTGTATATTTCAGTCAGACTCATCGTTATTAACAACACAAGTTTCTTAGGGATACCAAACTCAATGAGAATCTTGTATAAGACCTCCCACCTAACTGAATCATAAGCTTTCTTGAAATCTATGAAAAGCTGATGAACTTCTTCATTGTACTCCCATTTTTTCTCAAGTTTTTGGCGAATGCAGAATATATTCTGTAGGCCATTGATATCGACTGTGACTACATGTTTCGGTTAGTGTTATCTACTCTGTAGCCTGTGATAGTGACTGTGATTACATTTTTTGGCTAGTTTTAGCCATTCTGTAGCCTATTGATGGCGAATGCAGTTAATGTTTCGGTTAGTGTTAGCCATTCCATAGCATATTGATAGCGACTGTGACTACATGTTTCGGCTAGGGTTAGCTATTCTGTAGTCTGTTGATAGCGGCTGTGACTACATGTTTCGGCTAGTGTTAGCCATTCTGTAACCTATTGATATCGACTGTGACTACATGTTTGGGTTAGTGTTAGCCATTCTGTAGCCTATTGATAGCGACTGTGACTACATGTTTCGCCCAGTGTTAGCCATTCTATAGGTTTTGATAGCGACTGTGATCTCACGTTTCGGCTAGTGTTAGCCATTCTGTAGCCTATTTATAGCGACTGTGACTACATGTTTCCAAAGGTGTTAGCCATTCTGAAGGTTTTGATAGCGACTGTGATCTCACGTTTCGGCTAGTGTTAGCCATTCTGTAGCCTATTGATAGCGACTGTGACTACATGTTTCCAACAGTGTTAGCCATTCTGTAGGTTTTGATAGCGACTGTGATCTCACGTTTCGACTAGTGTTAGCTATTCTGTAGCCTATTGATAGCGACTGTGATTACATATTTCGGTTAGTGTTAGCCATTCTGTAGGTTTTGATAGCGACTGTGATTATATGTTTCCGCTAGTGTTAGCCATTCTGTAGCATATTGATAGCGACTGTGACTACATGTTTCGGCTAGTGTTACCCAATCTGTAGTCTATTGATAGCGACTGTGACTACATGTTTCGGTTAGTATTACCCATTCTGTAGCCTGTTGATAGCGTCTGTGACTACATGTTTCGGCTAGTGTTAGCCATTCTGTAGCCTACTAATAGCGACTGTGACTACATGTTTCGGCTAGCGTTAGCTATTCTGTAGCATGTTGATCGCGACTGTGGCTACATGTTTCGGCTAGTGTTAGAGATCCTGTAGCCTACTCATACCGAATACGACTACATGTTTCGGCTAGTGTTAGTTATTCTGTAACTTTTAGATAGCGACTGTGGTTACATGTTACGAATAGGTTTAGCCATTTTGTAGACTATTGATTACGACTGTGAATACATGTTTCGGCTATTGTTAGCCATTCTGTAGCCTATCGATAGCGACTGCAGCTACATGTTTCGCCTAGTGTTAGCCATTTTATAGATTATTGATAGCGGCTATGACTACATATTTAGGCTAATGTTAGCAATTCTGTAGCAGGTTGATAGCGACTGTGACTACATGTTTCGGCTAGTGTTAGCCATTCTGTAGCCTATTGATAGCGACTGCAACTACATGTTTCGGCTAGAGTTTCAAATTCTGTAGCCTATTGGTAGCGACTGTGACAACATGTTTCGGCTAGTGATAGGTATTGTTTAGCCTGTTGAAAGCGACTTTGACTATATGTTTCGGTTAGTTTTAGCCATTCTGTAGGTTTTGATAGCTACTGTGACTACATGTTTCGGCTAATGTTAGCTATTCTGTAGCCTACTGATAGCGAAAGTGACTACATGTTTCGGTTAGTGTTAGCTATTCTGTAGCCTGATAATAGCGACAGTGACTACATGTTTCGGCTAGTGTTAGCCATTCTGTAGTCTATTGATGGCGACTGTGATTACATGTTTCGTCTACTCTTAGCTATTCTGTAGCCTGTTGATACCGACAGTGATTACATGTTTCGGCTAGTGTTAGCTATTCTGTAGCCTATTGATAGCGACTGTGAATACATGTTTCGGCTAGAGTTAGCTCTCAGTAGCTTGTTTATAGCGACTGTGGCTACATATTTCTGCTAGTGTTAGCCATTCTGTAGCCTATTCATTGTGGCTGTGACTACATGTTTCGGCAAGGGTAAGCTTTTCTGTAGCGTGTTGATTGCGACTGTGATTAAAAGGTTCGGCTAGTGTTATCTATTCTGTAGGCTGTTGGAAGCGCCTGGGACTACATGTTTCGTCAAGAGTTAGCCATTCTGTTGTATATCGGTCGGGCCTGCAGCTACATGTTTCGGCTAGTGTTAGACATTCTGTAGCTTATTAATAGCGACTGTGACTACGTGTTTCGGTTATTGTTAGCTATTCTGTACCTTGTTGATGACGATTGCGACTTCATGTTTCGGCTAGTGTTAGCCATTCTGTAGCCTATTGATAGCGACTGTGTCTACATGTTTCGGTTAGTGTTAACTATTTTGTAGCCACTTGTTAGCGACTATGACTACATGTTTCGGCTTGTGTAAGCCATTCTGTATCTGATTGATAGCGACATTGATTACATGACTCGGTTATTGTTAGCCATTCTGTAGGTTTTCATACCGACTGCTACTATATGTTTCTGTTAGTGTTAGATATTCTTTAGCCTGTTGATAGGGACTGTGAATACATGTTCGGTTAATGTTAGCCATACTGCAGGTTTTGATAGCGACTGTGACTACATGTTTCGGTTAGTTTTAGCTATATTGTAGCCTGTTGATAGCGACTGTGTCTACATGTTTCGTTTAGTGTTAGCCATTCTGTATGTTTAGTTAGGAAATGTGATTACATGTTTCGGTTAGTGTTAGCTTTTCTTCCGCCTACTGAGGGCTAATGTGTCCAAATGTTGCGGCTATTTTTAGCCATTCTGTAGCCTATTGATAGCGACTGCAGCTACATGTTTCGGCTAGTGTTAGCCATTCCGTAGCCTATTGATAGATATTGTAACAACATGTTTCGGCTAGTTTTAGTTATACTTTAGCTTGTTAAAAGCGGCTGTGACTGCATTTATCGGCTAGTGTTCACCTTTCTGTAACCTATTGATACCGACTCCGAATACATGTTTCGGTTAGTGTTAGCAATTCTGTAGCCTTTCATAGTGACTGCAGCTTCATGTTTCGGCTATTGTTACCCATTCTATTGCCAATTGAAAGCGACTGTGACTGCATGTTTCGCCTAGTCTTAGCCATTCTGTAGGTTTTGTTAGCCGCTGTGACTACATATTTCGGCTACTCTTAGCCTTTCTGTAGTTTTGTTAGCGACTGTGATCACATATTTCGGCTAGAGTTAGGCATTGTGTATTTATTGATAGTGACTTTGAATATATGTTTCGGTTAGTGTTAGACATTCTGTAGGTTTTCATAGCGACTGTGACTACATTTTTCGGCTAGTGTTAGCTATTCTGTAGCCTATTGATAGAGACTGTGAATACATGTTTCGGCTAGTGTTAGCTATTCTATACCCTATTGATAACGACTGTGACTACATGTTTCGGCTAGTGTTAGCTATTCTATAGCCTATTGATAACTGCTGTGACTACAACATTTCGGCTAGTGTTAGCTATTCTGTAGCCTATTCATAGCGTCTGTGATTACATGTTTCGGCTAGTGTTAGCTATTCTGTAGCCTGTTAATAGCGACAGTGGCTACATGTTTCGTTTAGTGTTAGCTATTCAGTACTCTATTAATAGCGACTGTGGCAACATGTTTCGTTTAGTGTTAGATATTCTTAAGCCTGTTAATAGCGACTGTGGCTACATGTTTCTGCTAATGTCATCCATTCTGTAGCTTATTGATTGTGGCTGTGACTACATGTTTCGGCTAGTGTATGCTGATCTGTAGTGTGTTGATACCGACTGTGATTAAATGGTTCGTCTAGTGTTATCTATTCTGTAGACTGTTGAAAGCGACTGTGATTACATGTTTCGTTTAGTGTCGGCCATTATGTAGATTTTGAAAGCGACTCGGACTACATGTTTGGTCAAGTGTAAGCCATTCTGTTGTATATCCGTCGGGCCTGCAGCTACATGTTTCGGCTAGTGTTAGACATTCTGTAGCTTATTAATAGCGACTTGATTACGTGTTTCGGCTAGTGTTAGCTATTCTCTACCCTGTTGATAACGACTGCCACTACATGTTTCGGCTAGTGTTAGCAATTCTGTAGCCTATTGATAGCGACTGTGTCTACATGTTTCGGTTAGTGTTAACTATTTTTTAGCCTGTTGATAGCGACTGTGACTACATGTTTCGGCTAGTGTTAGACATTCTGTATCCGATTAATACCAACAGTGACAATATGTTTCGGTTAGTGTTAGCCATTCTGTAGTTTTTGTAAGCGACTGCTACTATAACATATTGAAAGCGACTTTGGTTACATGTTTCGGCTATATTTAGCCATTCTGTAGCCTATTATAAGCGACTGTGACTACATGTTTCGGCCAGTGTTATTAATTCTGTAGCCTATTGATAGCGTTTGTGGCTACAAGTTTCGGCTAGTGTTAGCCATTCTGCAGCCTATTAATAGCGAACTTGAATACATATTTCGACTAGTGTTGTCCAATCTGTAGACTGTTGCTAGCGTCTGAGTCGTTATGTTTCGTCTAGTGTTAGTTATTCTGTCGCATATTGATAGTAACTGTCACTACATGTTTCGGCTATTGTTAGCTATTCTGTAAATTTTGATAGGGAATGAGAGTATATGTTTCGGCTAGTGTTATCTAATCTGTAGACTGTTGATAGCAAATTTGGTTAGGTGTTTCCGCTAGTGTTAGCCATTCTGGAACCTTTCGATAACTACTGTGTCTACATGTTTCGGTTATAATTATTCATTCTCTAGGTTTTGATGGCGACTGTGGTTACATGTTTCAGATAGTGTTGCCTAGTATGTAACTTATAAATAGTGATTTTGATTACAGGTTTCGTCTAGTGCTAGCTATTCTGTAGCCTGTTTATGGCGACTGTGATTACATATTTTGCTAATGTTAGCCTTTTGTGTAGGTTTTCATAACGACTTTCACTACATGTTCCCATTTATTTTAGCCCTTTTCTAGGTTTTGATAGCGACTGTGAATATATTTTTCATCTGGTGTTAGCCAATCTGTACATTTAGTTAGCTAATTTGACTACATGTTTCGGCTAGTGTTAGCCTTTCTGTAGGTTTTGGTTACGAATGTGACTACATATTTCGTCTAGTGTTAGCCATTCTGTAGATTTTGTTAGCGACTATGATTACATATTTCGGCTAGTGTTAGGCATTGTGTATTTATTGATAGTGCCTTTGAATACATGTTTCGGCTAGTGGTAGACATTCAGTAGGATTTGATAGCGACTGTGTCTACATATTTCGGTTAGTGTTAGCTATTCTGTAGGCTGTTGATAGTGAATGTGAATAAACTTTTCGGCTAGTGTTAGCCATTCTGAACCCTATTGAAAATGACTGTGACTAAGAGTTCCGGCTAGTGTTACCTAATCTATAGCCTATTGATAGCGACTGTGATTACATGTTTCGGTTCGTGTTAGCTATTCTGTTGCCTGGTAATAGCGACGGTGATAACATGTTTCGGCTAGTGTTATCAATTCTGTAGCCTATTGATTGTGGCTGTGACTAAATTTTTCGGCTAGTGTAAGCTACTATGTAGCGTGTTGATACCTACTGTCATTAAATGGTTCGGCTAATGTTATCTAATCTGTTGGCTATTGAAAGCGTCTGTGATTACATGTTTCGTTTAGTGTTAGCCATTATGTATTTTTTGAAACGACTGTGACTACATGCTTGGTCAAGTGTTAGCCATTCTCTTGTATATTCGTCTGGCCTGCAGCTACATGTTTTGGCTAGTGTTTGACATTCTGTAGCTTATTAATAGCGACTTGATTACGTGTTTCGGCTAGTGTTAGCTATTCTGTACCCTGTTGATAACGACTTCGACTACATGTTTCGACAAGTGTTAGCAATTCTGTAGCTTATTGATAGCGATGGTTTCTATATGTTTCGGTTAGTGTTAACAATTTTGTAGCCTGTTGATAGCGACTGTGACTACATGTTTCGGCTAGTGTTAGCCATTCTGTGTCCGATTAATAGCGACAGTGACTATATGCTTCCGTTAGTGTTAGCCATTCTGTAGGTTTTGATAGCGAATGCTACTATAACATATTGAGAGCGACGTTGGTTACATGTTTCGGCTAGATTTAGCCATTCTGTAGCATAATAACAGCGACTGTGGCTACATGTTTCGGTTAGTGTTAGTTATTCTGTAAATTTTGTTAACGATTAAGTCTACATGTTTTGGTTAATTTTAGCCATTTCTAGCCTATCAATATCGACTGTGATTACATATTTCGGCCAGTGTTAGCTATTCTGTAGCCTATTGATAGCGAATGTCATTAAATATTTCGGCTAGGGTTAGATACTATGTAGCCTGATGATAGCGACTGTGGCTATATGTTTCGACTAGTGTTAGCCATTCTGTAGCCTCTTGATATCGAATATGACTACATGTTATCGTTAGATTAAACTATTATGTAACCTGTAGATAGCGACTGTGGCTAAATATTTCGCCTGTTGTTAGTCATTCTGTATCATATGAATTTCGAGAACAGCTACATGTATCGACTAGTGCTTGCTTTCTGTAACCTATTGATATCGACTGCGACTACATATTTCGGCTTGTGTTAGGTATTCTGTAAATTATTTACAGCAACTGGTACTACATGTTTCGGTTAATGTTAGCTATTGTATATCCTGTTGAATGCGACCGTGACTACATGTTTTGGATATTGTTAGCTATTCTGTAGCCTATTAATAGCGACTGTGACTACATGTTTCGGCAAGTTTTAGCTATTCTGTTGCTTTTTGAATGCGACTGTTACAACATATTTCGTTTAGTGTTAGCCATTATGTAAGTTTTGAAAGCGATTGTGATTACATGTTTCGTCTAATGTTAGCCATTCTGTAGCCTATCGATAGTTAATGCAGCTACATGTTTGGTCTAGTGTTATACATTCGGTAGCCTATCATAGCGTCTGTGACTACATGTTTCGGCTAGTTTTGGCTGTCCTGTATCCGATTGATAGCGACTGTGACTTCTTATTTCGGTTAGTTTTAGCCATTCTGTAGTTTTGATAGCGACTGCGACTACATGTTTCGGTTAGTGTTAGATATTCTGTACCCTGTTGATAGCGACTTTGACTGAATGTTTCGGTTAGTGTTAGTCATTATGTAGGTTTTGATATCTACTGTAACTACATGTTTCGGTTAGTGTTAGCCATTCTGTATTTTTTGATAGTGAATGTGATTACATGTTTCGGTTAGAGTTAGCTCTTCTGTACCCTGATGATAACGACTGCGACTACAAGTTTCGGCTAGTGTTAGCTATTCTGTAGCCTAATTATACCGAGTGTGATTACATGTTTCGGCTAGTGTTAACAATTCTGTAGCCTATTGATAGCGTCTGTGTCTTCATGTTCCGGCTAGTGTAGCCATTCTTTAGTTTTTGATAGCGACTGTGTCTGCATGTTTCGGTTAAATATACCTCTTTTCTAGCCTTTTGTTTGCGACTGTTACTCAATGTTTCGGCTAATATTAGCCATTCGGTAGCCTATTGATAGCGACTATGACTACATGTTTCGGATAGTGTTAGCTAATCTGTAGCCTGTTGATAGAGACTGTGCTTGCGTGTTTCAGGTAGTGTTAGTCATTCTGTTGCTTATTGATTGCGACTGTGGCTGCATATTTCGGTTAGGATTAGCCATTCTAGAGTCTGTAGATAAGGACTGTGAATACATGATTCTTTTAATGTTACCCATTCTGTAGCTTATTTTAAGCGACTGTGATTACATGTTTCGGCTAGTGTTAGCTATACTCTAGCTTGTTGATAGCGATTGAGGCTACATGTTTCAGATAGTGTTAGCCTTTCTGTAGCCTATTGATAGCGACTCTGAATACATGTTTCGGCTATTTTTAGGCATTCTCTAGGCTATTGATAGCGAATGTGACTACATGTTTCGCTAATTTTAGCCATTCTGTAGTTTTTTATAGTGACTTGAATAAATGTTTTGGCTATTTTTAGCCATTCTGTAGCATATTGATTTCGACTGTTTCTACATTTTTCGCCAAGTATTAACTATTCTGTTGCCTATTGATAGCGACGTTTACTACATGTTTCGCCTAGTGTTTGATATTCTGTAGCCTGTTGATACCGACAGTGATTACATGTTTTGGTTAGTGTTGAACATTCTGTAGCCTATTGATAGCTACTGCAGCTAAAATTTCGGCTAGTGTTACCGATTCTTTAGCCTATTGATAGCAACTGTAATTTAATGTTTCCGCTAGTGTTAGCCATTCTGTAGGTTTTGATAGCGACTGTGAATGCATGATTTGGCTAGTGTATGCAATTTTGTAGTTTGTTGATAGCGAATATGACTACATGTTTCGGCTATTTTAAGCCATTTTTGGTGTATTGAAATCGACTCTGACTAAATGCTTCGGCTAGTGTTAGACATTGTGTAAGTTTTGATAGCCACCGTGACAACATATTTCGGTGAGTTTCATCCATTCTACCGATTTTGATAGCGACGGTGACTCCATGTTTCGGTTAGTGATAACCATTCTCTATTTCTTCATAGCGACTTTGACAACATGTTTCGGCTAGTGTTCGCCATTCTTTAGCCTATTGAAAGCGACTTTGACTACATGTTTCGTTTAGTATCAGCCATTCTGTAGGCTGTTGATAGGGACTGTCGCTACATGTTTCGTTTAGTATTAGTCTATGAGAGTTTTGATACCGTCTGTGACTACATGTATCGGGTAGTGTTAGAAATGCTGTTGCATATTAATAGCGATTGTGATTACATGTTTCAGCTAGTGTTAGCCATTATGTAACTTTTGATAGCGACTGTGACTACATGTATCGGCATGTGTTATCTAGTCTTTAGGGTGTTGGTAGCGACTGCGACTACATGTTTCGGCTAGTGTTAGCCATTATGTTACTTATTGATAGCGACTCTGACTACATAATTGGTTTGGTGTTAACAATTCTGTAGCCTGTTGTTAGTGACTGTGACTAATTTTTTCGCCTAGTGTTAGCCATTCTGTAACTTATTGATAGCGACTGCAGGTATATGTTTCGTCTAGGTTTAGCCATTCAGGAGCTTATTGATAGCGATTCTGATTACATGATTCTGTTATTGTTAGGTATTCTTTGGCATGTTGATGGCGTCCGTGGATGCGACTTTCGTTTAGTGTTATCCATTCTGTAGCCTTTTCATAGCTATTGCAGCTAATGTTTAGGCTAGGGTTAGCCATTCTTTAACTTAATGATAGCGACTGTGACTACGTGTGTCGGCTAGTGTTAGCCATTCTGTGTCCTATTGATAGCGATTGTGACTAAATGTTTCGGCTAGTGTTACCAATTTTTTATGATTTGATTGCTAATGTGACTACATATTTCGCTTAGTGTTAGCTATTCTGTACCCTGTTTATAGAGACTGTGACTGCATGTTTCAGCTAGTGTTAGCCATCCTGCACTTTATTGATAGCGACAGTGAACACATAATTTAGATAGTACATGCCATTCTGAAGTTTTTGAAAGCTACTCTGAATACATGAATCGGATGGTGTTATCTATTCTGTAGCCTCTCTATAGCGGCTGTTTCTACATGTTTCGTCTAGTGTTAGCCATTCTGCAGCCTATCAATAGCGACTGCAGGTACATGTTTCGGTTTGTATTAGCCATTCTGTAGCCTGTTGATAGCGACTGTGTCTGCATGTTTCGACTAGTGTTAGCCATTCTGTAGCGTATAGATAACGACGGTGACTACATGTTTCGACAAGTTTTATCCAATCTGTAAGTTTTCATAGCGACTTTGATTATATGATTCGGCTAGTGTTAGCTATTCTATAACCTATTAATAGCGACTCTGATTACATTTTTCGGTTAGTATTAGCCACTCTGTAGCTTATTGATAGCGACTGCAGCTACATGTTTCGGCTTGTGTTAGCCATTCTGTAGAAAATTGATAGAGACTGTGATTACATATTTCTGCTAGTGTTAGCTATTCTTTAGCACTTTGATAGCGACTGTCATTACATGTTTCGGCTTGTGTTATTCATCCTGTAATATATTGATTCCGGCTGTGACTACATGTTTTCGTTAGTGTTAGCCATTTAGTAGCGTATTGATAGCGACTGTAATTAATGATTCGGCTAGTGTTGGCTATTCTGTAGCCTACTGATAGCGACTGTGATTACATGTTTCTGGTAGTGTTTGCTATTCTTTAACTTGTTGATAGCGACTGTCATTACATGTTTCTGCTAGTGTTAGCCATCCTGTAATATATTGATACCGACTGTGATTACATGTTTCCGTTAATGTTAGCCATTCAGTAGCGTATTGATAGCGACTGTAAATAAATGATTCGGCTAGTGTTAGCTATTCTTTAGCCTATTGATGGCGACTGTGTTTAAATATTTCGGTTAGTGTTAGCCATTCTGTAGGTTTTGATAGCGAATGTGATTGTATGTTTCGGATAGTGTCAGCCATTCTGTAGCATATTGATAGTGACTGTGACTACATGTTTCGTCTAGATTTAGCCATTCTGTAGCCTTTTGATAGCGTCTTTGACTACATGTTTCGGTTAGTATTAGCCATTCTGTGGCCTGTTAATTGATACTATGAGTACATGTTTTGTCTTATTTAGCCATTCTGTAGCCCATTGATAAGGATTGTTGCTACACATTTCGTCTATTGTTAAACATTCTGAAGGCTATTAATATCGACTCTGTCTACATGTTTCGGTTGGTGTTAGCCACTCTGTAGCTTATTTATAGCGACTGCTGCTACATGTTTCGGCTAGTGTTAGCCAATTTTAGTCTCTTAATAGCTACTGTCTATTGACGTTTTTCTAGTGTTAGGCAATTCTGTAGGATAGGTTAGCGACTGTTACTACATGTTTCGGTTAGTGGTAGCTATTCTGTATCCTGTTGATAGCGACTGCGATTACATGTTTCGGTTAGTGTTAGCCGTTCTGTAGGTTTTAATAGCGACTGTGACTACATGTTTCTGTTAGTGTTTGCTATCCTGTAGATTTTGATAGCCACTGTGACTACATGTTTCGGCTAGTCTTTACCATTCTGTAGTCTATTGTTTGCTAATTTGACTACATGTTTCGTTTAGAATTAGCCATTCTGTAGCCTGTTGTTTGCGACTGTCGCAACGTGTTTCGTTTAGTATTAGTCATTTGAGACTTTTGATTGCGATTGTGACTACATGTATCGAGTAGTGTTAGAAATGCAGTAGCATATTAATAGCGAAATTGGCCACAAATTTCGGTTAGTATTAGTCATTTGTACCCTTTTGATAGAGACTGTGATTACATGTTTCGGTTAGTCTTAGCCATTCTGTTGCCTATTAATAGCGACTGTGATTTCATGTTTCGGCTAATGTTAGCCATTCTCTAAACTTTGATAGCGACTGTGACTACATGTTTTTGCTAGTGTTAGCTAATCTGTAGCCTGATGTTAGTGACTGCGATTACATGTTTCGGCTAGTGTTAGCTATTATGTAACTTATTGGTAGTGACTGGGATAACATATTTCGTTTTGTGTTAGGTATTCTGTAGCTTGTTGTTAGTGACTGTGACTACATGTTACGCTGAGAGTTAGCCATTGTGTAGCCTATTGTTAGCGACTGCAGGTATATGTTTAGGCTAGGGTTAGCCATTCCGTTGCCTATTGATAGCGACTATGACTACATGATTCGATTAGTGTTAGGTGTTCTCTAGCCTGTTGATAACGGCCGTGAATGCATGTTTCGTTTAGTGTTATCCACTCTGTAGCCTTTTGATAGCTATTGCAGCTATTGTTTCGGCTAGTGTTAGCCATTCTTTAGCTTATTAATAGCAACTGTGTCTACGTGTGTCGGCTAATGTTAGCTATTATCTAGCCTGTTGATAGCGACTGAGACTACATATTTTGGCTAGTATTTGCCATTCTGTGGCCTATTAATAGCGATTTTGACTAAATGTTTCTGATAGTGTGAGCCATTCTTTGTGTTTTGATAGTAACTGTGACTACATATTTCTGCTAGTGTTAGCTATTCTGTAGCCTGCTGATAGAGGCTGTGACTGCATGTTTCAGCTAGTGTTAGCAAATCTGTTGCTATTAATAGCGATTGTGATTACGTGTTTCTGTTACTATTAGCCATTTTCTAGCCTGTTGATGGCGAGTATTTCTATATGTTTCGGCTAGTGTTAGCCATTCTGCAGTCTATTGATAGCGACTGTGAATCCATGTTTCTAATAATTCTTGCCATTCTGAAATTTTTTATAGCTACTATAAATACATGTTTCGGATAGTGTTATCTATTCTGTAGCATGTCTATAGCGACTGTAACTACATGTTTCGGCTCGTGTTGGCCATTCTGTAGGCTATCGATAGCGACTGCAGCTACATGTTTCTGTTTTTATTAGGCATTCTGTAGCATGTTGATAGCGACTCTAACTACATATTTCGACTAGTGTTAGCCAATATGTAGATTTTGATATCGACTTTGATTATAGGATTCGGCTAGTGTTAGTTATTTTACAGCCTATTATACCGATTCTAAATAAATATTTCGGTTAGTATTAGCCACTCTGTAGCCTATTGATAGCGACTGCAGCTACATATTTCGGCTTGTGTTAACCATTCTTTAGCCTATTCATAACGAATGTGATTACATGTTTCGGCTAGTGTTAACTATTCTTTAGCTTTTGATAGCGACTGTGACAACATTTTTCGGCTAATGTTAGCCATTCTGTAACATATTAGTACCGACTGTGACTACATGTTTCTGTTAGTGTTAGCCATTCAGTAGGGTATTGATAGCGACTGTGACTAAATTATTCGGCTAATGTTAGCTATTTTGTAGGGTATTGCTAGCGACTGTATTTACATATTTCGGTTAGTGTTAGCCATTCTGAAAGTTTTGTTAGCGAATGTGATTGTAAGTTTCGGCTTTTGTCAGCCATTCTGTAGCATATTGATAGCGACTGTGACTACATTTTTCGTCTAGTTTTAGCCATTCTCTAGCCTGTTTATAGCGTCTGTGACTACATGTTTCTGCAAGTGTTTGCCATTCTGTTGGTTTTGATAGCGACTGAAGCTACAGGTTTCGGCTAGTGTTAGCCATTCTGTAGGTTTTGATGGCGAATGTGTGTAGAATTTTCGGCAATTGTTAGAAAATGTGTAGTTTTGATAGTGACTATGAATAATTGTGTCGGCTAGTGTTAGCCATTCTGTAGGTTTTGATAGCGACTGTGAATTCATGTTTCGGCTATTGTTTACCATTGTGTAGATTTTGATAGCGACTGTGACTACTTGTTTCGATTATTGTTTGCCTTTGTGTAGATTTTGATAGCGAATGTGACTACATGTTTGGGGTAGTGTTTAATTATGTGTAGTTATTTATAATTACTGTGAATACATGTTTCGGGCTAGTGTTAGCCATTCTGTAGCATATTAATTGTGACTGGTACTACATGTTTCGGCTAGTGGTTGCAGTTGTGTAGCCTATTATTAGCCACTGTAATTACATGTTTCGGCTAGTGATAGCTATTCTGTAGCCTGCTTTTAACGACTGTGTCTACATTTTTCGGATGGTGTTAGTCATTAATTAGCTCATCGATAGTGACTGCAGTTACATGTTTCGGCTAGTGTTAGCCATTCTGTAGCCTATTGATAGCGACTGTGACCACATGTTTCGGCTAGTGTTAGTTATTCTCTAGCCTATTTATAGCGACTGTGACTGCATGCTTCGGCTAGTGGTAACCATTCTCTACCCTATTGATAGCGTCTGTGACTTAAGGTTTCAGTTAGTGTTAGCTATTATCTAGCCTGTTGATAGGGACTGTGAATACATGTTTCGTCTAGTTTTAGCCATTCTGTACCCTTTTGATAACGATCGTGGCTACATGTTTCGACTAGTGCTGGCCATTTTGTAGCCTATTGATAGCGACTGTGGCTACATGTTTCGGCTACTGTTAGCCATTCTGTATTCTATTGATAACGACCGTGGCTACATGTTTCGTCTAGTGCTGGTCATTTTGTATCGTTTTGATAAGGACGGTGCTACATGTTTCTGGCAGTGATAGCCCTTCTCAAGCCTATTGGTAAAGATGTTGACTACATGTTTCCGCTAGTTTTAGCGATTCTATGGCCTATTGACGACAGTGGCTAAATGTTTCTCCCAATGTTAGCCATCATGAAGCATAATTTAACGACTTCTAATACGTGTTTCGGCTAGTGTTAGCCATTCTGTAGCATATTGATAACAACTGTCTATACATGTTTCTGCTAGTGTAATTCATTCAGTAGTCTTATGATAACTACTGTAGCTAAATGTTTCGATTGGTGTTAGCCATTCTGTAGTATATTGATAACGACTGTACCTACATGTTTCGGCTAGTGTTAGCCACTATTTAGCCTATCGATAAGGAATATTTCTACATGTTTCGGCTGTAGTTAGTCATTCTGTAGCATATTTATGGCGACTTTGGCTACATGTTTCGACCAGTTTTAGGCAATCTGTATCATATTGATAAGGACTGTTGCTGCATGTTTCGGCTAGTGTTAGCCATTCTGTAGCCTATTGATAGCGACTGTGAATACATGTTTCGGCTACTGTTAGCCATTATGTAGCCTGTTGATAGCGACTGTACTTTCATGTTTCCGCTATTGTTAGCCATCCTCAAGCCCAATGATTACGACGTTGGTTACATTTTTCGGCAAGTGCTAACCATTCTCATACATATCGATATCGACCGTGCCTGCATGTTTCGGCTAGTGTAAGCGAATCTGTAGCCGATTGAAAAATACATTGGCAATGTGTTTTGGCCTGTGTTAGAAATTCTGTATCCTATTGATAACGTCTGTGGCTATTGTTTTGGCTATATTTAGCCATTCTGTAGCCCATTGATAGCGACAGTAGCTACATTCCTCGGCCAGTTTTATTCATTTGTAGCGTATTGATAATGACTTTGACTACATGTTTCGGCTATTGTTAGCCATTCTGTAGTCTATTGTTAACGACTGTGGATACATGTTTCGGCTAGTGTTAGACCTTCTCAGAATTATTGATCTAGACCGTTGCTACATATTTCGTCTAGTGTTGTTATTCTAAATTTTATTAATAGTGACCGTGGCTAAATGTTTCGAAA
>Ga0123354_10008812_pt1 | contig 15379 bp, 12 predicted proteins | sample TergutLab28metaG_2_FD_97872 | JGI IMG/M metagenome (GOLD analysis project Ga0123354, IMG submission 97872) | Labiotermes labralis P4 segment gut microbial communities from Petit-Saut dam, French Guiana - Lab288 P4 | ecosystem: Host-associated > Arthropoda: Insects > Digestive system > Gut ...
CCGCTAACACTAACATTACTCCAGTACCAGCAGTACACACAGTCCGCTAACACTAACATTACTCCGGTACCAGCAGTACACACACAGCCCGCTAACACTAACATTACTCCGGTACCAGCAGTACACACACAGTCCGCTAACACTAACACTACACCGCTCGCTCAGCATACTTTGACGGAAGATCGTTAATACAAAAATTTTCAGCTCAAAACGGTATTTAAAGTGAAGTAAAGCAAACCTGTGCCGCTATAATCCATGATATCTAACCTAACCTAACCTAGCCTAACCTTTCGGAATCCCAATACACTCAGTCGACTGCAAATGCCACTTCCTCGTATCGTTAATAATGTAACTGCATGCGAAGTGTGCGTGAGGGGGAGATCTGGCCATTCTGTTGTTTTTCTCAGTTCTATTTGCGCCATTTGCTTCAAACCCGATGGTACTGCATCTCGCCTCATTGCACTCACGTGCACAGTTCGTGTCATAAATCTGAAGCAACATGGGCCGGCGCAAGGATTTGTGTGACATCGATCGTGCACACACCTGCTGAATACATGAGCGGGCGGGCAGACATCAGATGAGGCATTTGTTAATACGCCTGCCGAAACACTTGGCCCAGCAGCAGTGGCACATGGCACGTGGCACCCAACACACCAGATCAAAACAGCTTCGTCACTCACAAACCCCCATTTATTTGACACGATCGCAATTCATTCCACAAATGCAGTTTCTCTCCGATTACATTGGGTTTCCCCTGTCAGTATCATTCCAACATTCATACTGTCATCAGTGGTGACACACAACTTAGCGCTTGGTAGTGCTAAGTAACGCGCATTAGCACTTAACACAGATTAATGCTTTTTGTGTAACAGCTACTTATCACAACACTGTGAAGTACAGAAAGCATCATCACAGCACGCACAGAATCACACACTGAGCGACCCCAAAACATGTGGTCTGTGCCACACTGCTGATGTAGATAAATTAAGCGAAATAAATTCAAGGAGCATGTCGTGCATAACGCGTTTGAAGTAGGAAATGTCCACGAAATTTTGAGGTGATATCAAAAGACAAATCATCGAAAAGCAAAACTCAGATACGAAAAACAGGCTGAGAAATGTATGCAGACGCCACACTTGTGAGGCGCTCGCTCCGTTACTGTCCCTCTAATTCTTCAGCTGCTCCACAAACTCAGTACATCGCGCTCGGTTGTTATGTTCAGACGGTCAACTGTTTCTACGCATTCAGCTCGTACCTCACAGAAAACACAGTCTGTCACAGCTGGTATTTTTATGCCGTCATTTTGTTCTTCCATTTCCGTTCGTACCTCACAAAGAACACTCCATTATAAAGACCAGTGATGTGCACGTGTGTACGTCTTCACCCACAGCACTGTTATTTTTTGTACAGTTTCCACCAAATTCTGAACGCATCTAAAATTTTGCGAAAATCCGTCCGGTGGGAACCGAATTCTTCCTGTGCACGGACAGACGGACAGGATGAAGTTAACAGTCCCTTTGTCCTAAGGACCCAGTGCCAAGTGTCGCCTGAATTCTGCCGCCCAAACATGTCCAACTGACAATCGGCTCGCCTGGTTACGGCAGAAGGAATGCTTCGATACATACAGTGAACAGTCATTACGTGCCGGCCAGTTAATTAGGGGCACTCAGTGTGACTAACATGGCTGCTATTTCTATCAGAGACTTGACATGCCTCGTAACATCACTCTAAATCACTGGCTTACGCACAACCGTTAAATCTGTTAACATATTACCGATTTACATTTCACGAATTCGTAGCAATTAGTAATGTCTAAACCCGATACCGTAAAACAGTCTACAAATTAAATTTACTCGACTGTACAAGGGAAAAAATTTAATTTGAACGCGGCTTTATTGCAGAAACTCATAAAAAGACAAACAGTGAGACTTTTCGTTAGTCGTTTATGTAATTTCAAGAGCAGAACAAAGCAAAACACAGTTTAATTAACAGCACGGATGCCGCCTGAACACACAGGGTGCAGGCGGCACTCCACTGCTCTTCTTCGTGCAGAAAATTACATAGCAGGCCTAATCCTCAGGTTCAGGCAAGATCCATACGTATGGCCTCTAAGGCTCAGGCAGCAGGTGCTGCTGCCTGGGGGGAAAGTGTAACATTCAACGCTTGTATTAATAACGTACAGAAATTGACCTCCACGCCAGATACACACCTTACTGCTGTCGTCTGCATTCATGTACAAAGCTGTCAATTCCAGTACTTCATTGTGTTCGCAGAACCAACTGACTCTATCAAGCACCTCCGGCCTTCTTCACCAAACTGCAGTTCGTCAGCTTGTCAGGAAATCACCCGCACTTTACGGAAACAGAATGTTCACTACCGTGTTAAAAACAGCCAATTATTTGTCTCTATTCTGAGCTAGATTAGTCCAGTACACGTCCTCCAACCAATTCCTCTACGATCCACTTTAATATTACCCTCCCATCTGCACCCAGGTCTTCCACGTCGAAGTTTGACTTCATGGGTACCCGCCAAAAGTCTGTACACAATTCTCCTCACCACACGCACGCCACATGCCCCGCCCATCTCATCCTCCTTGATTGAGTGCCCAAATAACATTTTCTGAGGTTACAAACCCTGACGCTCCTCCTGAATGCAATTTTCCCCGTCATCTGTTACTACCCCCCCCCCCTCTTAGGCCCGAACACCTCCCTCAGCACCCTATTCGCAAACATCGTCCATCCACGTTCTTCAATTACTTCCAGAGACCACGATTCATACCCATACAAAACAACAAGCAACATTACGCTGTATCCCACAACTGCATCATGTCAGCCGTAAGCACTTATCGCTGAACGTAACGTGTCACTGCAACGCAAAACCACTCATGTCATTTCCGCCAGTTCTGATCTGTTTCTACGTGAATATCTTACAGTTAACGTTTGATCACGCACTGCAGACTCACCTGGACAGAAATCTACCTTAAGTACACAGTTTATGGAATTAATTTTGTTTCATATCTGGACGATCCGAGTTCGAATTCCGGCGAAAGTATGATACTTTTTCTGCTCCAAATCGTCCGGATCGGCTGTAGGGCCCAACCAGCCTCCTATTTAGTGGGTATCGGGGTTCCTTCGTAGGGGTAGAACGGCCGAGGAGTAAAGCTGACCATCACCTCCATCTAGTGCCGACGATAAGAACAGGTGAAGCTGTACCTCCATTCCCACACACCTTCATGAGGTCGACAGGGACAAGTTTTGTGTGTAATGTGATGAACTTGAGATACACGTTGGCACAATTGCAGAGACAAGCTCCAAATAAAATAGTGCCATTGTAGGTGCTCACAATCAGCTAACACTCGCTGTGTTGCACTGCTACATGTGTGAAACTGTTAGCTACTGAGTGCAGATAGTAGAGCGGACCGAAACATGTAGTAGTTCAATAAAGCAAACTGTTAGCTAACTGCGTGCGCCTTGTTGGAGATGCACGGCTGACGGTCTAACACAGCAACAGTCTTCAGATCCATCTGCTGTTTTCGTTATCCTTAACGATACTCTTCGGAAGCAGAATGAGCAAAACGGCAAGTCTTACAAACTCTCCGGTGTTCTCAAGCACAACGCTGCACTACCCTATCTGTATCCACCATCTGGTACAAAGACTTGCACGTTAGTAGCAATTCATGTTGCCTTCGTATAAGTTTGTTTTCGGTAACCTTACATTCCAGTGAAAGCCTGGCTGCATGTTTCAGGTCATTAGTTCAATATCCGAGGTTGCTGCGATTGTAAAGCGGCCTGGATGTGCTGAGGAAACAGTGTGAGAAGACTACGGCAGTCTTATTGACGTGACGCCTTCAGGTACGTCAGGCCGTGTCCATGTAGTGCCTTTAGCCTTAAGGTACATCAGGCAATGTCCATGTAGCGCCTTTAGCCTCCAGGTACGTCAGGCCGTGTCCATGTAGCGCCTTTAGCCTTCAGGTACGTCAGGCCGTGTCCATGTAGTGCCTTTAGCCTTCAGGTACGTCAGGCCGTGTCCATGTAGTGCCTTTAGCTTTAAGGTACATCAGGCAGTGTCCATGTAGTGCCTTTAGCCTTAAGGTACATCAGGCAGTGTCCATGTAGCGCCTTTAGCCTCCAGGTACGTCAGGCCGTGTCCATGTAGTGCCTTTAGCCTTCAGGTACGTCAGGCCGTGTCCATGTAGTGCCTTTAGCCTTCAGGTACGTCGGGCCGTGTCCATGTAGTGCCTTTAGCCTCAAGGATCAAGAAGTCGAATTCTCAAGTAATAAAAGTCTTACTGACTCTCGACGTTTCAAGACTTCCTTCGAAATGTCGGCAATCAGTAATTCTTCTATCCAGCAAAACAAACACAATCGACGCTGTATAAGCCTCAATTCTCGCACAGTTCAGTTCTTGTTGGTCTGTATGACCGACCTTTCCTCCTCACCTCTCGAGCCACTCACACGACAGACAGCGTCACATCCAGCACTGTTCAATGTCTGCCTGATCATCGATTTTTGTTCTAGGAGTTTGCCATTTAGGCGCGTTCGCAGCATTGCAGAAAACGACGATAGCTGCATCATGGCCGTCTGTCTGTCTGTCTGTCCGTCCGCATGCAACTAGGTTCCCACTGGACGGATTTTCATGAAATTTAGTACTGAGTATCTTTTGAAAAAATCCATAAAATTTAAGTGTCATTAAATTACGTCAACAATATTTCCACTGCACTTTACAGCTGCACAGCACTTTACGGCAAAATCTAAATACATTTACGCCAATATCTCGCTGAATTATTCTCAGAATGATAAATGTTCCAAACAAATGTTGTACATAACATCGAAACACATTTTGTTTTCAGTAACATTTTTCCCGAAATTCGTGCCGTTTATGAGATAATGTGGAAAAATATGGTAGAGTCGACAGGTCGCAGGTGATAATGTAACAAGTTGCAAGCGTTTTGTATGGTAGATAAGTAGGGGCAAGGACACACAGTCATAATATTTAATGCTTGCTGCTTCACAAGTGATGAATTCCGTCCGATCTTGTAAAATGATTTACTGCAACACCTAACCAAAACTGAGAAACTACGCAACAACATATTTATGATTTGTTAAGCCAAACTGTACGTCTGAAGAATACCACGGCCACAAGAACGCTGCTTTGTTTCAACGTAGCATTTATATGTAACGGGTGAAAAAATGCAACTTACTGAAAATACAATTTCTCTTAAAAACCGGTATGTGTAATTTGCATTGTTGCCGCTGATATAAATTTACCACAACAGCATTGTTGTGCAGCACAGCTGTGTGTGTCATGTGACTCTGCAACAAACACAAAATGCACTGTTGCGTCCACTGCAAAATGAATACGCGAACGCGCCACACTGTCACGTTACAGGATATCGCCTACCTTGTTCCGTCACAAGTGAAGACACAGGCGACTATACATGCTGTGTCATGAACACCGCACCCACACAGCAAATCTCGCACTGTCCTCACGACAGCCCAAAAGTCAACTTCCGTCGAACACCCACGAACTGTGATGCAGCCACGCCATACCCAACCCTCATAGATTCATAACCCGTCAGAGTACATAATCCTCGTACGGCTCCGGCACGGAGGCGGTTGAGAGGAGAGACTAAAAGCACTCTCCCCACAGCGCCTAACGGACTAATGAGCCGAACATGACATTCTGACAACTTTCCAATTTTTTGGCTGGTTTCCGAAAGAAGAGACGTCCGAACAAAATGGCCTGTACGTACACAGGATGCGAAATCTCTGGCAGAAAGTGACTGTATCTGCGTGTAGCTGTACCACTGTAAACATTAACAGTTACACGATATTCCACACCTTGGTTTAGCCGATACGTCATCAACACAAGCACTTCAACGATGATATGCACTTGCAATTCATTCTCCAAACCTCAACATATTTCGAGAAAAACTAGTCTTCATTAGGAAGCTACCTCCCAAACTCGTATAGCTAATTGTTCTGTAGCTTTATATCAAGATATCTCTCACCAACACATGTAGCTACTTGTTCTGTAGCCTATATCAAGATATCTCGCACCAACACATGTAGCTGCTTGTTCTGTAGCTGTATATCAAGATATCTCCCACCAACACATGTAGCTACTTGTTCTGTAGCTGTATATCAAGATATCTCGCACCAACACATGTAGCTACTTGTTCTGTAGAAGTATATCAAGATATCTCCCACCAACACATGTAGCTACTTGTTCTGTAGCTGTATATCAAGATATCTCCCACCAACACATGTAGCTGCTTGTTCTGTAGCTGTATATCAAGATATCTCGCACCAACACATGTAGCTACTTGTTCTGTAGAAGTATATCAAGATATCTCCCACCAACACATGTAGCTACTTGTTCTGTAGAAGTATGTCAAGATATCTCCTACCAACACATGTAGCTACTTGTTCTGTAGCTTTATATCAAGATATCTCTCACCAACACATGTAGCTACTTGTTCTGTAGCCGTATATCAAGATATCTCCCACAAACACGTGTAACTACTTGTTCTGTAGCCGTATATCAAGATATCTCCGACCAACATATGTAGCTACTTGTTCTGTAGAAGTATATCAAGATATCTCCCACCAACACATGTAGCTACTTGTTCTGTAGCCGTATATCAAGATATCTCCCACCAACACATGTAGCTACTTGCTCTGTAGTCATATATCAAGATATTTCCGACCAACACATGTAGCTACTTGTTCTGTAGCCGTATATCAAGATATCTCCGACCAACATATGTAGCTACTTGTTCTGTAGAAGTATATGAAGATATCTCCCACCAACACATGTAGCTACTTGTTCTGTAGCCGTATATCAAGATATCTCCACAACACATGTAGCTACTTGTTCTGTAGCCGTATATCAAGATATCTCCCACCAACACATGTAGCTACTTGTTCTGTAGAAGTATATCAAGATATCTCCCACCAACACATGTAGCTACTTGTTCTGTAGCCGTATATCAAGATATCTCTCACCAACACATGTAGCTACTTGCTATGTAGCTGTATAACAAAACATACCACCACCAACACCGGCGACAGCTGACTTTCCCGAGCAGTCATAAGGTCATCCCTTATATTCTCAGTGCTCAAATTAAAATATCTGCAGTTTACAACCACAAACAGCAGGTACAGTTAGTGAAGCTACCAGTCGCTTTGGGTGCAACTCCGTGTAGACTGGTAGACAGTTAAAAATGTGGCAGAAACTTGCTGCCTCCTACATCCGATAAATGGTGACGGAAGGTTCGTCTGAAACGTCGAAATACATATACCACACTACGGGCTGCCACACGCTTCACAGTCAATGCAGTCGAAACGTCAGATCTCGGTTGGTGAAACTGCTGCTGCACAGATCTTGACTGACGCACTTGTGGACAGTGGCTGTGTGCTGATTGGTTGGCGCACTTCGGAACGTTGCAACGGTCTGTCGTCTTCACTTCGGCCAGTATCTTGTAACGGACGGTAGGCCATTTTGCTTCCACTCTTCCCGCACAAAGTCATTAACATCGCATGAAGCCTGTTCGACCACATCGAATATAAACGAAGTACACACAATTAGATCTGTGCACAAATGTGTACAGGCTCTATACTAGCAGCAACCACATTTAGTACTAACAATTCAATGTCCCTGTACATTCGGTCCTACGTTTAACATACATGGCGATATTTTGCACTTTACAGAAATTATCTGCGGGTTCTATCACCAGTTTTTGTGTTTCGCTGTACAAAAGACAAGTTTACTTTCCTATTAATTTCGATATTCAAAATCTCGATGTCGCACGAAATCTGTGAAGCCACAAAGACAAACACCAGTCTCAAACAGCAACCACTAAAACCATTTCCATGTTCACACAGCCGTACGAATGAAACTTGTTTATACACGGCCCGTACGGCCTTACAACTTACCTTTACACGCCTCTCTAAAATATATAAAGCTGAAAAAAGAGCGATGTTGTACATAAATTTTTCACACGAATAAATTTATCCCTTTCTTGCAGCCACCAGAATCCAGAAAAACGAATAAAGTTAGGTGCTAGTGTAGTGGCACTCCTGCCTCTCACATTAAAAGGCTTAGCGTTCTACATCGGGTTTTTAGAGGCGTATTTAAAAAGACTCAGAGTGTCTCGCCCTTTCACGTTGATGTCAGAACAATTTGAGTCTCGGCGTAGCGTTTCTCATAGGCTACTCATAAAAAGGGAGGGAATTCTAGATTTAAATTACATTTCCTCGCGCCTCTACAATTACAAAACAGAAGGATTATATTAGCATTGCTGCGTTTTACGGATGGATTAATGCTAATTACTGATACAATTTTAGAACAAAAGATTAATAAAGACTGAGGAAGAGCAGAGAGGCAGATCTGCGGCGCTGTCGACATCAAAGGTGACCAGAAGCGAGCTAAGCCCGTTGCATGTTGCACAGCGCCGTCAGAACATCACGGAAAACACACCCGTCCGTCCTTGCTTCCTAATGCACGAAATTGCTGTTTCAGTTTCTACAGTTCAACTGATAAAGAAATCTGCATTTCGTCTTGTTCTGCAAATAAAGAAGTCCCCCCCCCCCTCCCGCCATAACACACATCCGCCAAGTTCCACTAGGGAAAAGCTGGGCTATTACCCTCAAATGTTAACGCCAGACTCCTGAGTGTTCCACATAATCACTCACCATCACTCACCACTACCCCACTATTAAAATCTACGTTATGTGTGCAGCTGAGGCGGCAGCTACAGACTCCATCACCAGCTGTGCAGATTATTGTAACACAGAGAGACAGACAGACAGACAGATGTCTGCAGTTCGCTGTCTTCGAAACTGCGCGTTTGTCCACCATGACGTCAGGCTATCTGGACTGAACCTGATGGAACGGACAGAGAAACGTGATACATTATATAGCATACAATAGGCTCAATTTTGTTTCAGCCAGACGACATTTTTCATTCATCAGACCATCAGTCACTGTCAATATGCTGCTGCTGCTATCATATACAGACTATTGTTTTAATTACATCGAAACACTCAGAAACTGACAGAAAAATGATGTTTCGAAAATCCACGAGATAACACAAAATATTACATTTCTGTGATAAATCTCAAGAGAGGCGCTCAATGTGTTGCGAAATCAACTGTCGAGCGTTCTTGCACTATCTGCAGCTTTGCAAAGTTCTGCAAATTGCTACAACCGATAACAGTATGCGACGATGAGACATCGTCCTGAAGAAGCTGCCTGCATACTATTCAGTTTTCCTTGAGGCCGCATGCCAAGAAAACACACAACACACAACTTTCTTTAGTGGAGCAAGCAACAAACACGCACAGAATTGACTGGGTCACCCGGAAAATGGTCACAAGGAACAAGTGAGACAAAGTTGAATGATGGCAACATTATAACGGACATAATGGAACTGGACATGACAAATGAAACTGGATCGAGCGACCCACACCCACGCCCAGCCGAGAGTTCTGGCGATAGTCATGTTGACCCTACGGACTGTGTCACATCACACCGACACCCACCGGCTGCGAACGCCATGCAACTCTTGTTGGACACAGACACTAGCAATTGCCGGTAACCATCAGCTCACTCATGCAACCAATCTGTTAGATCCTTTTACGTTTAGTGCAGTAACAGACAAGATATATGAATTGGCCTACTTTGTGCAGCAAAGCTTCGTTATGTGAAGTGTGCTGCACACCGCTATGCACACTTTAAACTGAGGGTGTCACTAAGCACGCATTAAACAAAAGCAAGCACCACCAACCACCACCACTACTACCACCACCACCACCACCACCACCACCACTACCACCACCACTTCTAACACCACCCAAACTACTACTACTACCATACTACCACCACCAAAGTAGTAGTAGTAGTAGTGGTGGTGGAGGTGGTGGTGGTGGTGGTGGTAGCAGCAAGAAAACGCCGATGAGTACTGCAGTACAACCGGAACTTGCCAGCAATGATGTAACTTCCGTAGATAACACAGATAGTATGTAGCAACAGCAGGTGAGCCACTGTGCCGCGCACTTGTTCTGCTTGCAGCACTTCGTCTAACTGCAACCTGTCGATTTGACATTCTTAAATCTGTTTACTGTATCCGCACAACGCAACATCTAACCGCGAGTTGCAAAACACCCCTAAGTGCCTTCAGAGCAACAGCGTCGTCACAACTGTTCCACGACACTCACCATTTGTGGGTGACGGTTTTATGAGCACCTATCAAACAGCCAGAAAAATTTCAACGGGAAGCTGTTCCTGTTACAGAAAGAATTATTTAACCTTTATCATAAGATACAGTATGTAAGGAATGTATGTGCACTGCGACAGCTGTTGCAGATAACAACCAGGTTCGTCACAAATATGCAGCTCAGCAACAACCCAGAACGGAACAAAACTGAGCAGCTCTACTGTCAACACAAGACACCAACTGTCAATAATATTACATGCTGTCACCTCCTGTCGTCGCCATTTAAGACTGATTTACCCAGAAAAACTAAGAAAATGAATTCATCAGCACTCGTAACGAAAGTTCTGCTGAGACAGACGACACATATCGACGCCCTACATCAATGCATGGCTGTGACGTCACTCAGACATCATGCCCTATCGCAACAATGCACACCGGTGTGCGACTTACAGAGCACGTGGCTGTCAAGCTGCACAAGAAACAGTACACAGTGTAGCTACATCACACAGTGCACTGAACCAATGAAGGCTACGCATTGCGACAAAGACGGATGCCTTCACACGCGGTTTAATGGCGCACTAAACCAACAGTGACACCTTGCATACACAGCATCCAATAAAATTCAACAATAAGAATTATCTTATCATTTAATATGGCCATAAGGATAGGCGCAGAATTTTGTCACGTAAATATGGACATGCCTAGCACTGGACATGATGGGCTGCACCACAAATCACGCACTACTGCCCTCCCACCAGCAGTCCCGCGCTGACCGCTGCAGGAACCCAGCACACAATTCTGCACGTCCCAACTCGACACGTCACTAACAATCCCACCAAACATTACAAACAACAGTCTGCAGTGTAGCGCCTCGAGCCAACGCTCTGCGGTTCTACACGTCTGGCTCCGAGCTTAGCCCCATGTGAGGCACCAGGTGAGACAATTTGAACATAGCACAGCGGTAGTGAAACTGCTAGAGACACGTTGTGGCAAGCAAATCTGCTCAAGCTGGACAGCCAGACAATCGGCATAGCTGCTCTTATCTTGACCTAATCACCAGGATAAGCGAAGGCTCTTTCAGGAACTCCCAACCTAAACAGTACGAAACCCCCCACATCCTTAGTTCGCCATGCAGGCTGTTCTCGACTGTACTGGACAGGGTTCATCATTCAGGGCATGGCTGTTATTGGTTTCCTGCGGTCTACTGTCAAACCAGACGTCTGGCACCGGATTACCCCCCCCCCTCCCCCGTCGGAGGAGCTCCGCAATATGCCTAAAACGATTCATAGATTCAAAGTTTGATTTTCAACTTGCGTAGGCCAAAAGGACCAATGAACTAATTAGTGACACCGCTGAGATATATTTGTCGAGTCGAGGTTAATTTTGACACCAGTCGCTGCTCAACTGCACAATGTGCACGCCCACTTACTGTCGTTACATCACTACACTAGTGCCACCACTCTGCTCTCATTGCAGTGTGCCACAACGGCTGTGCCCTACCGACCGTTTTCCACGTCCACCTGAAGTCAGACAGCCATCTCGCAGTACTGCTTGCTATCCGTCCACAACCGTACGTACTGTCCCTCAGGCTCTTCCACTTGACGTCACGTTAACTACGGTGGACGAAATACATAGACTACAGCCATCAGAGGCGTGTCACGTACCGTCGCAGGGGTAAGAGGCTTATCTGAACCGACGTTTCGTGGCTTCCAAAGTCTTCGGGCGAATGTTGCCTTTGCGTTGTTAGGTAACATACGGTACAATAAATAAAGACGCCACTCTTAATTATTTAATGATGCTGTATCAACAGCACATGTTGCACGGAGACAGTGACACTGTCAAACACCGGCACGTGCACGATAACTTGCCTGGGGCAGCTGAGGAAAACCACGGCTATTGTCACGAACAGCGCTATCGGCCTCAAAATTCCGGCTGGCTGTCTGCTAGACACAGCTGACATGCAGACATCCACAACTGTCATCCTCGAAGGACACGTACAGCCCCCTCTCCCTGTCGCAACGGCGATGTTCCGAGTAATTTGAAAGACGCCTTTAACAGGGAGGGGCCGGGGCTGCCAATACGCTTATCTGAGACAGATGCACAAGCTTCTTGACCCAAGACAGCGCCCTCTGCACTTCATCAGGCACACTGTGCAGGCTGCAAGGCACTGCGACTATGGAAACTACTGGCGCACTGTCAGTTAAGTTCCACCTTTTTGACACACACATTTTGCGCTAATTCAGTACAAATTTAATGTCCTACATTTATACTTTTATTAATTACAAAACACTAATTACTGCACATTTAAAGGCAGCCATATCACTTTACGGTTTGCTAAATGCTCAAGACAGTGATCAGCTATCAGCTATCTGAACACTGCCGCATGGACCCAATTTAAATGCAAATTTTCTTGTTATTTTCCATTAAAGAGAACTCCCCTCTCTGTCATACAATCACTCTCAAAATGAGTCGGAAAATAACACAATGCAATTTAATTGGCAGCTGCAATAATCATGTGACCGTAATTACAGTCCAACTTTAGCTACAATTCACTTCCGCTCTGCTCAGCACAATACCGGTATATGGCACAAACCGGTACACACATGTGCACAATGATGTGCCGACAGACAAAACATGAACACGGACTACCACAGTCTGATCAATGACGATGCAGTTTTCTTTTACCGGTCAGTAGGTGCAACTGCAGTGCCGTGTGTCAGTCATGGCTGACAGTACGAGGACGGTCACGCTCCTGTCAAGAGCCAGTTAAATACTTTTTACTGTGTCCAAAATGGTGACCACTTGCCTCTCTACACACTCTGCATGAACCAGCAGTCACACGGCTTCAGGGCGCACAAGGGCAGAAACTGCAGTCCTTTCGAACTGTCTACTGCTCCAGATTCCTGGACCCTGCACGAAGTGGCGACAGGACCACTGACCTTCGCCTGACAGTATTATTTGTTTGAAGCGGTAAAGTAAGACACAGCTAGCGGTGAGATATTCACACCACACTTAACAAAAATTCCTCACTGCATTAACGTACACACTAAAGCCTCACCACAACTTCGCTTTGCTTATGAAACAAGAAACTGTTTCCTAACAAGTGATAACAATTGCGAACTCACCAAGAAGTGACCGCGAAAAATTCGAAGTAATGTGTGACGTCAGCGAGTGACTGGAGTTAACAGACGTCAGCTTACGTCACCTGTCAATAAAGCCCTAATGAACGGCAAGTACCTGACGCTACAGACGGCACAGGGACGCTAAATGCACGGTTCTGCACATAAACAAACATGCATGTCCCTCCTTGCTCAGCAGCTACTGAGTTGGAGTTGCTGCTGGCAAACTGCCGCCCCCGCCTCTTCTGTCTCAATCGGCATCAAAACTGATGCCAGAGTCGAAGTCGGGACCTAGTGACGTTAACCATGGCTGTTATAGGTCATGACCTGCACGGCGCCGATGTCACGACGACAGCTCGTGTTACTGTCACTCGACCGGCGCACACAACTGCACCGTCTTCACCCCGGTCAGACGTTTCTGCACGCACTCACAGCACTGAGCTCTGACTTCAACGCGTACGTCAGGTGTAGATCGACGGCGATAATTCGATATCACTGAAGTGCTCAAATGTCTTGGAGTGGTGACGGTGCGAGTTGTGTTACAGTCACAGCTAGACTGCTGCTTTGCGATACAGCAGTCAGCTTGGGTGGATGAGCAGGTGACGGTTGGACTGTGCAGGTACAGGCCATGTGTACACTCGTATACCGTGTCTAGACTGACTGTGTGTGGGTTTGCGATTGTCCGCCAGCCATCGGCGGCGTGCGAGGGCAGCATCTCCTCGGTTTCGCAGGCGAACATCCCCACGCAAAGCCACGAGTGGTTTCGGTGCACAGAACTTCCTGAGCCGACAGCAGGACTGTAGTTGCACTCAAAACTTACAACTTGCACACACTCAGTAACTGGCTCTGCATCGTACGAAAACTTCGTGAGTGGTTCCCGGCGTTTCGAAGACTCGGGATTCTTTCATGTTCAAGGGCAGAGACGTTGCGGAGCTGCTTGACCCTTGCCGATAAAGCGGCAGTATCGTTAGAAACGTCCGGAGCCACTCGCCAAGACATGGCGCCACATCCCAGGAGACCCCAATCATCCACAGTACCGCTGAGAGAACTTCAAAAGGGGTGGGGTGGCGAGTGGTGGGACTGTCCGGCGCGGCAAAATCGGAGTGGCGACAAAATGGACAGATAAACGAATATTTTAAACGAAATGTCTGATTTATTGCGCATGTAATTTTCAAATTATTGGGCCAAGCGACTGGATACTTAGTAAATCCTTACGATTTGGTACGGCTAATGATTCCTGTTAGAGGCAGTCATTATGATTACTCACTACGGGCGCCATATTCCTAGCAACGCCACTGGTCACCGTTACTTTGACTGCACAATATTCCTGTATTTCAATTCAAAACTCGAAGGCCGTGCACGTAGCTTGCAGCTGCACACGCGTGTGGTGATGGAAGTCTTCGGCTTAAAAGGTGGCGTTAATGTAGTTCGCAAAAGAAGATTTCGCGACGTCGCCATGCTGCTTCGGCTGAACCTGTGATTCGTTACATAATTCGTCCGGCCCACTTTAGATTGCCAGGCACGGGCACGGAATTTCATTAAAACGTGATTATTTTCTGACAAGTAATTACATCACAAACAGTTCGGAGCGACAAGAGCTTACTGAGTACAAGTTCAGCCCAAGGTACAGCTGGCCTACTGACGAAGACTGTTCAATAAGCGATAGGCAGCCTGCACTACAAGAGAAGCACACAGTTCGCTGCAGGTAAACTCATTAAGAGGTTCGAACCAGCACCACTCTCCTCTCCACTCATATCCCAGGCACGATCCACTTCAGTCCCATCATTTACATTTACTACGTACGCATACTAAACCATTTAGGGCGGGGGTGCATTTTTCCAAACAGTAGAGGTTCTACGATTTACCCACCCTCGTCCCCCTCCACCTGCCATGTGATTACTCAATTTAATTACCTCTGGATATTGCAGTCGGCAGTCCGAAGCCCCCCCCTCTCCCCCCCCCCCCCCCCCCACCCACAAAAACACAAAACAAAAGAAAAAAAGATTATATCTAAACCACCGACCAACCCCACTTCTTTCAC
>Ga0123354_10008813_pt1 | contig 15378 bp, 13 predicted proteins | sample TergutLab28metaG_2_FD_97872 | JGI IMG/M metagenome (GOLD analysis project Ga0123354, IMG submission 97872) | Labiotermes labralis P4 segment gut microbial communities from Petit-Saut dam, French Guiana - Lab288 P4 | ecosystem: Host-associated > Arthropoda: Insects > Digestive system > Gut ...
GTATCCGGAGAGAATTAAAACCTTTCGCCTTGATATCGCTAAAATAAAAACTATCCGGCTCTACCCCCCAGCTACCTATTTCCGGCGCTTCAAAACAATTACCCAAGTTGATTCCCATTCCCAACCGCCGGTTCATTTCAAAAGCCCGTTCGCCGGAAAATAGGTTTTCACTGCAAAAAATAAAAACAAATAATAGTAATAAGATAACTTCTTTTTTCATAAAATTACGTGATAAACAATTTGGCTGTAAAATTATTTAGAATTCTTTTTCAGGGGGTCCCGCGTCAAGCGCGGGATGACAGACTTTTAAAAGAGCGCATCCTTTTGTATCCAATCGGCAATGTCTTTCAATACTTCCGGCGAAATTGTTTCTTCAATACTGCCATATTCATAGGGAAGTCCTGTGGTACAATGCTGGAACAGATGATTGAGTTCGGGGTATTTTTTAACGGTTACCCGACTTTTGACTAATGCCTTTATCCGTTCTAAATTTATATCGGAAGGAACTTGCAAATCTTTTTCGCCGTTCAATGCCAATACGGGACATTTTATTTTAGTTAATACATCGGCAGGATTGCTGTTCAAAAATGATTTCATTTCGGGAGTCATCATTTGTTTAACCGCTTGTTGAAATCCCTCTTTAGCAGCATCATTTCCTTTGAGCGAATCAGGCAGAGCTTCTTCGGTAAGTTTATCCATATTTTGCAAAATATAATCCTCAGGGTATTTGTTGACAATATTAGTTATACTATCCATCAATGCCTGAACTTTTGCTATATCATCATCAGACATTCCCATTGCCTTATACAATAGATTGCGTTGCATACGCAACAAACTGTCGCCCGGAATTGCCATTCCTGCCATTGATACAATATAAGCCAAATTACTATCCTTTTTGCCTGCTAACATAAAAGCAATAGTACCGCCTTCGCTATGTCCGATAATCCCTATTTTTTTCGGATTAATCTCTTTTCGGGTTTTCAAATAATTGACGGCAGCCGCAGCATCAGAGGCAAAATCATCGAGAGTAGCCGTTGAATACTTTCCGCCCGATTCACCCACTCCACGATCGTCATAACGCAATACCGCTATGCCATTACGAGTTAAATAGTCTGACAGAATGAGGAAAGGCTTGTGCCCTAATATTTCTTCGTTCCGGTTTTGCGGACCGCTGCCTGTAACCAATACGGCTACCGGAAAATTCTTGCCTTCTGCCGGAAAGGTAAATGTTCCTGCAAGGGTGATGCCTGCGGCTTTATTTTTGAACCGCACATCTTCCGAATTGTACGGATAAGGCGGCTTAGGCTCTTGAGATATTGCCGACTGAGTTGAATCAGTCTCTGCCTTTTTCAAATTTAACGGTAAAGCGTTGCCGTTTTGTTTGAATGTGCCGGCAATAGAATCGGTTTGCAATGTACCTTCATATTCCGCTCCTATATTAGTAATAGTGAAAGTCAACTTTTCATTATCAAAAGTAATGACGCTTACCGGAATTCCTTTTGCTCCTTGATCGGGACTATCCAGCGTAGCCGAATAAACGCCTTCTTTTTCACTGATGTTTAATACAATCCTGAGTTTTTGAATCCCTACGTTCAACGCGCCGTTCCATTGACCTGCGATGTCTTGCGAAAAAGCCGGCATAGCCAATAACAGGCTTAGTGATAATAGTATAATTTGTTTCATTTTAAGAAGTTCATATTCCAATCACGCGAACGATTCCATAGATTAAGGCGGCAAGGATGGCGCTTACAGGTATAGTAAGTATCCACGCCCATAAAAGATTAATCGTAACGCCCCAACGGACGGCAGTTAACCGTTTTACGGCGCCTACGCCCATAATCGCTCCGGCAATGGTATGCGTGGTACTTACGGGGATTTTAAATATTTCCGTAATAAATAAAGTCATAGCGCCGGCTGTTTCGGCACAAACGCCTTCTAAAGAAGTAACTTTCGTGATTTTGGTACCCATCGTTCTCACGATTCGCCAGCCTCCCATCATTGTTCCAAGCCCTATCGCTCCAAAGCAGGTCAAAGGCACCCATTCAGGCACGGAGTTGATTGAATCAATCGAACCCATTGCAATCAATGCCGTTCCTATGATTCCCATTACTTTCTGCGAATCATTCAAGCCGTGTCCAATACTGAACAAGCCGGACGAAAGCAATTGAAGTCTTCTAAACACAACATCTGCTTTATGAGGTCGCATTTTTTTAAAAATCCATAATACGGCAATTGTAATAATTGCTGAGATAACCAATCCGATTAAGGGAGCTAATACAATAAAAGAAGCTATTTTAATAATCACTTGCGACTGGACGGAGTGAAATCCTCCGGCGCAAATTGCAGCGCCGGCATATCCGCCAATAAGCGTATGCGACGACGACGAGGGAATACCCACCCACCAAGTTAACAAATTCCAGGAAATTGCAGCAATTAAACCTGACAATATAATAGGAATGGTAGGCAAAGAAGTAACAAATTCTTTCTTTACAACTTTTGATACCGTATCAGCAATACCAAAGTCTCCAATAATATGTTTAGCAATAAAATAAGCGATAAAATTGAATGTAGCCGCCCATAATACAGCTTGAAAAGGGGTCAACACGCGTGATGCTACAATGGTTGAGATGGAGTTAGCCGCATCGTGAAATCCATTGATAAAATCAAAAATGACTGCCAAAACGATAACTATAACCAATAAAGTCATGACTGTATAAATTTTAATTAAGCATATTTTACAATCATGGTTTTCAATATTTTACCAACAGAATTTATCCTGTTGGCGGCTTTTTCCAATTCCTGGATTATTTCTTTTAGTTTTATCAATTCTATTGTTCGCATATCGCTTTTGAAAAGACTGGAAGTTCCTCTTTCATAGATTCTGTCGGCTTCTTCTTCGAGGCTTTTGATTTCTTTCGTATGCGCCTTGATTTGTTTATCCGACCTTCTCAGGTTAGTTAATTCATGGACTGCTAATTTAATCTCAACCGTACCTTTTTTAATAACTACAGTCATTTCAGCCGTAGCAGGGGGAAGCGTTTCCGGAGAAAAAAGAATTACTTTATGCGCTACCCTGTTAATGGCGTCAATGACATCATCCAAGGCGTCGGTTAACATAGTAATGTCTTCTCTGTCGAACGGCGTTATAAACGTTTCATTGAGCAACTTAAACACTTGTACGGTTGATTGGTCGCCTTTAGATTCCTCTAATTTAATTAGCCGGCTCAGTTCAATAATATGTTCGCGATCGGTCGAAGAAAACAGTTCCTGTAAAAACTCAGCCGCTTTGTCAGCGATTTCGGCGGTTTCTCTCAATAACGGAATAAACTTTACATCTTTTGGAGTAAATATACTCAAAATGCTATTAATGTTCATACAATGAGTGTTTTTATAATTCTTTATCTTTAGAGATGCGAAATTACTATTTAAAATTTGATTAACAAAGAAAATAGTGATTAAATTTAATTACATTTTTATAAACCGTTCGCGTTCTTTTGGACTAAAATGCTCAATAGCGTATCGAAAGGCGGTGCGCGGCATTTTTGCATGATGAATTTCCAAAAAATCGACCAAGGTTTCACGGTCTTTTTTTCCGACTTCACGCAACATCCATCCGACGGCTTTGTGAATCAAATCGTGTTTGTGGTTGAGCAGTTTTTCCGCAATTGCCAACGTATCATCAAATTGCCTGTGTTTGATAAAAGTCCAGGTCGTGACGATAGCCATCCGCTGTTCCCAAAGATTATCGCTTTCCGCCAAGCGGTAAAGTACGCTTCTGTCTTCTTTATCTAAAAGATATTCGCCAAGTACATCGCGGCAAGTGACATCAACCAAATCCCAGTTATTCGCTTTACGGGCGTTTTGCAGGTAAAAGTCGAAAATCGCTTTTCGCTCGTCTTCCTTTTTGGCTTTCTTGAATTGTTTGACAAGAAACAGCAATCCCGCCAAACGCGCTTCGTGATATTCCGAATCCAGCAAAATCCTGATTTCATCGAAGGGTAGGGGAGGACTTCGCTTCACAATATCCCGCGTGTGGGGAACAACGATGCCAAGCAGGATGTCGCCTTCGGCATACTGTCCTTTGCCGGTCTTGAAAAATCCCTGCAGAAAACGCGCTTTTTCAGGATTTGCTATTGAGAAAAGTTCTTGAAGAATAAACTCGGCATTCATAATGGCAAAATTAATATTTTTTGGTGAAAAATAAAAAACAAACAAAAAAAAATTACTTACTTTGCAAAAGTTTATTTATGATGTTGGAAAATACATTCAGGCGCGTGTTAAACATTTTATGAAATCTGTTTTTACCCTGTCTATAACGATTATTTTAACTTTTTCCTGTATAACGGTAAGCGCACAGGAAAATCCATTTATGAAAATGGCAGGGAGAAAATATGCCGACTATTCTTATGAGTTGAAAATCCTATATGATAAAACAGGCAACGAAGATACGGTCGTAATGGCAAAGACAATTAATCAACTGAAAGAAGTTGCTGAAAAAACCGGAAGCAATGCATGGAAGATGGAAGTTAAAATTTATGAGTTGGAATTAATAATCAAAAAAAATCAACTGAATGAAAATACAAATGGCATTACCGGAGAGTTACAAATGGCATTTGATTTACTGAATCAGGCAAAAAAAGAGAACCTGCCGCAAAACGAATTATGGCTCAGGTATCTGATTATTGATACCTACTGGAGAAGTGTCAAAAATTACGAACTTGCCTTTGAGCAGTGCGTTCTCCAGAATAAACGACTCATGGAAATATCAACGGAAGATGTGCCTGAAAAAGCGCTTTACTACATACAAATTGCCAATTGTCACTATTCTTTCAAAGATTATCCCAATGCTATTTTTTATTTCAATAGAATTTTGGAGGAAAAAGAAACCATAGACAACCAGCGGTCGCAACTGCATGCCCGTAACGGTTTGGGACTTTGCTATCAGGAAGCTTACAATGACCTTGACCGCTCTGATTACTATTTTCATGAAATTATGCAGGTCAACCATTTAGGTCCTGATAAAGTGAGTCATCATGAACTTTGGGATGGAATTGCCTTAGGCAGTCTCGGATACAATATGTTTTTACGAGGAAAATACGATCAGGCTATTCTTTTGTTAAAAAGCGGTATCGAAAAAGTATTAAATCAAAGCGATTACGGATATGCCGCAGGCGTGGCGATTAATTTGGCGGATAGCTACATGGAAAAAGGCAACCCGTCTGAAGGTAAAAAGTATATTGATTTAGCATGGAAATATTATGAAATGAGACCTCGCGACGGCAGATTGCTCCGTCTTTACGATGTCATGAACAAGTACTATACAGACATCGGAAATAAAAAGTTGAGCGCGGCATATATGGATTCCGCATTACGCACAAAAGAACAAAACGAAAAACAGTTTAACGCCATGTTGCTGTTTCGCGTAGAACAACAGGAATCGATAAAACAACAGCAAGAAGTGGTTCAGGAAAAAGAGCAGAGACGACAGGTACAAACCCGTCTGCTTATTATTTCCGTCTGCTTTATTGTCATTTCCATACTATTGATTTTATTATACCTTTTTTACCGTAGACGACTTAGCGCATACCGCGAGCTGGTACGCATATCTCAAGAATGGGTGGTGCGGGATCAACCTGAAAAAGAACAGGAAACACATATTGTTCTTCCGGATGAACTTGATTTGTCGATAATGGAAGATATTGAACAATTGATGCTTAGAGAAAAAGTCTATCACGACCATACTATTTCTGTCGATTCGCTTGCACGACTTCTCGGATACAAAAAACATAATATTTCGGGAGCTATAAACCGCTGTACCAAAAATAATTTCACTACTTTAATAAATGAATACCGCATTAAGGAGGCAATACAGCTCATGTCGGATAAGAAATTTCAAAATTATTCAATAGACAGCATCGCTTTCGAGGTTGGGTTCAACGACCGCAAAACATTTTATACGGCATTCCATAAAAAAACAGGTCTTTCGCCTTCGGAATTTAAAAGTACACTTAAAAAAAGGTGATATTCAAATAACCAATCTTTTTCTTAAATAGAAAAATTGAGGCGATTTGCGAATTGCCTCAAATTTTTGGACGACTTTTCATATTTTTGTGCATCATATAAAACAAATAATATGAAAAAAGGGCTGTATTCCGTTCTTTCATTTGTTTTAATCATCAGTTTGTTTTTTCTGCTGCCGGGATGCAGGAATAAACAAGCCCATACTGATTTTAGATCTCTCGACGATCTAAAGCATGCCCGTATCGGCGTTCTAATGTCTTCTATACAAGATGAGTATATAACTAAAACTTATCCGAATGCTAAAGTATTGCGTATTGATCTGGCTCCCGATTTAGCGCTGGCGCTTAAAACGCGCCAATGCGACGCAATAGTCCTGTCAGAACCTGAAGCAAAGAATATTATGGAAAAGAACAGCGACATCGGCGTTCTTAATAGGGATATTTACGGGGTGGATTTCGGGATTGCTTTTAAGGATACTACACTGAGGAATAAATTCAATACCTATCTCAACGGAATACGCGCCGGCGGCGAATGGGAAGAAATCGCAAACCGTTGGTTAAACAATTCGGATACTGCCGCCATGCCGCGATTAGACGTTCCTTCGGGAGCCAAACCTTTGATAGTAGGTACGACAGGTCAAAATATCCCTTTCAGTTTTATACGGGACAATACTTATGCAGGCCTTGACATAGAATTGGTAAGCCGCTTTGCCGCCTCATTAAAACGTCCGGTTGATTTTAGCCAGATGACTTTCGGAGGATTGATTCCAGCCCTGACAACAGGTAGAATAGATATACTTGCTTCTGCAGCGATGATCACCGAAGAACGCAAAAAACAAGTCGCTTTCTCCGATCCTTACTTCCATGTGGGATCAACCGTTTTGGCTCTCAAAGAGAATCTGACGAATCTGGCAGTTCCGGTGCACGACGGCAGCGATATTGCCACAGCCCGCATAGCCACTATGACGGGAACAACAAGCGAAATATTCATTCAGCAAAATTATCCGCAAGCCCAATTGTTGCTTTTCGATGATATTAACGATGCTTTTTTGGCTGTGAAAAGCGGTAAAGCCGATTATGTTTTCACCTCTTACACCACTTGCCTTTTGGCGGCTAAACATAGTCACGGCTTAGTCGTACTGCCGGCGGAATACGTCAAAGATCCGTCAGGCATCGCCTTTAACAAAAAAGATACCGTATTGCTGAGCCGGATTAACGAAATATTACGGAGATACAAAAAAGACGGAACGATGGAAGATATTATCAACCGGTGGATTAAAACGGACGGTTCCGACTATCAACCGGTGGATGTTCCGAAAGTCACTCAAGGCGAGCCTTTAAGAGTAGGCATTGCTGCGAATCGCGAACCGATGTGCTTCATATACAACGGTAAAACAGCAGGTTTGGATGCCGAGCTGATAGAACGGATCGCTTACGAGTTGAAGCGTCCTGTCGTATATTCGGACATGAAATTTTCGGCGTTAATAGCATCCATCGAATCGGGAAGGGTCGATCTGGTGATATCCAATTTCAATATTACTCAGGAACGCCTCAAAAAGGTAAATTTTTCCGATGGTTACTACATTAATCCCCAAGTCTTAACGGCTTTCTCTCCGGATGTGGCAAATGCGCAAAATCTCAATCCGGACTGGTTTTCAAAAATAAAGGAAAGTTTTATCAGCAACTTAGTGGTAGAAAAACGTTATGTGCTGATACTTGAAGGATTAAAAGAGACAGTCATCATCACGTTTTTCTCCATCCTGTTAGGCACAATCGTCGGAGGATTGATTTGCTTCCTGAGAATGAGCCGCAACCGGTGGATGGTTGATTTTGCCAAAGTATATATCAGCCTGATGCGCGGCACGCCCATTTTAGTCCTGTTAATGATATTGTTTTATGTGATTTTCGCTTCAACGGGGCTGAGCGCTACGGTAGTCGCCGTGATTGCCTTTGCGATGAACATGGGCGCCTACTCGAGCGAAATGTTCCGCACCGCCATCCAAAGTGTGGAGAAAGGACAGACGGAAGCCGGAATCGCTCTTGGGCTCACTAAAATACAAACTTTTGTCTATGTGGTTTTCCCGCAAGCGCTCAAAAACGTAATTCCCGTTTACAAAGGCGAAGTAATCTCGCTGCTGAAGAATACCTCAATTGTAGGTTACGTTGCAGTGGTTGACCTCACCAAAGCATCCGACCTCATCCGTTCGCGGACTTTCGACGCTTTTTTCCCTTTGATTGTTATAACGGTAATCTATTTCCTTTTGGCATGGTTACTGGGTGTGGCGCTTGATAAACTTAACTTTAAAACATCTGCAAAATGATACGAATAGAACACTTACAAAAGAGTTTCGGAAATCTGGAAGTTCTCCGTGATGTGAATGTATCCATAGAAAGAGGAGAAGTTATTTCCATCATTGGTCCTTCGGGTACGGGCAAAAGTACCTTATTGCGCTGTCTCAATCTTTTAGACACTCCGACAGGCGGGAATATCTTTATCGACGACGTGAACATCCTTGCCAAAAAAGTCAATGTGCCTCGCCTGCGGCAAAAGATGGGCATGGTGTTTCAATCGTTCAATCTGTTTGAACATCTGTCCGTGATGGAAAATCTGTGCATCGGACCTGTCAAACTTCTCGGAAAAACCCAGGCGGAAGCGCGGGAGAAAGGCATGGAACTGCTTAGAATGGTAGGGCTTAGCGAGCGATCCGGCGCTTATCCTTCACAACTCTCCGGCGGACAGAAGCAACGGGTGGCAATAGCGCGCTGCCTGTCGATGGAACCCGAAATCATTCTTTTTGACGAACCGACCTCCGCTCTCGACCCGACAATGGTGAGCGAAGTGCTTGCCGTGATCCGTTCGTTGGCAAGACAAGGAATGACAATGGCAATTGTTACTCACGAGATGAATTTTGCCAAAGACGTAAGCACTCGTATTTTTTATATGGATGAAGGTATTATTTACGAAGAAGGATCGCCTCAGGAAATTTTTGATAATCCCCGGAAAGAGAAAACGCGCATATTTATTAACCGCATCCGGAATTTCCATTACCGCATCAATAGCGACAATTACGATTTGTATGCGCTCAATGCCGAAGTGGAAGCATTCTGCGGGAAGCATTTCTTTGGGAAGAAAACGCAGCGAAACGTCTTGCTGCTTATTGAGGAATGTTTGCAAATTATCTCTTTGTCAGACGGCGCTGATTTGACGCTGGAGTATTCGGAGAAAACAGGCGACATCGCTTTTCGTATAGAATTACCTGCGTCGACCGGCAGCGTGTTCAAAGGCGGCGAACCGGATATGATTAGCCTTTCGATAATCAATGGGCTTACCCACGGATTGCAGGAAGTGACGACAGACGACAAGAAACTTTTATCCGCATTACTTTTTCAAGAAACGGCGGTAAACGCATAATTTATTTTTTATATAACAAAAGCAAATGTTCAACACAATGAAAAGCCCGATTTCAATCGGGAGAAGGTTATCGCAAATATATGAAACGAAATAAAATTTAGAATTACAAATTACTAATTACTAATTATTATGGAATACAATAAAGATTATTTTAGCGGGAAAACCGCAGCAGTAACAGGAGCGGCTTCAGGAATCGGACTTGCGCTCGTTGAAGAACTTCTCAAAAGCAATGCCGCCAAAGTGGTGATGGCGGATATCAATGTGGACAATCTGAATAAACATGAAGCGCGTTTAAAAGAACAATACGGCGAACGCGTCAAAGGAATTGTGTGCAACGTTATGATTGAAGAAAATGTGCAGAACATGATTAACCGGTCGGCGGATTTCTTCGGCGGTCAATTTGATCTGTTATTTAACAATGCGGGCGCCGGACTTTCAAGTATTTTTGGTCAAACTTCCAATGAAGATTGGAAAAAGGCTTTCGACCTCAATTTTTTCAGCGCCTTGTATGGCATGCGCGAAGTATTGCCCATCATGCTTAAACAAGGTAGTGGACAAATTATCAACACTATATCGGGAATTACCTTTATACCGTTGCCGTATCAAACGCTTTATTCCGCAACAAAAGCTGCGCTCAATGGCTTAACGCTTGCTTTACGTTCCGAATATTGGGACTATAACATCAAAATATCCTCTGCAACGCCGGGTACAACGGCAACAGCAATATGGGGCGATACCCAACCGCCTGAATGCGCGCAGACTCCACAACAGTCCGCAAGCCGTATTTTGAACGGCGTTGTCAATAACGACAGGATCATCATTGGCGATGATACTGATCTCGCTTACAGTAAAAAATGCTTCGATTATGACAAGCAAGAGGAGATGGATCAATTTGCAGTCAACATCGAACGTGCGCGCCGTCGAGGAGAAAATGGATATTAATCATTTTAATTATTTATAATCAACTATTTAATAAAAGATAAATTTATGTTTAAATTTGAAGACGATAAATGTTACAGGATGCCGGGGCATTTCAGCGGCTATCCCTACCAACCCGCGGAACTTTGCTACCGCGATGTAGTCAATATAGTTTTTACCTATAAAACAGATGGCAGTCGTCTATCGGAATATGTTCCGGAAGGCTTTGAAATGTTGCGCCCTGAGATTTCTATCAATTTTGCCCAATGTAGAGAAATTGATTGGATGGCAGGAGGCGGTTACAACTTGATTGACGTAACCGTTCCTGTGCGCTTCAATGGTCGGCGCGATAAAATCGAGGGCAATTTTTCCTTAGTAGTATGGGAAAATAAAACCTCTCCGATTCTTGGCGGACGGGAGGAAACAGGAGTTCCAAAAGTTTATGCAGACATTGAGGATTTACGTGTTTTTTACGACAAACGGTTTACCGTAGCCAGTTTTGAAGGCAACACTTTTTTGCAGTTAGAGATGACTGTAGAGGCTCCTTTAGATGACACGACGATGTCGAAGATACGAAAGGTGCAGGGAAACGGCTTACATTGGCGGTACATACCCAAAGTCGGAGGACCGGGCGCTGAGTTGATACAGCCGATTCTATACCCTCAACGATTTGAAGCCGAACAAGGCTGGACAGGCAACGGAACAGTCCAATGGACTATGTTGCGGTATGAGCAACATCCAAGTCAAGCATACATCATCAAGTCGCTTGCCGAACTGCCCATACTCGAAATGGCTAAGGTAACGATGACAAAAGGTAAAATATTCCTGATGCCATCCATGGCGCGTGTTTTGAAATAACGATGAAATGATGATAAATCATTTTTTATAATTATGGAATTATAGTAATTTTAAAAAGGAAAATTTTTAATGTTAAAACCGGTAAAAAAATTATTGTTTCCAGTTTTATTGGGAGCAATATTGACGTTTTTCTGCTGCACTCAGAAAAATTCTTCCCATAAAGCCGATCTGTTTTTTGAAAACGGCGTTATTTACACTGCCGATAAAAACGATGAGATTGTTCAGACGCTTGCCGTTAAAGACAGCGTCATCGTTTTTGCCGGCTCGGCAGAAGAAGGCAAACCCTATAAAGAAGGCGCCAAAGAAGTTATTGACCTGAAAGGAGGTATGCTGTTGCCGGGATTTATCGACGGACATATTCATACAATCACTCCTGCCTTCTTCGATTTTGTTCTCCTTACGGATACTGATGTTTCTTCTGTATTGCAGACGATTACAAAGTATATAAAAGAAAATCCCAATCAAGAAGTCTATTATGGTTTTGGATTTAACCTCGGTATTTTTAAGGGGGAAGAATTAGAGAAGGGTCCTAAAAAGGAAAGGTTGGATGAAATATGTTCTGACAAACCTGTGATAATCTATGCCTTAGATGGTCATTCCGTCTGGATGAATTCAAAGGGGTTTGAGTATTGCAAAATCTCCAAAAATACAGTCCCGCCTGTTGGAGGCGAGATTGTTAAAAATAATCTTACGGGGGAACTTTGGGGATCGGTTCACAACAGCGCCATGGCTTTAGTGCCTGATCCTGTATTAAGTCCTGATAAACTGTCAAAGGCGTTGCAGCAATTTCAATCCATGCTAAATTCTTTGGGATATACCTCTATTATGACGCTTCCGGGAAATGATTATTTGAAAGTTTACTGGGAAGGATATCATCAGTTGGAACAGGCGGGACTTCTTACTTTAAGAGTTAGAGGAGCTTCAATTATAACGCCTTATAATTTTAAAGAAAATCTTGCCGATATTAAAGAACTAAGAAATAAATACAACAGCGATCTCGTAAAATTAACGGCGGCAAAAATCTTTGCAGACGGTATTTTGGGTGGTAAATCCGCCTATCTTTTGCAGCCTTACTATCATTCGAGCAGTAGAGGCGAGGCAATTTGGAAGCAGGATGATTTGAATAATGCTTACGCAACCCTGAATAAGGAAGGGTTTCAAGTGCATACGCATGCTATCGGGGACGCCGCCGTTAGAATGGCTTTAGACGCTGCCGAATATGCAAAGCGTACTGCACCCGGTTTAGATTGCCGCAATGTTATTACGCACATTCAATTAGCCGATTCGAGCGACTTTCCGCGTTTTAAGGATTTGAATGTGATTCCTGTTCTTCAGCCTTATTGGCATTTTAAACAACCCGGCGGCTGGATGCCTATTGAATACGCGGTACTCGGCGAACGCGCAGAAACCGAATATCCCTTGAAATCGTTGGCGGATAAAGGCGCTATGCTTGTCTTTTCTTCTGATTTTCCGGTTACGAATGTTCCCAATCCATTTTATGCAATCGAAATCGGAGTCACCAGAAATTTGCCCGATGCAGCCGCTTATGGCGCTCCGAAAGATATCGCCGATATGGACGATCCGACTTATCTCCTGAATCCCAAAGAACGGTTGGATGTGAAAAGTATGATACGGGGCTACACGGCAAATGCCGCTTATTCCATATTTGCAGACAAGGAGACCGGTACGCTCGAGACCGGCAAATCGGCTGATATGGTTGTCATCGATCAAAACTTATTTTCGATTGACCCTTTGAAAATAAGCGATACTAAAGTGTTGAGAACGTATTTCAAAGGCAAACTGGTATATAAAACCGATAAACAATGAACAAGAGACAAATAAGCCTGCCGTACATAGATAACGCCATAGCGGTACTCATCACTTTGGCGATCAATATTGGCGTTGTATTCCTGTTTAATTACCCGAAAGGCATCAATTATTCAGGTATTATTTGGGATTCAATGATTTGCGCCATCATCACGACAATCGTTAATATGGGAATTGTATATCCCAAATTAAAGAAAATACGCGCGAACGGGATGATGCCTGTGAATGTGCCGGAAAGCAAATTGATGCAACGGTTGCCAAAAAACCCGATTATTCTGGGCGTTATCTACGCCGTTGTTTTCGCAGTGGTTATGGTTTGTATTAATGCGTTGATTACATGGTTTTTCGGCATTCAAAACATGACATTTTTGCCGTGGATAATCTATAAGCTCATTTATGCGACCGTGTTGAGCATCAAGATTGTGGAATATTGTATTTTCCGTTATGTGCAGCCCGATTGGGCAAATTCAAACGCTGCTGCTCCTGTCGGGAAAGAGGCGGATATGAAGAAGAACCCCGTCAAAAATCCTTTACCGAAAATCAGCCTGTTTAAGGAAATGTATGGCGCTGTCACCGGAAATCTTGCTCTGAACATTATTTTTGGTTCCTTCCTGGGTGGCGCCGTCGCTCAACCGGACGGATCTGTCGTGATCTATCCAACTACAGTTGAGGGAATTCCCATAACAGGGCTTATTTTCGGATTAATTGTAGGCATTTTGGTTACAAATGGCGTTATGAAATCGTTGAAAGCGACAATCCTTTCCTACGGTACAGCAGCTATGCTTGAAGCATCTGTAAAAGATAAAAAGTTTGCATGGATGCCTAAGAGAAAACTACCCCTTATGTGCTTAATCACCTTTTGCGTAATGATTTTTTCGGCAGTGGCGTTGCCCGTAGTCATGCATCTTTTCGGGAAACCTTTCTTTAATTTCTATCAGTTTACTATCTTTATCACGGTCTATGCAACCCTGATTAGTAAGCCTTTATCTTATGTGTTGATACAGCGTTGCCTTCAACCCGATTTTATCAGTTATACACTCAAAAAAAACGCTATTGTATGAAAAAATGCTATATCCTGCTTATTCTGTTGCTGTTTGGCATGACGATTAAATGTTTGGCTCAAAACGAAAACGAAGCCAAAGCAAGCGATAAACTCGACACATTACAAATAAACAGACTTGCCGTTAATCTGGATTTATTGTTTTACCTCACGAAAGATGAGTTGCCTAAGTATTCCGATTTGAAATACATCAATTCCGCCCAGGCTCAGTATGTGCTGAAAAGTACCGAGTTCGACCTTTTATTCAGGCAGATCGAAGAACGATTGAACAGCGGCTATTTGTATTATAATAATTATTTAAACATATCTTCCGGTCTTTTTAAATACAAATCCCTGCAAAGCAATAACCTGCTTGCCCGCATCTTTTATCCCACCTTCGTATTTATTTACCAGAGTAATTCGGAACGAGGCTTAAGCAAACGTTTTCAGACAGGGGTGTTTTTTATGCCGGTAAAGCATTATCGTCCCAAATTCAAAATTGATTTTGGCTTTGGCGTTCTCCGCGACTGGTCGTCATGGGAGGTAAACAATAGCGCAAAGATCGCGGCATGTCCTCCTGAGATGCAGGATAAAATACTGTTTATCAACAGCCATACAAAGCTGAGGAACGACCTCTATTGGGATTATTCGGAATGGAGACCTACTTTATATTTAAATCTCGGTTATCAATTGAACGACGTGTTAAGCCTGAGTCTTTTCTCTTCTTATCAGCAAAGTGTGGTTTCGCCTTTTAACAAAGAAATTACAGCCGTTTATCCCGAATTAAAGAAAGTATATCCCTATACTTATTCGCAATTATCGATAGGAGCGAAAGTGTATAAAGGACTTACTTTAAAGATGTCATTCATATATGATTATGAAAATAATAATCTTTCGCTCTATGATTCGTCATGGGAATATAGCGCCATTGTTGGGGTGTCATGGAGCTTTAACGGGAATAAGTATCTGCCGGTAACGTATAAAGCGAAGAACAAGACAGATAGATAATAACACGCAATGTTGTTTGCTTTAATGGAATTAGATCCTCTATTTTTCCAGTGTTTAACATTGAAAGTTATTTTTTTTTACTAACTTTGCCTTCGTTAAATTACTAATATCTTATTGAAATGATATTCAATAAATTACGCACTTCTTTTGCGGCACGGCTCAGATTTTTCATTCTTTTGTTCAATGTGGCGCTTTTCGTAGCGGCATTTTCAATCTTTTACCATTTTTCTACGAGAGTTATCGAGCAAAATGCCCGCACCGAATCGGAAGACAAGCTCAAAATCATCAGTCTGCAA
>Ga0123354_10008814_pt1 | contig 15378 bp, 12 predicted proteins | sample TergutLab28metaG_2_FD_97872 | JGI IMG/M metagenome (GOLD analysis project Ga0123354, IMG submission 97872) | Labiotermes labralis P4 segment gut microbial communities from Petit-Saut dam, French Guiana - Lab288 P4 | ecosystem: Host-associated > Arthropoda: Insects > Digestive system > Gut ...
AGAGAGACCAACTTGATGTCACTTGCTTTTTTATTCTATTATTTAATGCTCAACATGTTTCGGATGTTGATACATCCACCCTCAGGAGCTTGCGACTTATTTGTTGAGTTATTTCATGGATTGCATTGTTCTGGTTCGATATGCAGGCTGAAGCACTGCTTCAGCCTACATACGGATACCACACCACACCAGCCAAACCACAACGTAACACCAATACGCATCGAACCAAAGGAATACAATCAATGAAATAACTCAACAAGTAAGTCGCAAGCTCCTGAGGATGGATGTTTTAACACCCGAAACATGTTGAGCATTAAATAATGAAATAAAGAAGCAAGTGACATCAAGTCGGTCTCTCTTTATTCAATTTATCAATATGATGCACGGTCCAATAAACATAAGATACAATGTTTCAATTGGAGGATGTACATGTTTATAAAATATAGCAAACCTTCAACGGTTCCGAGGGGCTACCTTGCTGAAAAATCGTACGGAAATGAAACCCCGATGCCCGAATATAAGGGTTTTTAAGAGCAATGGGTTCAGAAGTACCAAATGTACATAAAACATGGTCATATATTAATTAATGATTAACAAAAACGAAGGTGTGCTTTGGTGTTGCCGCAACGAAGTCAATATTCCTGGCTGGAAGTTGTCAAGTGGATTGAGAGACGGGGAAGCAGGAGACGCGGTGAAGGGTGGGTTGATATTTAGTTTGTTACGCAGGGTTTATTGGTAGTTAGTTACTTATGTAACCTATCGATATCATCTCCAGCGGTCAAGCTGTCCAAGAATTCAAATTCGACCTTTTGATGGGACCGATAAGTTGTCCCGAAACGAAGGTAACTATCTACCAACTATCTCTACTAATACGATATCTCGCAAATTGAATGCATTATCAATTTTGCACTCCGCCTACCTAAAGATCAGCCTGAATATGGCCCAACAATTTGGGCCGAACCTGTTGTTGGAATTATAACCTAATATAAGTTAATAAAATACAAAGTTGTGTCTGACTGCATTTTATATATTTTATATTACGCTATAGCTATCAATCACCACTGCGTAACATCCCAGAAGAGCGACGATCTCATGTATACTGCGACAAATGTCCGAAACCACGCGAAAAATGAGTCATCTTCGATTGCATTGCCGTCTTCTGCAAGCCCTTGTGCACCTCTCTGTACGGTGCCACGATAGCCACCATCTTCATCATATTCACGAGGTTCTTTCAGCGTTTTCGAGGAAGGGTTCACGAAGACATACACAATAACTGGGCACATGTCTTAAGGCCTCACCTGACCTGTCTTCATGTTTCGTGTCGAAATGCGTTATCGATCTGTTTACACCGTAACGACGTCCGGCCACAGCAATTCTCATTCCCTGTCCATCATCAGGCAGGTCACACGTTTTGAGATATAATTTGAACACACAGCACAAAAATTATTTCCACAAACTGTGAAGGGTAGAGTCGAACTACATTTCATATCGCGCAATGTCTAGGTAGCAACCGAGTGAGACAGGTCGGTAAAAGCTTTCTTGTTGTGCATTATACACCGTGCTTATGAAGGCGCGACCGCGAATGAGCAAAGGACACACACCGCGACGCCAAAGTTTACTGCCTTAATATTAAAGCCAATAAATAAACCCGCGATGTGCAAACTCGCGAATGAAAAGGGTATACTGTAGGTAAGAAATGTATCTTCGAAGCACGTCGCAAAATTTAAAATCGTCTTACGATGTATTTATAAGTCATATTTGTTCTCCTCGTGAAGTGTCGCCTTAATCCGATAAATCCGCTAAATGTAGAATAACATAAATTAGAAACTCTAAACCTTTTATCAACCATGACTGAGGTCGCTTGTAGCAGTTTTGTTCGCGACTAACTTGCATAAAAACTATCCTTGTTCTAAAGGTTCCCAAATGTCAATAGCTTTATGAATTCGAAGTGAAAAAGAATTGTCATTTTAATTAGAATATACTGCTGACATGACGACAAACCCAACGCATTCATACATAAAAACAGAATTTTTAAACTTATGACTTCAGGAATGTGTAACTTACAAATTAAAGAGTTACAAGTGGTCACAAACAGAACATCTCGTACCCTTAGTCACAAAACAGAATTTAACGCACCCTTTCAGTCGCAGAACAAAACTTCACGCACCACTTTGTGTAAGAATAAAACTCAAGTACCCCGTGTCCTCAAGTGCAAAAATCCACATACCTCTTGACCTAAGGTTGGGATATCAAGAACCCCTTGACCTCAAGAGTGGGACTTCAATAACCTACGTCCTCAGCACAAAACTTCACGTACACTTGACAACAAGACTGAATCTACATACCCCTTCCAGTGACTGGTTTCGTATTTTGAAATACATGTCATCGCGAATTTAGGTATAATAAGATACATAAACTCTTTCGTTATGACAGGAACGTGTTTAATCCCTGCCTAGAAAACTTGTATAAAATTGGTGTCCAGATGTTCTTCAGGATCTTCCAACCTGTCTTTTAACGATGTATGAAACACATACGGATTTTCATCTTCACTGTGGTGAATTAACTGAGATATATGAACACTCTAACTTAGCGACTTCAATGGATTTCCGTGATTATGAGAAAGTCTTCGATAAACTTATCAGAAATATACAGTGACAGGAACAAGCAAACGTTTCCCACGACACTCAATAAGCGCGACACACCGTTTGCATCTAAGATAATAAAAGTAGCAATAGGCAAGGAAATATCTTAATAAAAAAATACACATTAATCAGGGAATGATGTTCCTTTTTTGTTGACGATCAGAAAATAAATTTGAAAAAGGGATATAACTTCCAACATGATTATGCTCTATCCATTAAATGTAATCTTAAGGAATGTCCAATGCTAGAAAAGGTCATGGCGTTTAAAGGAACTGAGCATATTAGAGCAAAAATAGTTACTAAAAATTGTTTGAACAAATACAATAAAATAATTATCTGAAATATAATTTATCCTAAAAAATTACGACACATGAATTTACCTAAACATTTTCAATGTGTATGTGGAAAAATTCGAAGCACGTTTGCAAAATCAACAATGGATCATTGTTGAAATTAGGTAAGATAATGGCAGTACCAACACTCCTAGAAGAATATAAGTTTTGAACTTCACAAAACAACATGAAAGACGACAAGAAGCAGAGGATATAATTTTTTAGTTCGTATGCATTATACACATTGTGTGTCCAAAACACAAATTAGTAAATAAAAGACGAGCTATATATATACAATTTCAATTAAATTATTGTGGACCATAGATGCAAGTGGAATCATGATTTATTAAAAATGAACAATACACACATTCCAAAGTCAGCGTATTGATACATTCGGACCAGCAGAAGAAATGTAGATCGTAAAAGGAAAAAAGACAGACCAATGCCCATAAAGATGGAGATAGTCTGTAATGCCTTGTCCCTTATTATTATTATTATTATTATTATTATTATTATTTATGTAATGAAATACACGTCTCGCACCATCTTCATGTTCCCGCTAGAGGCGCATGCATCCTACACTCGCTTCAAAACCTCTTCGTTTGACGTATATTTGGACAGTATCTCGACGACGACCTCTTTCTTTCTAATTCACATCTACACACCATTCTTCGTTAAACAACAGAAACGTCCGTAAATCAGTCGACTCCTCATTTTATTTCATTTCCTTTATCTTTTTTTTTTCGCAATCACTTCAATATAATAAAAAACCATTGCTGTCCGCAGGATCTTTAGAATATTCTCTTGGAATTTCAACGTCTGAGTGAATGGCGGCAACCATCGTTATAGGCCCACGGTTATTTCAAATTCGCCAGTCATTTTTAAATGCTCGGCACAAGAGACGTTGTTTCAGGGTTTAAATACATTGTCGCATTTACACAGAAAATCTAAACTCATAACGCCATATCACCAGAAGAATCAGACGCTCCAACACAACACACCGTTCAACCCAGTGAAATAAGCCTGAAGCAATATATCACAACAGACGAATCCATAAATTCCAATATTAAAATTTAACAGTCCTTAATAAAAGAAAAATTTATCCGACAAATTCATCAGTTCATCAGTACTAAGGAATTAATTAATGAGAACTGACCAATGAATCAAACAATCCATAATAACACTTCGGACCTATTGGAACCGAGCGGTTACTTTATGTACCACAATCATCAAGATTAAAAAATTCTGCATTCTTGAATGTTGTATTCAACGTGAATGACGTCATATTTAATCTATTTGACCAAGTTTTGATACATTTGAAATTAAACACAATCGACGCACAATTTTCTTCCTACCAGCTTCGGCGCCCCTAAGGTGACGTCATGGTATGGAAACAAATTGTGTTTCAATTGTGTTTAATTTTTAGTGCATGAATAATTTGTTAGATAGGTTAAATTCTGCATTGTGTCCACACGACGTATTTATGTGTTTTGTTTCAATTTGTTTCGGATCTCAGAACAAACATGACTATTCCTCTTTACCGCATTAACAGGATGGTTGTTGTAAATGACGGATTCCCTTTACTGCGGGGGACGAGCTTAATCTTCAAATAAAATATTAACTTTCGTTCTTAAAGGCTTAAATGTATGTTTATTCATTCAAAGAAAATTACTTCTCACACAGACACGCTATATTTCTCCTAAGTAAATTTCATGTGTAATAAGCTACTTAGAGTTACTTGAAGTTTTTGTTTCTTTATGTATTTATTTATTTATTATTTCTTCGCAATTTTTTTTAGCGACATTATAAGTTTCTTACGAAATAAAACGCCAAACTATTGAATGACTACTGAATAATAAATTTGAAGAGATGTGGAAAGAACTTGTATGCTAGTGCGAATTACTATTACGAATCTGATGTTTATTGGACCGTGAATCATTGTGATAGCCGACGAATAAAAAACCAACTAGATGTCACTTGCTACATTTATTTTTCTTCTTAGAGACTCAACATGTTTCGGGCATATTAATGCCCGAAACATGTTGAGTCTCTAAGAAGAAAAATAAAAGTAGCAAGTGACATCTAGTTGGTTTTTTATTCTTCAGCTACTATTACGAACTTCGCCATAGCGTACCAAGTAAAACCCCTAAAAATCTTAGATTCGCGTGTCCCTGACTAGATTCGAACCAAACCCTCTAGAACACAAGTAACTGAGCGTTACTCTTAACTGTCACTTCTGTCGGCTCAATTCCGGCACGAGCATTCTGCGGAAGTCGACATTACAGCTTCCGCTCTTTGCAAGAGACTCTGTACCAACGGACGACGCCTCTGTAACTGGAGACAAAAACAAAATTATATTATGGAAAAGAAGAAGAAGCCCCTTTGTCACAGTGCCGCATCATCAAGGTGAACTTTCTGATGTGTGTCAGTCACAGAGACCCCTCTTGTGTGAAAGGTAAACTAATTACAGCGAGGTAGTTAATGGTTACCAGCAAGGGACAACTTCCATTTGTTATGAAATAAAGCTGACACCATAACTAGTAGAATGGTTGCTCATGCAAAAACGGTAATATTTGTTAGTTAAAAACTTTGAAATTTTTAAATTAATTTTAAAGTCTACGAATCTACGTTGCAGCCTGTCCCGTATCACTGTGGAGCAAGACAGCGTCACATTGTAGCACATTCGCGTAATGTTTCTGCCTCCTCTGTTACCGTAATAGCCTGATATTATTTCACTTGAAGAGAGTGAATTTATGACGATTTAATGTCGCCGGTAACAATGAAAGGTACTTGGCTACTCATGTAAAGTACCCGATATTACTGCTCAATTTTAACCAAACTTGGATTTTCTCGACAGATTGTCGTAAGAGTCCCCAATATTAAATTTCACGGAAACCCTTTCAGTTGGAGCAGCGCTGATACATACGGACAGACAGAGAGACAGGCACAGGGATGGACATGACAAAGCAATAGCTGCTCTTAGTTACTAAACAAAAAGCGCCTAAAGTGCCAGTCAGTGCATATTCACTAGGATTACATGCTTTAAACAAAAGGTTTATTTTTACAATTTTCAATAAATATTAACTTATTTTCAGTAAAGTAACACAGCACGTGAGTCGAAAATGTACAGTCAAGAGTGACTAGGCAACAGACTGGACAACCGAATAAACATGTTCTAATTCCCAAAATGTTAGGGGTTTTCCTCTTCTTTGTAGAGTCCAAACCGACAATGGGGGCCACCCTGCCGCCTTTTAAATGGGCAACGGAAGTTCTTTCCTTGGAGCTAAGGCTGCCCAGGCTTGAATCTGATCACTTTCTCTATCTCGTTTCGCCATAAAGACTGTAGCTTTACCATCATTCTCACATAAGCCTTCACGCATCACACTGCGATAACATTATGTAAAGAATGGGTAAAAATTCAACTATATTTTTAACGACCTTCAGATTTGACAAACAGTTATGTTAATTGGACAGATTTTACTCGTCTTCAATTAATTCACGTTAGTCCGGTTAAGAGTTCTGAGACAAAGATAGCGTTTGGAAGAGGCAGATGATAGACCGGTATTAAGAGGCTTCTTAAAGGCAAGGAAGTAAGAATGTGAAATGGATTCATCCTGTACAGGATAAGAACTAGCTCTAGGTTCTTCTGCAAAGGGTAATAAAACACCTGGTTCCATAAAATGTAAAGGATTTATTCCTTATTAGTATCTGATTAGGTTACTAGGTTCTCTGGAGTAGCTCTGCCCCATCCAATTACGTGGAAAAAGAAAAATAAATCATCTACTTCGTCTCAAACATTAAATTCAAGAAATAAACCATACAGATATCATTGAGTTACCTGCCATCTTAATACACGAATACATCTATTTTATGACGATCCAGACAAGAGTTACTAAACCCCATCCTCTGTCTTCATTAAGGTAGACACTTTAGAGAGAGTTTAATCCCTTAACTTAGTCCCTTATTACATCTGTGTCGGACAATACAACGTAAACGAGGTTACTAGTACTGCTGTGGTTCATATTGGATATGCACAAAAAAGATTCAAGTGTAATTCTACGAGGGCACAACGGAAACACTAGGATCCCTGGGGGCTCAACTCCGATCCCACAGAGATTTGTGTAGTATAATTCCAAATTAACCTCACAGGAGGAAGAAAAGCCCTGAATATAAAAGTAATTCGTCCTTGAATGGCGTCGCACTCCAAAGGTCCTCTCATTTGTCAGCGTCTATCTAACAAAACTACTATCCTGAGCATGGCAGCCGCCGTTTTTTTTCGAAAAATTGGATTGATGACAAGACTATTTTCATTTTTCTGTGCGATCATTTGTCCTGAATTTCAAAATAACGCTGAGTGTTCAGTTTGGGAACATCAGTTGTGTACAAGACATCGTACACCACAAAACACAGGGCGCTGATTGTGTCAATGTTTTAAACGTGCAAGCTTTATGGGCAGAAATAAATCGCCGACAACTCTTAATTCGGGAAGAAAACTCGAAACTTTCAAGTTAATATTGGAATAATGTTTCAGACTGAGTCACGATCACTTCCTTCCAGATCCTTCACTGTTAATTGGTAACCTGTCTTTTTACCTGCCAATAATTGTCCAACAAGATGCAACTATACAGTTTGTTTATATCTGCAGACCGCTCTACATATTTCGGGTGGTATCCCCACCAATCATCAGGAGCTCACGTCACTGCATCCACCTCATCTGGCACTAGTAAAACCGTAACTGCAACCTGTCGTGAACGTGACTGGGTGGGAACTGCAGTTCCCGTCCAGTGGATAGTGACATGAACTCCTGATGATGGGTGGAGATACCACCCGAAACATGTAGAGCGGTTTGCAGATATAAACAAACTGTATGTAGTTGCATCTTGTTGAACAATTATTGGCATATACGTGTATTTCACAATGCACGGACCCTTGAATGTAAAAAAAATCTGTCTTTTTACCTTTCCACAATATTTTGTCTGAGCTATAGACAGCGTCGTTAACTAAACTATAATCAAATCCCCTGCCTGATAAAACTTTTGGTGCAAATAAATTAATTCTTTTTTCTTTCTTTCCAGGTAAGTTACTCCGTCAAATCAACTTGTGTCTATAGAAAACCAACATTGCATAAAGCAATTAAATCAGGACTTCAGTAGAAGCGGCAATTATTTGCCACTTTTTCACTCCGCCCAGGATTTGCGATGCAGAAGTGCGTCTATCCATTACATGGTAAGAATCAATCATTTAAATTAGCCTTGGAATTATCTTGCCCTTTTGTCCGTCCCGATAATCGAGATTCGCTAGACAGTACCATAAATCTTCAGCCTGACATTGGAACCTCGCTTTAGTAAAAGCAGTCGTGTATCATGTCACACGAAAGGGAATTTCAAGAGCTTGAAAGTAAAACCAAAATGATCTCCCTAGTCCCGACAAACAATCCTGTACACCAATGCAAATAGCTGTAATTATATTTCGTACATAGACCAATTAAACTTGTATTTCTACAGTTACGTTCGTGTATTTTGGTTCCTACCTATTTTCAAAATACAGATTTCAGTGACTGTAAAATTTCATACATTTATTCAACGAAGACAGAGGCGGAACACCGGAATTTATTTATATATTTATTATTTGTTTGTTTATTTATTTATTATTTATTTATTTACTTACTTCCCAGACCAAGTAACATGGACTTAAGTGCGAATGAGAAATTCGAATGCACAGGCTACAGGTTATATATTAATTAACTAATGGATGATGGAGTAGTTAAGTAATCAGAAAATGTAACGTATGCATTTGATTGCGAATGTAAATTGTGCTTGACAGAAAAAATTCTTATTATTTTTCTAGGAAAGTTGCATATTTTATAGGGTGTTTGGAATATACAGTGTGATTAAAAAGGATGGACTCAATTGAAGAGTAAACGGCGTCTCAACACACGTCAGACTGTTGGTTGCGGTATTCCAAGTTCTCTGCTCGCTCTACGGGTTTACTTGCGTGGGCTACACTCAAAACTCTCTTAAATTCGTCTCACGTTCTCCTCTGATACACGTGGTCGGCCGGAGCTTTTGCCTTTACACAGACAGCTTATTTGCTCAAATTGGCGATTCCAAAGACAAATGCACAGATTTGGAAGCAAGCAGTAGTACATAATTCAGGTCCCATCCTGAAATTTACCTAGTGGTGCCGTGAAAAAGACAGGAAATGTATACACATTGTAACACTGAGGGCCGTTCGGATTTTGCAACCTGAAAATTTTGTTAGATGTGCATAGCATTCAATGCACTTGTGTCCTACTTTTTGTTGTTTATTCACAACTGCGGTCATGTTACATTCTTAGAAGTTTGTTACCGTTGTTAGAGTCTATTTTAATATTACTTTGAAAGCCACATTACATAAACTATCTCGTCTAGGTTGATTTTGTTTGTGTTAAATTTATCGGTCGTATATAACCTTAAATTCTCATCCCGTCAAAGTATTTTGCATTTGCGTGCACACGAATAACATTTCGATTATAGCTTTACGCATATTTTAATCACTATACTTAGGCACCTTGATATAAGCAATAAGCACTGAATGCTACGACCATAAATTTTGTATTTTTTTAAATTTTGCACCATGCAAATCAACAGAAAATCATTTACTGACTCGAAACATGACGTAACAACACCAAAACTACATTACAGGATCGTTACGTTACGCCACAAGTCGCATCGAAATGGCACCATGTTGTTAATGGTAATCAAGCGTAAGGCAAATATTAAATACTGTCTGCTTACTTTTGCCCTAATTATTCGGTACGTAAATCAAATCCACTTAACTCCACATTATATTTACACACTGTCCTTGCACAAAACTTTGAAATTTCACAAATTTTAATCAGAGTCTCAAACATTCAAATATCAGTAAATCAAATGACCATAACGAGCAGCTTGATAACGCTCTATATACTTCCAGATATATTTCGGTAGGCAGCCAGTTCACTCTCGGGTAGAACAAGAACTTCCCCCCTGCAACGCATATTCTAGGATACCTTTTTCATCAGGACATAAGAGTTTCCTTCCAAATTATTCCTAATTCACCTTTCACCAAACAACGAAAAATTAGCCGAAGTAAATGACAGGGCCACAAATTATTCCACATAAACCACAGACTGTGTAACACAAGACACAGTTTTTCCCTACCCCTCACTCTTGGTGTTACACTCCATTTGTCTTCAACGAAGCTCCGTGAGTTCTCAGCTTCACGCTTGGAAAACCTTTATGTATGTCGGACAGAAGATTTCGTAAGTCACAAAACTCCTGAACCAAAAATGTAAGAAGCAATTTCTCTTAAAGCTCGGCAAATAACTACCAAACTACACAGCGTAACAAAGATAGCAATTTCCCGAGTTTATTACGTGATGTTACTTTCACGGCAAGTTGTAGGGTGGCAACGTTCATGAGCGGACGAAAGCTTCCACTTGACTCTGAAGTTTAATGTTATGACAGATTAACTCACGGTAGGGAAGGCGTTAATTAATGCAGTGCTTCCATCAATAACGTAAAGTATGGCGCAAGGCACAGTGGCCAGATGTCCTGTCGTCCTATTCTGTTGCCTGCAATCACTACTGTATATTTAACTACCTTGGATGTGCATTTGTGCATCCTCTCTCCCACTTCCATTTTAACCTGCTTTCCTCCCTACAATGAGAAACCTTTACTTTTCAAAACACCATATTTTTCATGTGTTTATCGTAACAAGCTGACAGACATGCAGGAAATATGGCACAAAAATGATGTCATTAGAGTCATCCAATATATTTAATTATTTAAATCAGTTGTAAAACGTTACGAAAGCACAAAATTTTAATGCTTAAGAGATCGGCATGTTGCCTACGACATATCCGGAAGTTATACAGCGTGATTCAAAGCGATGGACTCAATTTTGTACGTCTATATTTCCTGAACTATACATGGTATTTGAAAGATGATATCCTAAGTTTTCAAATGCCACCGCTAGAGCTCTCGACTAAAGCACGGCCCTGCAGCAGCGTCAGTTGAGAGCAAAATGGCTACTATACAGCACAAGATTTTTTGCGTTCCTGAGTTCATTAAAACTGAGTCGGCGACTGCTGTGCAGCTTGCGTTTCGTCTTTGTTTCAACATTCAACCTCCAATGAGGAAGAGCATTTGTCCTTGTAATCACCAATTCGAGCAAATAAGCTGTCTGTGTAAAGGCAAAAGCTCCGGCCGACCACGTGTATCAGAGGAAAACGTGAGACGAATTCAAGAGAGTTTTGAGCGTAGCCCACGCAAGTAAACCCGTAGAGCGAGCAGAGAACTTGGAATACCGCAACCAACAGTCTGACGTGTGTTGAGGCGCCGTTTACTCTTCAATTGAATCCATATTTTTTAATCACTCTGTATATTCCAAACACCCTATAAAATATGCAACTTTCCTAGAAAAATAATAAGAATTTTTTCTGTCAAGCACAATTTACATTCGCAATCAAATGCATAGGTTACATTTTCTGATTACTTAACTACTCCATCTTCCATTAGTTAATTAACATATAACCTGTAGCCTGTGCATTTAATTGAGAATGTAAGTTTTCTTCATTGAGCCACACGAAAACAGAAAGTATTATGTTAAGATAACGTTTCTGGAAGTAAACGTTTATGAGAACGTACACTACGGAGAGAACAAGTCTGAGAAATTTTATCTACCTTTAGGTTGGATAGCAATCAATAATGAATCAATAGATTCACGTTTGCGAAAATCTTGTACGGAGATAGACCGTAACCACAAACGCATAATTTTCACAAAATATTTATTAGGTTCACAATAGCAAACCAGCGACAATAAGAGACGTTAAATTTGTAATCCAGTAACTAGATTTTTACAAAATTTCAACGGCAGTAATATGACGTTCCACCAAAATAAAATAAAAGAAATGTAACACTTAACAGAAATGTAAGGCAGAATGTCTATGCAATGGGGAAGTTAGTTCTACGTTCTTTTCAAAATTATAAGTTATATGTAGATCATATGATATTACTTCAACCCATAATCACAGTTACATTGTAAGTCCGAAGAAAGAAGGAAAGAAAAAAGAAAAGAAAGAAAGAAGGAAAGAAAGAAATAAACCACTTAGGAAGATACAAGCATAGAAAGCTAAGCAAAAAAAAGGCGGACAAACAGACATAGAGGAAGACAGGGTAAACTGGTAGACCTACTTTTCGGAGTAAGTTACTGAGACCATTTTCAGGACGGTACAGTACAGACACAGGCAAAAGGTTCCTCCTAATATTTTTTCCATCTACGAAACTGAACAGAGTCACATCCCAGGCAATAAAAAACTGTGAGTTCTTTAGTAGAGCTTCCCACCTCAAAGGGTTAAATCAAATAGGATATCTGTGCTACAGAGAGTGTTGGCAGAGTCTCATTCATTAACCACACAGCGTACTCCTATAGCTGGTATTACATTCAGCTTCATAAATGAAACAAATTACACGGGATACGATTAATTCAAGTGATCAGTGAGATAGAATTCCCATGACACCAGACTACATATTTGTTAAATACATTTAATGATGATATATCTGCGTACCCTGCAGTGTCTCCGCCCCCTTCTGTCCCTCATGCATTACCAGCACAACTCAATTAAATCTGAATTGTCAATCTTGTATAGGGAAATTAATAAAAGCCACGTCACGACAAATCAGTTATTGCATCTGCATAAAACAAATAAACAATACAACCAGCTTTACCTAAAACAACATGAAATTTACTTTAAGATACACCATATCTCTTTCCGGCACGTGTTACTGATATGTATAATATATAATACTTATTTTTGGTAAAACTCTCAGTTGCAATAAATAAAAGTCGACTCTATTAAATTACGACTATTATTTTAGTAATAGTCTTCAATGTCGGATTTTAAGAAAAACAGCCCAGTGGTTTAGAATTATACGCCAGGTCTCAGGCAGATGGTCAGACGTACAGACAGGACCCATATATAAGGCGCTGAATCTTACTCTCTAGTAAACATTTGTTAATTTAAATTATTTAATATTAACCCCATTGCCCAACGTATTCCCTAAACACTTAAGACCTAGCAATCTGATCAAGAAAACCGCCCTCCTCCTTATTGGAACTCGAAAGTTCATGACGGTGTTCTATAGCTTTCCAGACTGAATCCATCACATGTATTTTCTTATTAGCCTACCGCCCTGTCATCTATCTTAATATTACATTCTCACTTAAAGCTACGCCTTTGAAGTAACCTCTTCCTTCAAAATCTGTGGATAATTATTTGTAAAAATGTAGCCGTATGTACTTATAAAATTTCGAAACAGACTCTTCTTGGAAGTGTTTTTTTATTTACATGTAACTCATTAAATTCCACAGAAAAACGCCCTGGAGAACCTAAGATTAGCTCAGCTAATACAGAAATTCTCCACATTTTCGTACCCGAAGTTTCACTCTCGTGTTTACAAGCCCACGCCAACGGTAGACTTCGTACTGCAAGCCACGTAAAACCATCCCACACCTTCCCAACATCAATATCTGCATAACGCAGTCCTTCAGAAACTAATAGGCCCTCAGCCAGTCAAAAATATATCAGCGTTTTATGAAATATGAAATATCGCAACCGTTTTCACAGAAGCACTTCAGTTATAACATCCTGAGCTAGAGTAATTCAGTCTACACCCACCTACCCTTTTCTTAAAATTCTATATTATTATTATTACCCCCCACTCCATATAAACCTAGGTCTTCCACGTGCTCTGGTTTCCCCGTCGAAATCATATAAACTTTTCCCTTCAGCTGCCCACATACGCCACACGTCCCGCCCAGCTCATTTCCGGAAATTAATCGCTCTAAAAATATTTGACGATAAGTTAAATTATACAGGTCCTTGTTATGTAATTTTCTCCAGCCTCCTGTTTTTTCTTCCCTCTTAGGCAAAAGTGTCTCCCTATGAACTCTACTCTCGAATACCCTAAGCCTGTGTTATTCTCTCAATGTCAATGAATATTCACCGAGTTCAATCTGCCCTTAATTCTTTTATGAATGCAATTTTTATGTATTGAAAGTCTCGAAATTTGTCACACTTTCAAAGAATTTATTACATATTTTTATTTTAAATTTGTCCCGCCATTTCTTTCAGCGATAGAATGTGCAAGGCAGACAGAAATACATACAGCAGAAACACTAGAGACTGAGCCGAGAGTCTTCGATTTTCAGACGACTATTCAAAAGCTAAACAGATACAAATCACCAGGTATTCATCAAATTCCGACAGAACTGCTTAAAGCAGGAGGCACGACAGTTCGTTCTCAGATTCATAAACTTATTAATTTTATTTGGAACAAGGAGAAGTTACCCGAGGAGCGGACCGTGTCGATCATTTTACCTGTATAAAAGAACGGCGATGAAACACAGGAATATCACTTTTTTTCAAATAAATACAAATTTTATTCAACATTCCTCCTCCCAAGGTAACCTCCATATGCAGAGGAAATTACAGGGGATCATCAGTGTGGATTTCGATAAAAGTAAAAAATGTCCGGGTAGGCAAACATCTGTCTGACACGTTTCCTGTTAAGACTGGTTTGATAAAAGGTGTTTTATCGCCATTGCTTTGCAAATTTTGCCTTAGAGTATGTCATTAAACGGGTCCAGGTACACCAGGAGGCTTGAAATCAAATGCTGAAGCGTACATAATATAGGGAAAAACACAGAAGCTTTAATAGTTGCTAGTAAGTAGACTGGACGAGAAGTAAATGCTGATAAAATTAATGCAGAGAGCAGCACGAACTCACAGTACAAAGATTGATAACAGTTCCTTTGAAAGGACAAAACTCTTCAAATATTTGGGAAAAAACTTCTTTCTACGAGTAGTGTTATGTAATCAAATCGAGGATGAGAGACGCGGGTGATAAGACGTGTATTGGGGACAAGAGAGATGCGCACTGGGTTTTGGTGGGGAAAATGAAGGAAAGAAGCCGCTTGAAATACCTACGGGTAAATGGGAAGATATATTAAAATGGATCTTAAAGAAACTGAAATAGATGGCGCAGGACAGAGAGAACTCGCGAACTCTTGTGAACTTTGTAATGGCTTTTTTTTTAAACCCATGGTTCCGTGCGTCGTAATTCAATGTTAATAAAAATCCCACCACATGCAACAGTATGCAGACATTTATTTACTGCAAAGTCATGTTTCGGGTGTCACAGCACCCATCATCAGGAGTACTATAAACTGTAAGCTGTACCAGTATTATGACCTGTACTGGAGGCTGCTGTTACAGTTTTTAGTACTCCTGATGATGGGTGCTGTGACACCCGAAACATGTAGAGTGACTTTGCAGTAAATAAATATCTGCATACTGTTGCATCTGGTTGGATTTTTATTAA
>Ga0123354_10008816_pt1 | contig 15375 bp, 11 predicted proteins | sample TergutLab28metaG_2_FD_97872 | JGI IMG/M metagenome (GOLD analysis project Ga0123354, IMG submission 97872) | Labiotermes labralis P4 segment gut microbial communities from Petit-Saut dam, French Guiana - Lab288 P4 | ecosystem: Host-associated > Arthropoda: Insects > Digestive system > Gut ...
GAAGGTTCATTACCGCACTCACAAGCATCCGCCACCTGTCTCTATCCTGGGCCAGCCCAATCCAGTCCATATACCCACATCCCACCTCCTGGAGATCCATCCTAATATTATCCACCCATCTACTCCTAGGTCTCTCCAGTGGTCTTCTTCCCTCCGGTTTCCCCACCAAGAACCTATACACCCCCCTTTCCTCACCCATACGCGCCACATGCCCAGCCCATCTCATTCTTCTAGATTTTATCACCCGCACAATATTGGGTGAGTACAAATCATTTAGCTCCTCGTTATGCAATCTCCTCCATTCCCCCGTTACCTCGTCCCTCCTACGTCCACATATTCTCCTCAACAACATGTTCTCAAACACCCTCAGCTTTCTTTCCTCCCGCAATGTCAACGACCAAGTTTACAGTCATACAAAAGAAAAAAATATCGTTCTTTGGTCTACTTTAATTGTTACGCCTTCAGAAAGCTGACAGTAGAAGAAGACAATCCCGACCGGAGTACCTCTGAGCCTACATCTTCCACGTAGCTCATAATTTATTAATGCTTCTAAAAACCTAATTTCATATTCTGGTATTATCTCAGTGCATCGAACAGAATTTCTATTCAGCTTCGGAAGCTGTTCTGAATACCAGAAGCACACAGCATGTAACTCAGAGTCGTGTCCAACGGGAGAGGCTCACGACATGGCGGGCATCATCAGAAGTAAAAAGGCATAAAAGACAGAAGGTAAAGGTAAAATTATCGTCGAAGTTAATTAAGGATCAAGCCGTGAAAACGAACAGAAATGAAAGTATGGATTCACACATTCTAAAGTTATAGAATCTTCGATATTGGCTTGTAAGGAGAATGGACACTGATAAAACTAAGTACATGATCATATCTCGAGATCAGAATGCAGGGCGAAGTCACAATATAAACACTGATAATAGTTCCTTTGAAATGGTGGAAGAGTTCAAGTATTTGGGAACAAACTTAACAAATCAAAATTCTATTCTAGAAGAAATTAAGAGCAGACTGAATTTATGGAATGCTTGCTATCATTCGGTGCAGAATCGTTTGTCTTCCAGTTTGCTATCCAAAAATTTAAAGATTAAGATACACAAAACTATAATTTTGCCTGTTGTCTTGTATGGGTGTGAAACTTGGTCTCTGACATTGAGGGAGGAACGTAGGCTGAGGGTGTTTGAGAATAGGGTGCTGAGGAAAATATTTGGACCTGGGAAGGACGAGGTAACAAGGGAGTGGAGAAAACTACATAATGAGGAGCTTAATGAACTGTACTCCTCACCTAATATTGTTCGAGTGATAAAATCGAGAAGAATGAGATGGGCGGGGCATGTAGCGCGTAAGGTTGAGAGGAGAGGCGTTTACAGGGTTTTAGTGGGGAAACTTGAGGGAAAGAGTTCACTTGGGAGAACCAGGCGTAGATAGGACGAAAATATTAATACAGATCTTCAGGAAAGAAGTGGGTGTATGGACTAGATCGATCTGGCTCAGGATAGGGAAAGGTGGCGGGCACTTGTGAATGCGTTAATTAACGTTCAGGTTTCCTGAAATGCGGGGAATTTCTTGACTGGCTGAAAACCGGTTAGCCTCTCAAGAAGGGCTCTTCTCCATGGAGTACGTAAGTATTCTCAGGCTATGTAATACGTGCACATGGAGAAAAGTTGTTTTAGACCCCAGCCGCTTTTCTCTCAGGGAAAAATCTATCAATACGCACTGAAGAAAACTCCACGTGAGGCCCAGAACCGACCACGATTCTTTGCAGAAAAAGCCTCCTGCTATGGCGGGGAATCGATCTACAATTTCGCAGTCGTCCTCAGCGCTGCAGCCTCAATGTCACGCACGTACGGTTTCAAATTCTGTATTTCCTTACACAGCTTACGTAGAAGGTGGGAGCTGCTCCGTCGTTCGGATCCAGCCAGAGCAAGCAAAGAACCGTGCAAAGAGTCCTTCACTTCAGCAGCTCAGTGTCCGATCTTTTTCAACATTTATCATCGCAATCATCATCATGATGGGAGATGAGGTAATCACGGCGGTGAATCCTACACCATAAGTTCTGGTAGGAATCTGCCAACATCGCAGAGGCATTTGCTGCTGCGTTTTGGAGGGTACAACAAGTACCCGTCTGAAATCTTCCAGCATGCTGCAACACTCAGCAAGCAGAACAAACCACAATTCACAACACTAATTGGCTAATAAGAGTCAAATACTGGGTTATATGTCACTTTTCTACTCGACGTTGCGGTGCATAAAATGCTACGCGCTACCTCTAGAAGAGAGAGATTAAGTTGGCCTTGCACATAATTAAATATTCGTGTCGGGTCCGTGTTTTACGAGAAAGTTCAGAATATATCCCATTGCTTGTTGGAATTCACCTTAAGGTCCAACAGCAGACTGACGCTTCCCACGCAGGCATCTAGTGCAAAGGTTGGCTCCACAACCGATGCAGTAGCGCAGAGGCTCCCCGATCAGGTCCAAGAAAAGTATGTTGCTACGCAAAGAGAACGTTCATAGCAGCCAACACAAAGGATATGCAGCTACAGCTTAACAATGAGGCACTAAATATATCTCTAACATACGCAGCGTCCCTGCAGAGAAGTACTTCGGCAAGACGTGTACAGAGTGCCTTAAAAGTGAATATCTAAACTACGATCTTCTGGGTTATTACGCAGCGAGTAGGGGTAATTTCTTACCCACGTGTCGGGACAACCTAACGGTCTCATCCTCAGGGTTCAAGAATAAAAAAAAAAACTGATTCTTTTTTGATTCTCGACGCGTAATAACCCAGAAGAGCGCAGTTCTCAGCTACTTCGCGGCAGAAGCCTGAAATCACGCTGAATGCCCATTCGCTTTACTTTGGACGTGATCAGCTTCATGTTCTGGCTGATTCATACCAAGTAAAATAATCCAATGTATCTATTACACCAAGGCTGTGGTACTTAGTGCCGGTGTGCAGAAAGAAATTCCTTTCTCTGCCAGGACTCGAACTCCAGATCTCCAGCTCATGACTAGTTATTTTAGTAAAATATCTCGAATCATATTTCCTCAACATGTACGCTGCTACGTATATTCATGTAGTTCTTAGAAGTATAGGACACCTGACATCCAAGTTCTGTAGCCAGATATGTTCGTGGAATATGTTCCGGATCCTTTCCCTCTTGAAATCACACACTGCTTATGCAATTCTGTTTGGGCAGTGGAGAACAAATTTCGGTCTACAGGTTGTGTGCGAAAGGAGATGCGAAAGGAAATACGATGTGTTCTTTCAGAAGTAACACTAACTGATCCTGTAGTATGATTAGAACCTTGTCTGTGATTAGTGATTATCATAAAGACGGCCATCGAAGGAAACAAATGTGTTAAAGTAAACTGTGCGGATAGCCACACCAAAAGTAAGGGCGCAGACTATGCTGCGAGCGTACAGTTTTGTAACTGGTTCTCTGCAGACTTGTGTAGGGAAAGGTGGTTGAATTTGGCACACCTACGCAAAAAAATGCCACTATCAACGACAGGATTATACGTATAATTACATAAATAGTAATCTTTTTTCTCCAAATACTTTTAAATATTTTCCAATACGTTCTTCTCATCAAGAATGAAAAGCGAACACGAAAAGAGCAAAGAATTTCCGTAATTCAATTGCTCAGAAATGCCCAACCAGTAACGTACTGCTGAGTAGTTTGCAGTATAATTAGGCCCACTTATACCGACTTACTCATATTTGCAGAATAACACGAGAGACAGAGCAAACTGCAAACATATCGGGATTAATTCGAGCTAGTCAAAAAGGAAGCCGGCATTCGGTCGGGTAAGGCAACGCAACCGAAAATAAACTGTGCAAATATCTGTCTTACCTAAAACTATTTGAAGGTAGACCTACCGTGTGCTTAATTAAGTACGAGCCAAAAATAAATGTGCGGGGGTGGAGATACAAATCTAGGCACTTTTTCTCGGCCCGAGAAAGACGTCAGAAAGTTGCTTTATGCTTCGATCGCTTTTTGGAAAGGAACGTACCGGTAGTCGGGCCCTAAACCCTGATTCCTCAACTCCTCAGTCTTTCAACGGCGGGATATTGGTAGAACTTTTACCTGTTTGCATAGAGACGAACAGTGAAGATAAATGATCATTCCACATGCGACAGAGTAAAAGAATTTCTGCTCAAAGACTGTATAATAGACGCCTTATCATCTAACCACAGTGGGACAGATGTTAATCTTATGGAAACACCTGTATTTATACAGAAAGCAGCACCACCGTAGTGCACAGTGGAGCGGAGTCATGAGGAAAAGTCTGCGGGCGGCACGTGGAGCTGCGAAGGTGATACGAGACAGAGCCTTGAGGCTCAACCATCGTATACACTGCATGTTAACAACCTCGCACGGCTAATTTTGTAACTAAACGCTGTAATCCAAACTTTACCATCATGCCCGTGTTCGATGCTAGGGGTGACCAAATAAATACACGTAGGCCATACATGGCTGTCAAAGGGATAATTATCAAATGTAAACTACATAACTATCTGGTACATACCATGTGTTTCAGTCCAAAATACAGTTGTATTAAATATCATAATCACACTATGCATTTCGACACGATCCTGTCATATTTGGGTCTGCAGGCAAATTTACTTTCAAAACAATGCACATGAGAAGGTTATTTAACACAGTACATTTTTGCCCTGTCGTAAGTAGAACTCTTAGCAGTCCGGCGGTTGACTTGCTCATTTTGTTGAACTAAGGACAAAAGCCGGTGCAACTTCTTTCATCTTAGCTTCAGCGATTGATCGTTTAGCAGGAGCTTTTCCCCCTTACAAATGTAGTCCGCCTCACTTAACTTCTGTCACATGCAAATGAAGTTTCTGGTAATCTACTAGAGCACACATAACCTTCCGCACTTAAGAAGCCATTTTGCAATAAGGCCGTTGGTGGGACGCCCTGGCAACTCATATAATTGACAAATGTATTTTGTGGGTAAGACCTGAATTTTATGTACAGCCTCATGATGACCCAAAAATAAATTAAAAAAATAAAATTCGCCCTAGAACAGGCCGTGAAGGCCCAGAGGTGGGGTATGACCTTCCTTTAACCTCGGCACTAGATGGGAGTGGGTGGTCAACGCCAAGCCACGTCCGCTTTAGCCACGGGAAAGAGATAAGATATCCATTGTATAGGAGGCTGGGTTGGACTCATGGCCTGTCTGGGCGGGTGCGGAAAATCTCCACCCACCGGCATTCGATCCCTGGACCATCCAGCCGTAGCCAGTCGCTATACCGACTATACCATCGCAGTCCACTCCCGAAATAAATGTACCCAAAATAAAGTCAAACAACTTGAATGGTAATTCAAATAAGGTATTCGTTTTGACCAGAATATACAAACAATTAGATGAGTTTCAGTTTACTATCTCAGAACGTAGGACAGTTATTTATTCCAGCACTGCAGAAAAATTCCGGCCTGTTATTACAGATTTTTTTGTTTCACCAAGATGGAAGACATTTCGCATTTGCCAGAAATGATAAAGTATTGCAAAAATAAACTTTCCCGAATGTTGGACTCGACGGAGTGTGTGTGTGTGTGTGTGTGTGTGTGTGTGTGTGTGTGCGTGCGCGTTTATTTGTATATAACAGAGCAAACACTAGGTCGTAAGGATATTTGGCATAAACATTCACAGTCCTGGAAGTTCCCAAGCAGTGTCCACTTGTCCCTCTGTTAAACGTTAGTGAACTTGACTCAAGTAATAAATGCCGTCCCAAAAATTAACATAAACTTACCAAAAAGATAAAGAGTTTGCATATGGAAAGATCCCCCGACCAGAAACACATGAATACTCATCTGTGGGATTCTCTAATTCGACTGGTGATAATAAATGATAGATAATAATAATTTTATTAATAACTAGAGAACATCTAAGTAATGCCACGATGAATTATTAGACTACACTAAAACTTAGAATATAATCTAACACTTGTTTTCGTGTCCAAACCAGATTATTACTTCAAATACCATTAAAAGTAAACTAAATATCTTTTTGGTATGTCCACTGTGGGACATCATTTATTACTGGAATCAGTTTTACGGACCTTCAGAAGAGGGACAAGTAGGCGCTGCTTGGGAACTTCCAGGACCGTGAATATTTTTGCCAATTACCTTACGACATTGCGTCTCGCTGTCTTTTACACAAACACACACACACACACACACACACACACACACAAACCTCTTTACCTATATCTTGTTTCAAAGAGTCAACATAAACAGGATTACAGGCTAACATGTTGCTTTTGCCTAAAGTACAAATGGTACTCAGCAGGACAAAATCGGCACGGTCGAGCATACAGACGCACACAGATACTTGTTCTGCGATCAATCAGCACACATATATGTTTGCTACTAATAAATGACTCCTACTGCCCTCTGCCTGGGTTCAAGTGCGGGCTACCAGGCTCGGATGAGCCGCTGGACATCACTCTGTAATTAAGAGAGGTGCTGACATAAACACGCCATTCTGCATTACAGAGAATTTGTTGTATTGAAACTAGTGGAGCTGTTGTTTCATGCAGATACCTATGCAAATGTAATCAGGCCTGTCGCATGATAATAACAGAACCAAAACAAGTTCATTAATTGCGCAGCGGTCAGTGGACATCAAATCTGCCTACCATCTGCTGTACTTAGTACGTACGCTACAGAAATGTGTCGATTGTAGCAAATTCAGTTCGTGAGGTTTTCGAGTCGAGTCCAATTTCTTGATATTCTTTCGCCGATTGGTGTGGTACCGTGCAACGCCGAGCCCTTTAACCGTGATGTGATTTACTGCTGTTTATCGTAAATACGCAGCACAGTGTAAAACAGAGGGTTTTTTTTATTGTGGGAATAAGCATAAAAAATAAACCCTATAAAAAGTGTCGTAGAAAAGTCACTTGTCGGTTTCATGGTGTTTCCGTTCCTTTCAAGTAAAATATCTCGACTGATGAACAAATTTTGAACAGGTTCCCTGTTGAAGAAGAAGCTACAGGGACCACTATGTATTATGTCAGAAGAAACATTATATGTTATTGCAGCGGGATTAGAAACATTTCTACTACAAATCCTTGAGATTCTTGTACCGTGAAATCGGTGTATCAAAGTATCATGTAAAGGCAGCCACAAAATTTATTCGTTCAAAACCAAACACAAGACACACACAAGGTGTGCACGACCTCCAGTCGACTTTGGGCAGTGCAGTTGTGTAACTGGTTCTGTGAAACAGTGCGTTGTTGTGCAGTCGCTCCACTGCTAACGCATTTTTACCAAATGGGACGTAAATACTGCAAACAGCAGCTACTGGTCGACATATTGTATGATCCACACAGCAGCTGAACTTCAACGAAATCGTTTAATATCATTAATTTCTAGGCTGTAGCTAAAAACCACTTTCAGTACTTCGTTCAGCCGATGATAAGGATGTTTGAGAGGTGAAGACCATTTGAACACTTGATCTAAGACATGGTAGGTAATATTATTTAACAAAGATTGTCAGTGTAAGCTATACGTTCGGTTGCCAAGTTCAGTTGATCACTCAGTAAATAAATCACTACCGATTTACATTAACTAACCAACACTTTTGGCATTTGTAACACGAGTTGAATACTGCAAACGAAGAACACTAAAGATGGGTCAAGGAAAGAATGAACACAGATTCCCTTGCACTCATCTGTTTAGCAGTGATCCCCTCCCCCCGCTTGTTTGTCACCACATTCACGAATTGTCATGTACGTTCTGGTTATTAATGTTTCTCTGCATTGTACGTTTGTAACTGGTGCTTACGGAGGGCAGTGTGCGCTGTGGGCAGGGGACGGGTGAAAACGACCGACCTGAACGTAAATTTCCTGCAGCAGAGTATTTCTTACAGGAAGTTAGTAGTCTCTCAGCAAGTGAAAAAAAAATTCTCCACTTTTATGGCAACTGGATGTTCATTAGCGTGTTCACATCAGCCCGTCACCGAACACAGACTTTGGAAACGTGTTTTTTTATCCTCACATATAATCATTTTACTTCACTACAAACGATTACTGTACAAATACATCATATATTTACTTTTTCTTCGTTGAACATCCATCGTACTGAAAACAGTGACGTAAGACACTTGTACGGCTTTAACAGTTCTACGTTTTTGTAAGGAAATATGTTTCGAATAATGTAATTAAGATACATTTGGGCTATACGTGCAGCAAAAATTACACTTGAATGATGCGGATAAAATATAATTTTCCTACCAACTTCACACGTAAACTTCCAACAGCAAAATTACACGAATTTTGCTACTAATTTCTGAGACATGAATAGACTGACATGTCCCCCAAATTACAAGTTCGTCCCATTCATATTTCTCTTGACAACGAGAAAGCGACTTTATACTCAGTCTTGGAGAAAATATACTTGAACTTCCCTAGTTATGAATCTAATTTGTGTCTTTACACGTGTTCCTACACGTTCAAGTCCCTAAATCAGTAATCCGTTTCTCCAGACAATGTGTCTTGGTAACATGGTATTAGCGCCAGGGGGCAGGAAGGTCTCCTGACGTCAGGTCAACACTCAGCAAGATGGATTGGTACGGGCTCTCAACTTTATTAATATTGCAGCGACGCACTGGCTTCACCCAAACTCACAACCGCACTAACGCGACGGGAGACAAAGGTAAGACATACTTACATTACTTTACCAATCCCTCTGACTTAAGTACAAGGTGATTTTCATGTTCCTTATTCTTGAGCATTAACCAATCAGACCTTCTCTCCTGTTCCAAATCAGAATTAACATCTGAAACTTTTTCAAAATTGGGCACATCTTCTCGGATGGCAGATTGGCCACAGGCATGGTTTCTACTCAAACACGACGAAAGAATCGCTAATGAGACAAGCAACTGTACGTTTAACGTAACATTGAGGCACGCTGGCGTAACCATTGTTGCCGTGGGAAAACCCATAAGTATTATATATTCTTTGTGTGTGTCTGTAGCCTTAGTTATCCAGCATGTAATGCTTATGTGCCGTATTATCCTGTATGGCCCGTCTGGCTGTACCATACTTTTCCGGCACGATTTGCGGGAAGATAAACTTATTGATCACAACATGTGTGTTTTGATTTTCACTACGTTTGTCCGAAAACTTTTTGCAATCTATGAAGAATTCATTGAGACATTATCATAAATGTACATGTAAAGTACCCGTTATTTTTGTCAGATTATAATCAAACTGAAATGTTCTCGACTTTTTTCAGAAAATCCTCATATATAAAATTTTATAAAAATTCGTCCAGTGGGAGCCACTCACTTCCACATGGACAGACAGACATGAAGAAGGTAACTGTCGCTTTTCGCAATTTTGCGAAAGCGCCAAAAGTAGTGAGAAAATATAATTTGAGCCAAAAATTTACTTTGTTACAACAAATTAAGTAACCAACCAACTCCAGGGAATAAGAAATTAGTTGAACAACTCATGGCTACTCAATTCAGTTACCAATTTCCAATTTTTATAATGCAGAATCCGATGTCGTGCTCCAAAATTGGACGATATCTTAAGCCAGTTTAATCCAGTCCACTATAAAACCCTTTTTTCCAGTTCCACGGACCGCAAATCATATTTGAAAAGTTAATATGCATTCACCTGGTCTAAAGAATTTCCTTTAACAATCCAACGGTTCAATACTGTTTATACAAGAGGCTGTGAGACCCTCCATAGTCAAATAATTCAGTCTACACCGCCACGCGCTATTTATTTAACAATAATCTCAGTATTATACATCAATCTAAGGCAATGTTAATCATGGGGCCATTACCGTCCACCGAATTTCATGTGACGAACAGCGCATACGGAGCTCATCATCAGGCAAAATTCTCCATCCTTCTGTTACATTATAGGCTCTAACATTCTGTCCAACACTTCATTATGAAAATGAAATAAACACAGTCTTTATAACCCCAGATTTCGTCCTGCGCCATTAATTTTCACCAAACTGTCCACACCGCATTTGGGCGCACCCAGTCAAGCATTCAGCAGGTACCGGAGGAACTTTCACGGTTACTAGGCGGCGGGTGCGTGTGGCACTCACATCCACCCACTGCAATGCCTCAGAATAAGTAGAACCACAGCTCCACTACTCCATACCTCGGCACTGTTTGGTGCTTGATCGGGACAGATTTTCCTTACTTTCGGATTTAATTTATTTTGGAGAAAAATACACTTTAATCTGAAGTCTTCGATCTGCTGAAATGTTGCAAGGTGTGAATTTGTGACAGACGTTTCGGAACAGCGCATTCTTTAACCTTTTCAGAAAACATTAATCAAATAATGTCTAAGGATTCCTTTCGAACGTCACAGAAAACACAGCGTGTCTCCATTAAAGACAAAACAGTTGCCGATAATTTGGAAAAAAATAAAACAAACACACAGAATCGGTAAAACAGAGCGTCTCTTAATATTGAAGCAGGTAAGGAGCAAAAGTAAAGTCGTCCCGACAAATGCCATGACGTCATAGCACCACCCATCCTTAACCTCGACACCGAAAGAAACAGGTGGCTTATATAATTACTAATATTCCAACGGATTAATAGAGGAGCTTAGCATTCTTAACAATGTATAGAGTCTTCGCCTTAGTAACCGCAGGATCCTGTTTGTTTGGGCTGTTGGCTTAGTAACTTAAAATAACCTCCTTTGTACTTCAGATTGAAGTTTGTTGCAGCAGGAGCCAGCATTTTCAAAAACAATTTATATTTACCCGCTAGCCTTACAAAAACTCTTTCTAACACCAATGAACTACATTTTTCACCCTCTCCAGGAAGACTTTGATGATGTCGTAAGAGCTAAAGGGCCTGCCGGGCTCTGACAGGGACCACCTGGCTCGCGGCATTTGTTCTGTGTGAGGACCCTCCAACAGGACGTGACGTCATCCTCTTCGATTCATTCAGTTGCCGTCCAAATAAGCTGACAGCGTTTTACCAGAACTCCAACGACACACGGGGTTTCAATGAAGATAAATACATTATTAATTGTTGATGAATTTCAAGTGAATTCAGTTGGAAGCGCACAACAACACATGGCACAAAAAATACAGTCCTGATTGCCTATCGACATCCATTTGTGGTTTCTATAAAATTTACACCATAGTTTTATTAATAAAAGAATATCAGATTTGGAGTTAAATTAAATATTATTAAAGCAGAATTTCCGTGTTTAGGAAGTGACATATAAAATATGAAAACAGAAGATAACACTGAAATTAAAGGCACTACTTACTGCATTTAAGTACTTCGGATCCATGGTTCACAAACTCAGGAAAATAAAAGAAGAAGAAGTGTTAAATAGAATTGAGCATGCCAGGAAGGCAACATAAATCTTGAATGGTCTGCTTTAGGGTAAACATATTTAATTAAAGACAAAGAAATGAATATTTTACACAATGGTGGAAGGCACCATAAGCCGCGGCTGTGAAATCAGGACAGTAGACAACAGATTAAAAGAAAAAGCTGTTAAGTACAGAAATGAATTTTTGGAGAAGAGCTGCAAGAACATCCAATGTATTAAAAGTAAAAAGTGAACTAATTAGATAATAAATGGAAGTAACACAAACAATTACGGAAAGAATGGAAAAATAACATGTTAAAATGGTAATGAACATGTATTGCGCATGAAAGATACTAGAAGGCCAAGAAGAATATTGACCTGGCCTTTGGAAGGAAGAACAAGACAGGCAATGAACGTGTAACGTAACAATGAGGCACCTTCGTGCAACCATTGTTGCAGTGGAAAAGCAATGCAGTATTATACAATCTGAGTATGCGTGTTTGTAGCCTAAGTTACCCAGCATGCATGTTGTCACTTAAGGCCCGCCCCGCTCTACAATAATTTTCCACGTTATCTCATAAACAGCATGATTTTCGAAAAAAAAAAGTGACTGAACATAAAATGCGTGTTTCGAGTTTCCCTGCAACTTTTGTCTGAAACATTTTTCATTCTAAGAAATGAGCAAGATATGATAAAAAAAAAAAAGTATACTGGTTTTCACGTAAAGTTTCATTAAAAACTTGAATTTTCGCGACAGATTTTCGAAAAATGCTCAAATATCAAAATCCATGAAAATCCGTCCAATGGGAGCCGAGATGTTCCACGCGTACAGACGGACGGACATAACGAACCTAATAGTTGCATTTCACAATTTTGCGAACGCGCCGAAAAAGGACAGGAAGACCCGTAATGAAGTGAGACAGCAATGAAGCGGAAGAATCTAACACCTAAAGACATAGTAAACCGGCACATATTGCGAAAATGGCCTGAGTACCAGCAACCGGTGTGAGATAGGAAAACTGTTATTCTCCTAAATAAATAATAGATTTAATAATCTGAACATTATCCGTTGTAAAATACATGTACAAATAAAGATGTCGCAATAATTAGTTACCCAACACGCCATGAAGGCTTACTGCAAGTGGAGACAGAGCTCCACCTATTCCTAACCTCGTAATTGGATGGACTGAGTGTTCAGCTTCATGATCCTTTGCTTTACGCCTTGCTACCACTGAACAGAATTATAAGTGGACACCAGAGCCGGTCTGGAAGCTTTGGGGACGAGAAAAATCTCTTGCTGCTGCTGGAAATCCAGTCACAATTCCTTCGCCCTTCTGCCAGCAGCATAATCTCCATATTGACTTATTCGCTATTTAGTCAACTCAAGCACGAAATTCATCTAAATAAAACCGCACTTTAGTTTATGCCTCGCAGAGAACACACACCATCTCCACATCAAGGTCCGTCGGCTTAATGATATCCAGTTTAGGAAAATAAACCCGCTTCATTCTACAGCATCACAAGCAAAGATGTGGACAAAATGCAGAGTTCTGGATGTTACAGCAGGTGGTGCACACAGTAATCACTCTACTTTAAAGTGCTGCAGAGTGTCAGCGAATAATGAACTGGAACTGTAGTGGAAGAAAATGACCGTGCCCCCCTTTAAAGTAATGTCTCGGAAAAACCGCGAATGCCGTCAGTCAGGATAGACTTGAACATGGAACCTTCCAAATACGCAGCAGTATTACTCGACCATGAAGTTCGGCACTACTGTCTTCTACGTCCAAAAACTCTGTCCATTCCTTCGTTCCTACACTCTTACGGTTCATATTATACCGTCAGTCACAACACAAGGTGTCACGCGAATTTTAATACAAAAAAAAATTAGATTTGCAAACATTGCGCGATTATTTTATACGCTTTCCCAACGAGAAATTTCCGACTCTCGGCCAATCAAGTAATCGAACCCGCGACCCACTAAAAGAAAGAGGCAGTCTCTGTAGCACACAGCTGTCGCAAACTAAACTGAATGAAAAATAGCCTCCTTTGACGCTCAACTCATTTCCTGCGAAGAAAAGTTTCTTTTTATCTGGTGGAATACAAATAAAGCATGATTATAAATGATGAAAGTTGTCGGCCCTGCAAAACAAATGACAGTTGCCGCTCGTCCAACTGCACTTTGCGATATATCGTCACTATTTACTGTCGTTCAGGGGGAAGTTAACAGTCCCGTCTGCAAAGCCTACTTGATTGGTTAACGAGAGGCTGTGGAGGTCTGGCATCAGTAATGGAGGCTAATGGAAGACTAGAGAAACAAATTGGTTTGAGTATCGATTTTTACATTCTAATGATCGGCAGTGCCATAGCTCAGGCGGTTATTCGCTCGGCTTCCCACAGCGGAGGCCCAGGTTAGCAACAAAGGCAAACGAAGTGGGATTTGAGGTGGACAAAGCGGCTCGGAGAAATGTAATTCTTTGAGCCTTCTGGTTTTCACCTCAAATACATCAACCCACAAAAGGTCCAAATCCTACAATCTACCCATTCGGCGAATGGATAATCAGTCCATTAGCGGCCGTATTCCGCAACAAACTTCCGATCCTGAAAATTGTCTCCGGGCATGACAAAGAGAAACGGCGGCAGGCCTGACCTACTGCGATTTCGTCCAATGAAACAAATAACATTCGCTCATCTAGTCAAGAAATTCCCAACCTTTTACGGAATCCGATAGTTCATCACCGTATTCACAACAGCAAGCCAGTGGCTCCACTCCTGAACCACATAAATTCAGTCCACAACTTGCAGCCTTCAATTTTTTAATCCAATTTTAATAATATGCTCTCATATATATCTGCATCTTCCACGTGATAAACTTCCTTCAATCCAATTAATATCCCCGATGCCCATGGAACTAAATGAATCCAATCCACAGTCTCCACTTTTTGTCTTTCATGTACATTTTAATATTGTTCTCCCATCCATTCTTGTATGCGAGGCTGCAACAGTCTGACATGCTGTCTTTGCACAATATCAAGAAAACTGACCCACTGCTAAACGGGGTACATTTTTGGGCCAGTCTCTCACTATTGGTTTACTCCAAGCAGATTACGGGAAAGTACATCTACTTCAAAAAAGACCACGGCAGCTACTTCCTACATTTCTCGTTTCATTTTAAATATCACATTACAATTCGAATCTAGAGACTATGCAATTCTGGGTCTTCAAGCGAACTAGAACACGAAATCATGTTTCGTTTTCAACAAAAACTTAAAAACTTCGATTAATCCTGTAGGAAGCATTGGAAATTAATCACTGTGTTTCTTCTCTGGCAGAAATGCCTGAGAATAATATTTTACATATTGCTCTTTTCTTTTTCTGTTGCACGACTGGAATAAGGCGGAGCATATGGTATTGTACCAACCTCCGATGGTAGAAAATGAGCGGTGCTTCAAGAAAAATCTTTCTAGTGACACATCGTCGACCACAAATCCCTCATGAGCTCCCGCGGAAGAGAACTCGGGACTCTGCTGCAAGAAACTTTGGGCTGACGCCTGCGATACAGCACAAAATCATCTTGTCCCTTTTATTTTAACGTATTTCTTAGTTAATACAAATTATTTCATTTGTTGAGTTTCGTTTCTTTTCCTCAATTTTAACCACGCTTTTTCTTTCCTTTCTTTTAAGTGACAGATTTTAATGTCCTCTATTTTCAATATCCTCTTCTCTATTTTTTTTACCTTTTTTCTATGTTGTTTCATTTAATTTAGTTTACATTTTCTTTCTTTCACTGTAACAATTTTTACGTATTTTCTCACGTGTCTTGGTTTGGAAACCGGAGGGAAAGAGACAACTGGGGAGACGTAGGCGTAGATGGATGGATAATATTAGGATGGATCTCCAGAAGGTGGGATGTGGGTATATGGACTGGGTTGGGCTGGCCCAGGATAGAGACAGGTGGCGGACGCTTGTGAGTGCGGTAATGAACCTTCGGGTTCTGTGAAATGCGGAGAATTTCTTGACTAGCTGCAAACCAGTTAGCTTCTCAAGAAGGA
>Ga0123354_10008819_pt1 | contig 15373 bp, 6 predicted proteins | sample TergutLab28metaG_2_FD_97872 | JGI IMG/M metagenome (GOLD analysis project Ga0123354, IMG submission 97872) | Labiotermes labralis P4 segment gut microbial communities from Petit-Saut dam, French Guiana - Lab288 P4 | ecosystem: Host-associated > Arthropoda: Insects > Digestive system > Gut ...
ACCAGCGGTGCCGTCCATTTTAGGCGCCCCCCCGTAACACGAAAAAATAATTTTTTTAAATCCCTCGTATCAACCTTTTTTTTAAATGAAAATATCTCAAAAAATCCCCCCCCCCCCCCCAGAAACTGCTCTCTACTTTTTTGACTCCTTCAATTTCTGCCATCCAGGCGTACAAACTGAAATATTACTAGCATGACTACACACTATCATAGAAACACATAATGGTTTCGTAAAAAAATTGAAAGGCAATGTGATCATAAGTTTTACCAAAATAATTGCCCCGGAATGAGACACGTTTTGCTTATTTCTGTAATCACCTTGTTTTTTCAGTCTGGTCCAACGATCTCCAGGTTCCCCTATTCCATCACAACAAGAATTGGCTTTGGTTTTGATTCCACTCCAAAGCTGCTATTTGAATTTCACCATGCTCGATTTATACACACATTTATCAAAGCCGATTCTTCGGCTACCCCGATATGCTGCTCAACCTGCACCCAAACGTCAGCCGTTACAATGGATGGTCACCCACACGTGTCATCAGCACCCCTGCCAACATTTCAGTGTTCCCAATAAGTAGTAAAACGTCCTTTGGCTTATTAAATTATTGATACGATATATGATATTATGTATGAAATGATATACTTATTTACTGCAAGTGGGTTTCCACTCGGTGGCAGTGGTCGGTAGACTTCTACAAAAATAGGAAAAATGCAGAACAAAAGAAGAAACAACACATGAAAACAATATAAAATGCAGAATACACAAAAAAGAAAACAAACAAAAAGGATATTAAGAAACATAAGTCGAGGAATTAGAAAATAATAAAGAGAAGCAAATAATAATGATATAACGTACCACACAGAACCTACATACAGATACATAACTATAAATCAATGATAATGCACATATTTCAACCAATATCATCTCTTCACTCCACTTCACTGTACTTCACTACACGTCACTCCCTATTTTTCATTTCCCAGCATTTTTGGACGTTTCGTCACCACGCTTCAAAAAAGCTTCCCTTCTCCTCACTTAAAATTACTTTCCTAAACCTCTTTCTAAAAAATATGTGATTGACGGGGGAAAGTCGCTAGTGCCTCTGCAGGCAGCTGGTTCCACAGTTTGATTGTCTTAGTTACAAAGGAGTATTTACCGATATTTGCTCTTTGTTTCCTGGCCATAATTTTACAATTGTGATCATCCTTGCTCAGGAAGCATGGTCCTTTTAACCTGTCCTCCGGTGTATCCGGTGTATGTTTCGAACAGGACGCAAATGCGAGCTATCTTCCTACGCTGGGCCAAGATTTCCCAGAGCGAATCGTTCGTATGATTTGCAAATTTAACCGCTTTCTTTTGCACATGGTCTAATGGGTTTATCTGACTTTCCCTGTATGGGCCCGAGCACGAAGCCCCATATTCAAGAATCGGACCCACTAGTGACACGTAGGCTAAACTTTTCGTATTACTATTTCCCTTGTTAAAAATATGCATTATGAAACTGTCTTCAGGCTTCTTGTACTGTATTAACCTGATCAGCCCAGCTTAAATCGCTGCGTAGAATTATTCCTAAATATTTGCAGCTTTTCGCTTCCGGAATTCTTTGGTCCCCATAAACATAATTTAGAGGATCATTCACCCGAGCTCTCGTGAAGCTTACAGCTTTACTTCTACCTGGATTCATTTGCATCGCATTCTCTACCGCCCACTGCCCCAGTCTGTCTAGATCTAACTGCAACGTTTCTATGTCACTATCATGCATGATTTTTTTTTTTTTACGTATTTTACAGTCATCTGCGAAAAGTTTAAGAGTTGACTGCGTTCCTCCAAATATAATTTACGTACGCGAGGAACAGAAGTGGGGCCAACAGGCTTCCTTGCGGTACCCCTGACGTTACTCTGACTTCCTCATACGAGTATAATTGCCCTCCTACTCTTAACTCTCTGCGAACGACCAAACGACCTCACCCATACGACTACCCTCGAATCCACTCCCGAGGCCGAAATTTTCATAAGCAGCCGATCACATGGATCTAAATCGAAACCTTTTGAAAAATCAATTATTATCGCGTCTACATTGGCTCCCTCATCAGGGAATCAGCTATGTTCTGGCAAACTGTGACTATCTGGCCTTCGCACGAGTATCCCGGTCTAAAACCAAGTTGGCCTGCGTACAACCATTTACTCGTATCCCACACTTGCCTTAGGTATCCTGCTGTGACGCGTTCCATTTGCTTGCAGACTCTGAGGTTAAGCTGACCGGTCTGTAGTTTGTGACTACCGTTCGATCTCCCGCTTGTTAATAGGAACCGCTGTGGCTCTTTTCCAGTCACTTGGAATAGCAACATTAATTGTTAAGTCCAGCAACCGCACAAGGCACGGAACCGCCCAGTTTTAGAATTTCGCCAGGAACGCCGTCCGACCCTATTGATTTGTTTCTCCCGATCGCTGCTAGTCGCTTCCTAATCATTTTCATGTTAATGGTGAAGGGTTCACCCATACTGAACTTGCATTTTTCGGCAAGCGTCACCCATTTCCACTCTCCCTGACCACAAAAATCAGGTCATTGTCGTTCTTTGGTGCACTTGGAACAATTCAGCAGTCTTGTCAAGCATGTTGTTGTTAATTAGGAATAACCGAAAATTCATGTCAATATTAAACATGTTCCAGCGACGAAAATATAGATCTGAAGTAAAATAAAGCCGATTTTACTTATCTTCGCACCTGGACTGGAGTTCGAATCCCGGTCGGAAAATGTTTCATCTCCAAACACGTCCAGATCGGCTGTGAGGCCGATCCAACATCTATTCTAATGGATACCGGATTCTTTCCCGAATATAAAGAGCTCGAGAGTGACGTTGACCACTCACCTACATCTAGCGCCGAGGCTGAGTGGATCTATACCTCTGCTCCCCCTACATGACTTCATGGCATGTACGAGACTTTACCTTTTTTGTGCCACTTTTCCCTTGGATTTAATGTTTATAACCGCATAAATTACAGCTTTCGTGTGGTATAAGCAAAGTTAAAAAGTCACACAGCCACTCTGTGTTCAGAGACTGTCACACACTTTTTTAGTTAAGATAAAGTTATAGATTACATTCTTCTGGTACATGACGCTGTGACAATTGGTAACACACCAATCGACACGGCCTCATATCCCAGGAGACCGTTATCTTGGTCAAGGACGCTATAAAAACCTCAAATTACAAGGCGAAGGTTCCGCTGATGCTAAGCCCATCACGCAAGCGGAGAAAAAGCATAATTCTTCCTTTTCGCCACGCCCGGACCGGCTACAGAGCTCACCCACCCTCCTGCCCATTATCTATCCGGGCGTTCTTCGTCCGGCGCGTAGAGCGACCAGAGTGTGAATCCCACCACATATCCCTAGTGCCGAGAAAGATGACGCGCAGCGATACCCCGTACCCCCCTGCACGCATTAGGACAACTGTATTCTTCAGCCACTAAAGGAAAATGCTGGTGCACTTTAACCTCTCACCTCACACACAATCCTGTGGTTTTTTTACATTACTCTATATAGAATTGGCAGTTAGTCAACAACCTTCTTTAAGGGAATAAACAACTTCAGCTCCGATGAAGTTGTTTCCACAAACAGCTTGTTATAAAACCACTACCCAATACGAATGTACCCTGCAGCAAAAGTAATCTTTCCGAGAGGTCAGTCATGAACCGCAACACGTGCAAAACAAATTATGGCACTATAAACCTTGAAATCGCTCCTTTCTTGTATGGTAGAAATTTAGCATCAGTAACCACATATAACACTTTTAATAATATGCTGAACACGTCACTGTACACGCCTGATGGCGACTGATCTGAATTAATAAGATATCCAACAGCATACCTGCACCTTTCTTAAATACCAGCTTTCTTCGAAAAACAGAAAATAAGATCTGCATTTTCACTGCCTATCTATATTAAGCGAACCTCTACTAAGACACATTTCATGAAAATAGTAGGTCCACTCGGTTTCTGCGACACTTATTCTCGAAAGAAAAGACTTGGGCTACTTGTAACTGCAAATCACATCCTTATGATTGCAACGACGAAGTTAACACCGACAACTGTAACAGTGAGTCATCTACAACGTTCCACCTGGTCACAATATTGATCTTAGAATCACCGCTTATCACACTGTGCAAAAAAATGAAGCTCCTCTTGCAGCCTCTCGTAAATACGAAATTAATTTATTGCTGCATGACCGGAATATAAAGTTTAATCCGTGATGCATTAAATGGAGTTGTGAAGTGGAATAAACCACAGCCTGTTGTACATGGTTGACAGATTACTTAAACGCTTTTACTGTGTGTCTTCCCATATCGTTGTGATCTGAATCCAATCGAAGTCGCTGGGAACTTGGTTACGCAAAAAACTGCTGCCAGTAATGTTGCAGTCTTCCATTCACCAATGTGAAAGGAGAGACCAAAAAGGTGATTAGTGAGTGTTCCAACAAAAAAAAAAAAAATACAAGATTGTATGAAGGCCCGCACTCATGTGAAACAGGACAGGAAATGAATATAGGTATATAACGTACCCTTGGGGCGCGCTGGGATCTTGGTATTCTGAACTCTTCTTATTGGTAATGTCATTTCCTTCATCACGGTCTGTAACTTGTTGTTGTTGTTAACAACTACAGGTGTATTATAGAAAATTACTACTATTTTTTAATGGTTAGACAGCCCTAGTGGGCCTAGACCTCCTCATTACCGAGGCTTCACGATGACACTCAGACACGCCACACTCGGTAAGACTCCTCTGGACGAGTGGTTGGCACGTCGCAGAGGCCTCTACCTGACAACACAACATTCACAAGAGACAGACATCCATGCCCCCGGGCAGGATTCGAAACCGCAATCCCAGCAAGCGAGCGGCCTCAGATCCACGCCTTAGACCGCACGGCCATCGGGATTGGCATTACTATTGCTACGGTCTGTTAATATATTTCTTTTAAGAACTTATTCATGTCTACGTTGACTGTTAAATTTATCGAGCACGTATAACCTAAACAGTTCATCCCATCGAATATACGTTACTGTTGACTTACAAACAGCATTTCGTAAACAATTTGTAGGTACGTATATTCACAATCCATGTACCAAATTTCAGATATCCAGATAAATCAATACATGCTAAATCTTATGATTGCGCGTTTGTAATTTCCCTAATTATGGTCAACGTGAATAACATGAAGAGTACAATCAGCGACTCCATACAAACGTGGCGGAACAACACAAAGACGTCACTAGATTATTAAGTCTTATCGTAAAGCTTTTGTTTTTGTGAAGGTAAAGCTGTACAAGCCCTTAGGGCTCCAGGATGTTGAGGCCCCTAGAATTTCTGAACAATTGGCACATGAAGGTAGTAAGGCTGTCAGCCCTACGCACCGGGCGCCTTTACCTCCAAGAAGGTATCTCTGGTACTCATATCTGTTAGAGGCTGAGTCGACCCCAGAGCCATAGTGCGGCCCAGGGACCCCATCGGGAATCAAACCCGCGACTTCCCGGCTTGTAGCGCAGTGCCGTAACTAAGTGCGCCACCGCGTACGCCGGGTAATTCGTGTACGCCTGCCTATCCCGTAATTATTATCATTAATAAAGACGTACGTTTTCAAGTTAAGTGTATGTTATTGTCGAACGACTTTAACCAAAAGTTGAAATTGATCGACAGATTTTAGCGAACATCCCCAATATAAAACATAATTAAATTCAGTCCAATGGAAAGCGAGCTGTCCCGTGCGCACATGGCCTTTCTCTGTCACAAAGTGTACTAACGTTCTTTTCGCCATAACTTGACACACATCCCCATTCACGTTCCTCTCCCATTATTTGTGTCGACAACTGTAGCGAGCATCCCCGTAAGCCCAAATATTCCGCGTCGCACAATTTGCCCCACTCTTCTTCTTCTTCTGCGGCAGAAAATGCCAATAAAATCCGCGGCTTCCAGTTTTATATGTATAAAAATCACCTCCGCAATTATTTGGTAGGATCCCTTGGACGAAGCGTCGACCTATTGCAAGACCCCTACCAACACAGAATAACATAAAAACATGCACCCGTGTTCCGAAAGAGATTTGAAACCGTATTACGTGTTCCAGCAGAGGGAGATATGCTCTTGACAACGCGGCCAGTATGATGAAGCAGACCTATAAACACGTCACATCACGGTTAGGTGCTATGTCCATGTGTATTTGGTAGAATACGACACCAATGGATCAACACTGAGAAAAGGATCGATGGAATATTGATCCTGTATACGAAAGTAGATACTTTTGTTCTTATTTACAGAAATTTACAAAATAATGTTGCGAGGAACCAGCCAACGTATCCTATCCTGAGCCAGGTAAATCCATTCCACACCCTCATATCCTATTTCAATAGAATCCCTATTAATCTTCCTTGTCTACCAAGGTTGCTTGTAAGGTGGTCCTTTTAGTTTTACGGACCAAAATTTTGTAAATATTTCCAAGTTCCTTGCGTACTACATGTGCAACTCATCCCATCATCCTTGGTGAGAAGTACATAGAAATGAAATAATATACATGTTTCCTCTTGCAGGGAACAGTACCTGTTCAACGTGTTCGAGGTAATCGTATCGACCCTGGAATCGAAGTTGCAGCGAATAGAGAATCTTGATAAAGCAGTCGAGCACTTGATGAGGAGGGTAGAAATGCTCGACTCCAGAGTCACCGATAATATTCACAAAACAGACTCTGTTATAGCAAAGTTGAGTACATTAGATTTGAAACTGTTTCATCAAGACGACGGGTCCGTCCGGGATCACGGCACGGGCTCGTTCGGAACACCCAGAGCCGCCTCTGCAGCCAAAACCGACGGGGAAACGCTGGACAAGCGACTCGTCTCCCTGGACCAGAAAGTAAGCGACATCGACAACAAGCTGGTGGGACTAAAGAATCAACTCGACACCAACTTCCTACCAGCAGACGACATCAATGCAGAGGCAAGCGAAAAGAAACCGATAAGTATGAACGTGGTTGACATAACAAAAGTTCTGAACGCCGAAGTAATGGCGCATGTTTCAAGAGAACTTGAAGGACTCAAGACCGCTACCAGTAACGTTGACAGGAAGTTGCAGTTTCATATAAACCTAGTGTCTGAGAACCTGGGAAAAGTGTTGAATTTGGTATCAGACGTTCATGAAGCAGTTGTCGAGCCTGAAGCCTCTCCATCGTTGCCTCCTACCTACAGAAACAAAACAAGCGTAAATTCTGCAACCGCTGTAAAAAACAGCAAGTTAGACACATTAGTCAAACACATGCACCCTATCCTTAGCGTGTCTGAGAAGATGGATGAAGTCTGGGACGTTGTGGTTGGGACTAAAACCTCTGTCGATGACTTGGTGCCTAAGTCGGACGAGCTTCTCACGCAAACTCAAAGACAAGAACGCGCCATTAGTGATATTCACGCCGATCTCCGCGTAAAAGCCAATAAGATCATTGCTAACTTAGACCTGGTTGAAAAGAGGCTAAAGAAACAAGAACATGACGTTGCAAACCTTGCACAGAGGCCAGTCCCAGCAGAATTATTACTCGACCCCACGATTGACCGACTCGTAGAATACGATCCAAACAGATATTCTGTCGTGATGCCACAAGATGAGATTGTAACAATAACTGAAACCCCCGCTCAACCATCTACGTCTCCAGTAACCACAAACAATCACGTGACGCCAACCACCACCAACTTTATCTCATCACCAAGCACAGCCACACCTGCCAATGCAGCTACTACAAGCGCCGGCAGCAGAGGAACAACGAGGAGTCGTGGAGTCATATTCCCTAGTGTGAAGAACAAACCCTCCCCTGCCAACACCACCTTCACTAGCGACCTAATAAACAACATCAAGGATGTCAAGGTGAGTGTTTACAGAGTACAGTCCAAAACAGAAATATGCTATGCCATGGCCCATCAAAATGCACATTTCAATTTATTCCTTACTGAACGACGTTTTCTTTTACTCAGACTACACAGAAATAATTGATGAGTAACTCGGTGTAAAGGAAGTGTTAAGAAAGCGGTCGTTGCCTGATCCGAAGTAGTAGTGCAGCATTTGCGAGGAGGGGACAAGGGTTCACAAATCTCCGGCGCCTAGTCGCTGCGGTGCTTATATTTGGTATGGAGTCTTCTAATACTTTCAGCAAAATTATTGCAGTAACTTTTTCCTTACATACAACAATATGCATAAGCTTACATGCACCGAGCATAAAGCGCAAGATAACAATGATGTTCAGAGGTCACTACAGCAATGAGGCAAGAACCCATTCGCGATCCACCGCGAGCTGCCAGAAGATTGTGGAGATGCAGACAATCACAACATACTGTATCATTCGAACCCGTGTCAGTAGCGAGAACCTGCTGGCAGGTATGCATGGCTTACCCCGAAGCGTTGGGTGACAGTCATCAGGCACTATGTTGAAGGCATGTCAAATTCTCTGTTAGAGAAATTACTTTTGTAACAAAATTTAGGTGCGCATTATTTTTGCATTGACCCATGTATGACCTTAATGAGCACACAGTTGCACTTCAGTCGCCGGTAAGTAATGTCAGATTTATTCCGAGTCCGTCTGATACTGCGCTACTAGCTACACAGAGCAAGAACAAGTAATGTGTATGGTATCTCAATACAATACACATTCTGTGTAAAAGATCTCCTGATAAATAACTAAACTGATACAATGAAATGTTCTCAGCCCCTGCTTTACTGCGGGCGTGTAATGACGAAGGGTCTGTAGCAGTGATTCTCAAACTTTTAATGGTCATGCCACACTTGATACAGCCTAAGGCGCACCACATACTAGAATGTGCAAGTAAGAACACTTTTTAATATAATGTTACATATTTAACTCACATACAATATTGCAGGCCAACAAAAGACAAATCTGTTACTTGTTTTAAATACATTACTATGTATTCAGCTCATACACCAAATTACTGAATTGGTAAGAATTCAGATTTAGTATGGTAACAAAAAATACATGCGTAACTTGATTATAATGCATACAGCAGTTGGTCAGTAGAAGATGTTTTGAGGAATATTATTATTTATTTTTATTCCTTCAGTCAAATGGTAAGACATAACTAAAACAAGATCATGGCCCCAACCTACGTAATTTTAAACAGTTCAAAACCACCCCTTTGTAGGTTAGGTGTAGAGCTACAATCACCGCCTAAAACACAACAATTCAGTAATATTGCGTACAAACAAATTTACATACACAAAACCACACCCACAAATGGAGGTCAGTGGAACAAGTTCACTCGACACATTACAAGATGACTGCAAGTAGGAGGGGAACACCTCCTCAGTTACAAGACATAACTCAGAGCCAGGTGTTGAATATGTAACAGACTAGAGTTCACCGAGTTTTAGTAAACCACTAACACTGCGAAATTCACTGTTTTGTTCCCAGAACAGATTAACGTAACACTGAACACCTTTTCGTTAGGGAGAATAATCAAAATACGCATGTATTTACCCAAGGCCATCAGAAATCCACAAAATAAGGACACAATCGCCCAAAAATTTTGGTTGTCTGAGATACGACGTTGTGTCATTGGACGAGGGGTTCGCGACCATTCGAAGGACGCGCACTATTCGCCCAACGACACAGCGTCATCACACAAAGGACCTGAGTTTTAGCAACATAGCCATGAGAACCTTAAAACTCGCATCACGACTGCAGTCAATTAGTGATGATCCTAGGTGGAGAGTTTTAGATGACCTGGTTACACGAGACGGTATAACTCAGTAAGGTGACTGGCTACAAGATTAATGACCAAGAGGCAGTCCCCAGTAAGGGCTGGGATGCTTTCTTTCCTATAGTGTGCAGACTGGCCCTGAAGACCATGAAGTCTTCTATGCAAGAGGAGCGGGGGACCGGGATAGTGCCTCAAACTAAGACATGGCCGTTCCCTTCCAAATCGTCTAAATTTCATTACTCAATAATCATACTACCATTCATAATTTATATAGTCTAATCTCCTGAGAGCGTCGTTAAATAACCATGATTAAAATCAATAGCTCAGGGTGCACAGAGTATAGTGAGGTACAGGTGCCTGTTAATTGTGCAGCCCTGCTGAAGGGATGTATCAGCAAGAGGTCGTGGATAATATTAGGTAGTAAGTAACTCGGCATTCGCCTTGAGAGACTGAAAAAAATATGGAAAACGTCTTTCAGATACCCGGTAACCTGCCGGTTATTCGAACAGAATAGCCACTGAGAAAGACATCATTGCGGTTATGAGGTTTCGCGTATAAAAGAAAGGAAGAGACAATCGCCGATTTCTTAACTATAGGGAGCGATGGAATGGACCCACCAACACCCAGCATACAGCCAACAACTCCGTCAGGAACATTCAACAAGAGTTCTGTCAGAAAAAGTAACAGAAATAGGAAAGGAATAAAAAAAAAAGAAACAATGCCACAACCAAATAAAACATGCAGAAACGAGTACAAACCTAAATGCAACACTCTCCTCATAGTCGCTCAGTTCGTCAAGATTTTCTCCGCAAATATCGTACTCACAAAACTCCATTCTCAGCCAGGCTAACATTGTCATACCACATTTTATCAGATTAATTTTCTATACACGTTCCTCCCGTGGTCTGTTGCGTCTACGTTCTTCAAGTAAGATTCTTTACTCACTTAATTTCTATGGGCCGAACGCCCCAGAAATCGTGGTTCGATTCCCGGCAGAAGCAAAAGAATTACCTCTTCGCCACAGCGTACAGACTGGCTATGTCTCCGCGCTACCAGCCTCCTACTCAATGGACAACGCGGACACTTACCTCGAGGGACAAGCGGCCAGGGCGTGAAGCTGACCACTCACTCCTCATTTAGTGCGAAGATTAAGAAGGAATCGAATCCTCTCCCCCATACCTCTTCGTGGCAAACAGAGGGACAACTTTATCCTTTACATTCCATAATTTAACCACACTAATATTTTGTTATGGCCTAACCCAGTGGCAGCGCAGTCTAAGGCGTGGGTCTGAGGCCAACAGCTTGCTGGGATTTCGGGTTCGAATCCCGCCTGGGGCATAGATGTCTGTCTCTTGTGAGTGTTGTGTTGCCACGTACTAGTCTCTGCGTCGAGCTGATCACTCGTCTACAGGTGTCCTACCGCGTGTGGTGTGTCGGAGTGCGATCTCGAAACCTCAACGATGAGAAGGCCCTGGCCCAATAGAGGCTGCTACACCATGGCAAAATATATATATATATATATATATATATATATATATTTTGTTATGAGTACAAATTATTAAGCTCTTGGCTGACTGCACGACTCAATCTAACGGTTAATTATCTCCATTTCTCACTAGCTAGAAGTTAGTCGCTGGTAACTGAAACAATTTTATCCTTCGTAAGGCATCCTATCCTACTCTTGGAAGATCATTACTGAGCTTCTTGAACAATGAGTCGGATTTTGCAACCGGGATTATAAATGTTGGAAACTATTAAAGCCGTAGTGCCGCAAGTGATATAAAGAGTAAAAGGTAAAGGTCACCCCGTAACATGCCATGACTGGCGCAGTGGGGGAGCAGAAGTATTACTCTACTCGAGTTTAATATCGGCTACTGATAAGGGTGAATGATAAATGCCACGGGCCGGCCGCTTCATCCCCGGGAAGGAGCCCCGGTACCCATTGTACGAGGGGCTGGGTGAGCCTCGGGGCCCATCTGGACGAATATGGAGAACAAAAAACCCCTTGCCCCCGCCGATTTTCGAACTACGGGTCGCGCAGCTCGGAGCCAGTCGCTAGGTCAACTACGCTGTCCCGACCTCTGATATGAAGAATGCAAATAGAAAAAGATAAAGATATAATGGCCCCTGTGTATAATTAAGTGTCATGCAATGAAGGCACATGGAGAAGTGGAGGTAAGCTCCACGCATTCTGAACTTCGACGGTAGACGTAGGTGGTCAGTGATTAATAGAAATATATATTTTTTAGTCTAACACAACTTTATTGCATAAAATATAATTAACAGAACATACCAGCAACATGTTTCGGCTTTTATGAAGCCATCTTCAGCCTGTAACTTAAAAGGGCCTTCATATACTACTTACAATCCCTTAAAATTACGAGGTCTCGTTTACATTTCTTAACTAATATAATATATTAGAATGTAAAATGTAAAATATAATTATAAAATACGAATAACATAAGATAAAAGAGACATGTAGAACAGAAACTTGATTATGATGGGAATTTTATGCACTGAGCAGTCTTGTAGAAGTTGTAAATGGTGTATTATTTAAGAGCCATTTCACTCGGAAGATGGGAAGCTACTGTCGTGGGGCTCCTTTTATGGTGTATATGGAGCGCTCCATATGCACCATAAATGTTTAATTAAAAAAGCCGAAACATATTTCTGCTATGTTCTTTTAATTAATTATATTTTATGCAATAAAGGTGTGTTAGACTATAAAATTATATATTTCTATTAATCACTGAAAACACAACAGGGATGCCTCACCTGAAAATTGTAGGTGGTCAGCTTCACGCCCCGGTCACTTAGTTCCCGGCAAAGACCTATTAAATAGGGTGTTAGGTGTGCCCGCATTCTTGGTCAGGAAGCTTCGCGAAAGAGAAACATTTCTTGCCCCTACCAGGAATTGGAGTCCTATTCCTCAGTTGTCCAGTTCGTTGCCTAGCCACTATACTGACAACATAGCTGTACCTACAAACACCTAACGCCTCATATGGAGAAGAAAAACAGGTTCTTCTGCAGATAATGAAGCGTGAAACCAGGGATGAGCTCTCGGAAGTCTACTTTCCTTTGGCGAAGAGTTCTTAAGCAGGTCATGGGCGCTCCTTCACAACGTGTACGAAGACACCCTACCTCACTATACGGACAATGCAGTCATTCAGCCTTCTACCAGACACATTACACTTCTCAATGCCACTGGCAGGAATATACTAATGACCAATTCTCTGAGAATAAACCACGTGACCAATTACGTTTTTACGGGAAGCACAGCGTGAATCTCTTTTCTTGTCAAATCGACTAGGCTTATGCTTGCCTGACCTGCACCTCTGATTTGAAACAATTTGTTTTCTGACACACTCCGTGAAGTAAGATATCACTTTATAAACACGGCGATTCAGGACTCGATGTTTTAGCTACAATATCTTATTCCTGAGGTCACTCACAGACAAGAATGTAACGTAACCATACGCCCGACTCTCAAGGGTTATGGATTTACACTGAGGAATAATAATAATAATAATAATAATAATAGGCGAACAAGTACTTCCATAACTTTTTTTTAACACACACAGTTAGTTCATCCCAGTTAATCCTTCTATTTTACAGTATGACCTGTACCGGAGGTTGCGGTTATATTTTCTAGTACTCCTGATGATGGGTGCTGTGACACCCGAAACATGTAGAGTGACTTTGCAGTGAATAAATATCTGCATACTGTTGCATCTGGTTGGATTTTTATTAACATTTACTTCCATAACGTTTTCATTGCTCACGTACAAAAATATTCAGAGTGACTACCTCAGCCTAGGCCTTCCTAGCACGTCTGGATAGTTTGATTCAGTTACCATCGTAGGAATATATGTTACATAGGTTTCAGGGTCCAAAATGCGAGGGATCGAAGGTCGAGGTCTGGTGATGTGGGTGGTCAATACTGTGGATAACCAAATCGATCCACCGACCAGAAAAGCAATGATCGAGACACGTAACGAAGTGTACTGAAGGTGACGGTGTTCCTTTCGGGTATTCGTTCGGGTTGCCACATCAACACAGTGCTGACCATCAAATCACGTTCCATTTGGAGGGCTATATCAGTGTGATGGCACGTTAAGGAAACAGGCACATGCATGATCTGAATGTGATATCCCAGTAAGTACCGTCACTTAACATGTCTGAAATTTAAATGATTCCATTACATTCTAAACGCCCAGGAAATAGTATTTAAAAATATGCCATACGAATTTCCAGCGTATAGTTCCGCAGAGTCGACTAAAAATTGTGAGTATTCAGTCGAATGATGGTTCTCGTCGTCGTGTATAATTTTGAACAGTCCACGAAGAGGCAATGCCGTGTTAGTTACTAACTCGTCAATGACACTTGCAGGCCTTCAACAAGTCGGGAAAAATGCAAACTAATAAAACAAATTACTCTCAGACCAACCCCAAGGAGCACGGTCCTTCTTCAGACGCTAACCGTTCATCAGATAGTCAAGGAGATCCCCGCATTTTACATAATCCTACGGTTCACTACTGCGTTCACAACAGCTTGGACTTGAGTCGGATGAATCTAGTTCATTACTCCCACTCTATTTCACGATGATCTATATTAGCATTATCCTCCTACCTACGACTATGCTCTCCAAGTGCTCTCTTTATGCCAGGTTTCTCAACTGTGTGAGTAACAAGTTGTTATTAGACTATTAACACTATTCCTCTTTCATAAATGATGTAGGCCTATTCTGAAGTCTGTCCCTGGACTCAAAGGTAAAATTGGTCTTGTCATCTTACTTACCTAATTACTCACTTACTTACTCCGTGGAGCAGAGTCCTTCATTAGAAGCTAACAGGTTTTCAGCTAGTCAAGAAATTCCCCACATTGTACGGAAAACGAAGGTTCATTACCGCATTCACAAGTGCAAGCCACGTGTCACTATCCTGAACCAACTCGATCCAGTCCATAACCCCACACCCCACTTCCTGAAGATCCATCTTAATATTATCCTCACATCTACGCCTAGGTCTTCCAAGTGGTCTCTTTCGCTCAGGTATAGTATGTACGCTTCCTCCCAATATATTAATATAATCAGCATAAACCAAGAGCAGATGTGTACCATTTAATTTCAAGCCAACCTGGTTTAACTGAACCCTCCTAATGGCGTACTCTAAAGCAAAGTTGAAAAGCAATGGCGATAAAGCATCTCTTTGTTTCAAACCATCCCTAACAGGAAACATGTCAGACAAAAGCTTGCCTACCAGGACTCTGCTACAGGTTGCATTCAGACACATTCTTATTAGCCTTACCAGCTTCATGGGAATACAAATCTCAATGACAATATTATACAAGATCTCCCTCCTAAATGAAACATGAGCTTCCTTGAAGTCTATAAAAACCTAATACACTTGTAAATTGTATATAGTCAAACAAAACTGTGTCACATAGGTGAATTTAATGGCTAAATGGACAACTACATGTTTCGGTCCGTACTGGCCATCATCAGGTTGTCTTAAGAGAACTGGCTTAGGATCTTTCTATATGCATTGCGCGCGCACACGTGGTGTAGAGATCTCTACATACGGGTTTTTTAATTTAGAAAAGTAAAGCTATATGTGGAGGTGTGCTCGGCAGGTGTG